>Ga0164242_10000096_pt1 | contig 102802 bp, 95 predicted proteins | sample OricomgcompostMG_FD_108783 | JGI IMG/M metagenome (GOLD analysis project Ga0164242, IMG submission 108783) | Miracle-Growth compost microbial communities from Emeryville, California, USA - Original compost - Miracle growth compost (MG) ...
GCAAACCCTCATGGAGGGAAAGGAGGCATGGGGCCGCAAAGTCACCGACCTGAATAACGCAATCTAATCTGACAGGACAGCCTCTGAAAACCGGGACTGTCAGATCAAGTCGGAACTACTACATCTGAGTGCATCTTGACGCCCGCTTTAGCGGGCGTTCATTTTTATAGTGTTCGTGCTTGCACGTTCTGTAATGATCTGCTCCGGATTTTTCAATCCGCAAATTCTTCAGAACGGCGGCCTGTTCGCTTGAGCCCGATAGCGGCGTTCGCACGCCACTGATTCATAAGAGGCCGCAATCGATATACCTATTTAGTTGTGCGAACAGTTGCAGCGGCCCCCAAACCGGCTACGCAAAAGTCAACCACTTCGTTGATGGCCGTGTCAGCACACCACTTATCAGATATTCCTGGAGGCAAACCGCCAGGTGCGCGTAGCATTCTACTTGGGCCTGCCATCGCGTAAATCAGCGCCCCAACCATCAAGTTGTAACGCCGTAGAATTGATTCAGAATCTAGCTCTATCAGGATATCCTGTAGCGCAGTGATAAACTGGCCGCGAACGTCTTCGTAATAAATGTCGAGAAATACATGCTCTTGTGGCATAGCCAACATTCGACCTAAAAAACGCATTATAACTATGCCACTTGCACCATGAGAGACACCCTCACCTAGAAGCAGGGGGGGGCGCACAAATGCGTCCACTAAATCGCGTAGGCTACATTTGCCATGACGTTGTGCAGCCTTTAGAAGAGCGAGTCTCTCTTTGTTCGTAGGTACAACACGGCGGGCAAACGATGCTTCGAATAGCTTCTCTTTAGAACCGAAATAGTAGCTAATCGCGGCAACATTGACGTTGGCTGATGCTGCAATATCACGTACAGATACATCTGCGAAACCCCGCTCTGCAAATAGAGCTTCAGCAGCATCTAAGATTAATGTTCTTTTATCGCCCACAGATTTTATTGCTGGCGCTGGTATTGTTTTCTTGACTCGCATCGTGGTTCACTTTATCTATAGAAAATTTATTTTGAAGGGCTCAACGAGAATTTGAGCCACCTTTGGGCTATAAAAATTCTCTTATTATTAAAATATTTAAGGTGCGACGGAATTAAATTTCGGAAATAGTGAGCCATCCGTCTCAGGCAACCATCTGTGGTAACCGTCTGATGCCGTAACAAACCGCGCACGACGACGGTGGATGCGAAGCGTCTCGCGAATCCGTTTCAATGGCCATCGACTCTTGTCCGTAAGCTGTTTGCTATAGATACTGCTCGGACACTCAATGCATCCTGATACAGCATTCTGCTTTAAGTGAGGGTTTGCCCTCACCGGTTTGTGTTGAAACAATACTGCCATCCTTGGTTGCGTCCGCGCGCTTTTGCTAGGGTATACGCGAAACTGATATCGTCAGCAGATAGTGTAGGTCAATCCTACGATTCAGGTGGGTGCGGGAAAAATCGTCAATTTGGCTCATAGGGACTACTTGAAATCTCTCACGAGAGCGCACTAATGACTACCCTCAGTAGATACGAATGTCTTCGTAGTATATTATTTCATATAATCAATAGGTTATGCAGGTTCACCAACGTCTTGGTCGAGATCAACCGCCGCTCCTCGGTAAAACGTCGATACATCGAGGGACCCCATACAGTCTAATCACACGACACATTGCAGCAACAGCATCAAGACCCGGGGTTTGCGCAACAACAGCACCAGGAGATTGTCGGTCCGGGCGACCCACCCGTTCATGAAGATTAAAGTGCATGGCTGTGCGAAACTGGTGACCAGGATTGACCAGCACCCCGGGGCACGAACGGCAACGGCGAGAACACCCACCTCGTCCAATCGGGACGAGAGGGAGTTGCAGAACGGCGAGCTTGACACCTGAGCGAGACGTCCAAAGATTTACAGTATCTTGAAGGATTATTCAATCTCATACAGCCAACAGACAACTGGTGAAGCAATAACAAGTAAATGTTCCTCAACCACGGTCGAAGCCTCCGTCGACAACAAACACTGTTCCGGTTGTGTAGCTCGATGCTGGCGAAGCAGCAAATAGAATAGTACTTACTGCCTCATCTATAGTGGCCCACCGCCGATTTGGCAGCGTAACTCGAGAGGCCCATTTATATCGAAGCTGCTCCATATTCGAATGTTCATTGCCCATATCTCTTTGCCAACGTTCGACATGTTCTGGCACGTCTACGAAATTCGGTGCAACGCAATTAACTCGAATATTGAACGCCCCCAACTCCGCCGCTAGCGCCTTAGTAAAGCGAATTTCTGCTGCTTTGGCTGGCCCAGTACAGGTTGAGAAAAAAGGTGGCTCTAGTACTTGAAGACCGGAGCAGCCTGCGACGTTTACAATATTTCCAGAGCGTTGCGTAATCATCATCGGTACGAAGCGTTGGGATACCCTGAATTGGGAAAAAAAATTCATCGTCATACCAAGTCTCAGATCTTCTTCGGTGACCTCTAGGAATGGCTTATAAATACCCGCTCCAGCATTGTTGACCAGTACGTCTATTCGGCCGAAACGTCGTTCGACCGCGACGCGCATAGCATCAATTTCTTTCAGGTTCGTTATATCCGTCTTGCTGAAGGCGACGTCCGCTCCTGTAAGAGCCACTATCTCCTCGGCAGCACTACGTAGAACATCAATCCGACGCGCACAAAGAAATAGCTTGGCCCCCTCTTGCGCAAAGCGACGTGCGGCACCCAAGCCGATCCCGCTACTGCCGCCCGTGATTACCACAACCTTGTCTTTTAATGCCAAATCCATTATTACTCCCCTTTCAGCCAACCTATGACGCGCGATAAGAGGCCAGGTCTGTTCGTTCTACGAATTCGAGAAAATTGCCTTCCGGGTCTTTGGCAAAAAATAAATCTACCACTCCATGACGAAACGCCACTGGCGATTCTCCCGTAAATATCGTTGCGCCCGCCTCTTTAAGCTTCGATAGCATTTCCAAAATATCAGGAACAATAAATGTCAAATAAGCGAATCCGCAGCGAGCCAACACAAAATCGCGTTGCTCTGAGCGTGCTGGACAAACATGTGGCGCAACCAGTTTAAGTCGATCCCCCCCTTCCGTCTCGAGTCTGGCTATCGTATAACCGCCGGGTGATAATGCCGCTGCCGTCGACCGCTCCGCATCAATCGAATCGATGGAAAACACTTTCATACCCAAGATGTCACGATAGAAATGAAGACTTGATTCTAAATCTCGGACGGTAATAGCAGGCTCAAAAGGCGCTGAAACTCGCATCATATGCTCCAAACGGTCACCTCGGCCAAGTCGTAGGATCAGTTAGTTTGAACCCTTTTCTAACGAGTTCGATAAAAATACCGCCGATAGTACTAGTATCCATATATATCGCGACAGGAGTACCGCCGTCTTTTTCCAGAATTGGTTTGAATCCTGCTGAACGGAACGCGGCGACGGACGATTCGAAATTGTCGACTTCGTATGCCACGTGTTGTATACCCTCTCCGTGATCGCGTAAGAAACGCTCATGTACTTCGTTTCGGCCCGATTTGAGTTGGATAATTTCAATATCCAAATTGGGAGTCAGTGGCGCCAGTGCCATACACAGCGTGTAGCGCGACCGCTTACCGTATACAACAGCTTGATTTTCATACTCGCAGCGCTGAAATGGTCCAGGTATCAGTGCGGCAAGATGATTAATGGTTTTTTCACGGTCATGAACGATCATGGAAATATGATCCAGCCTGGCGCCAATCAATAATGGTGCGATCTGTGAATCAATTTTGGGTATTAGATGTGTCATCATAACCATCGCCTATGTGTTCAAGATATAAGTTCAGAACCGTCTCATTCCGTGAAGAACGGGATACCATCGTGAAATATGTTTGGGCGATTAAAGATTGACAGAAATGTTGCACCGGATGGCGAGCGTGCGACGTGGCGATGGCCGCCTGGGCGCCAGACAAAATTTCCTGTCGTCACTGAGCCCTCATTGTCCTCCAGGGCTCCGTCCAGCATATAAGTCATCTCCACATCGCTGTGCTCGTGAAACGGCACAATGGCGCCAGGCTTCATCCGGAATAAGATGGCTGATCGGCCTCCCGAGTCGCTGTAAAGAATTTTCATTTCTATACCGTCAAACTTGGTGTGTACCCAAGGCTCCTGAGCTACATCTATAAAATGAGATTGTAGTTCTCGAGGGTTACTAAATCCCTGATTCATGGAAATTCCTTATGTTATCGGTTTGGATGGATATTCGTGCAAAATGTCGAACTTTCGTTGATTAGATAAGGAAGGAATCATTTGACGTGCATGACGTACCGCTTCTAGATCCAATGTGGCGGTCACCAAGCCTGGCTTATCTTTGGCTTGCTCAATAATTTTCCCCCAGGGATCGATGATTACTGAATGGCCCCAAGTTCGCCAACCACCCGGATGTGTGCCACAAGTAGCGGCGGCTATAACAAAACAGCCGTTCTCGATGGCTCGGGCTTGAAGTAGCGGCAACCAGTGTGCCTGCCCTGTTTCATAGGAAAACGCGGACGGAACCATAATAATTTCTGCGCCGTTTCTTGCTAATTTTAAATATAGGGATGGAAACCGCAGGTCATAGCATATACTGAGCCCCACCGCCGCTTGAGATAGGTGCACTATTACAGCGTGGCTGCCGGGACAGTAAGCCTTGGACTCCCTGACGGAGCCGCCATTAGGCAACATAGCATCAAACATATGTATTTTGTTATAGCGGGCAGCAACCTGCCCTTTTGGCGTGATCGCATATGACCTATTAAACAAACACCCACTATTTGCGTCGTCGCGCACCACTAGACTACCAACCATAATCCAAACATTTAGTTGTCGAGCTAGTTTCTCAAAATGAATTAAGGCGGCATGACCACTTTCGTCTCGCGCCGCTCGAGACATAGCGTGGCCGTTGCGATCGAGAAAAGCAGCAAACTCTGGAAGTGCAATCAGTTCGGCACCCTGAGAAACTGCATCGACAATCAGAATGCGTGCCATCTCAAGATTGGAGTCCATATCATTGCCTGGGCTGAATTGTACGCAGGCGACCGCTAATGGCATGCTAGTTCCGACTCAAACCCAGGATAGTCCGCGCCTCGGCTGGTGTGGCTAAGCAACCACCTAGTAAGTTAACGATTTGAGCTGCTTTTTCGACTAAATCTGCGTTTGTTTTTGCCTGTACACCTTTTTCAAGAAAAAAATTATCTTCGAAGCCCACACGTATATGGCCCCCCAGTAATACTGCTTGGGCCACCATGGGAAATTCCGTACTACCAATACCGAATCCGGCCCAAATAGCGTCGGATGGCAACAATCCATGCATAAACGCCATGGTGTTTGTCGTTGCTGGCGCTCCCCAAGGAATCCCCAGAGCCATTTGGAAAAATGGCGATCCACTAATCAGCCCTTCTTCTATCATCTTATTAGCAAGCGCAATATGCCCTGTATCAAAAACCTCAAGCTCCGGTTTTGATCCAGCTGCTCTTATGCCCTCAGCTATCACCCGAATCTGCGCTGGGGTATTAATGAGTGCGCCCGCGCCAAAATTAACAGTCCCCATGTCAAGGCTGCATATCTCCGGCTTTAGTTCAACTATGTGTTGAACTCGTTGTAAAGGTGGCGTCATGTTAGAGCCTGCTGCGACAGTATTGACAGACTGTAAATCCGGCACCAAACGTGCGCCTGGACCAGACGAAAGATTGATTATTACGTCGGAGCCATTATCTCGTAGTCGATCCATTACCTCTCGATATAAGGCTAGCTCCATACTTGGCTTGCCTGTGGCGGGGTCTCTCACATGGATGTGGACTATAGCCGCCCCCGCCTTGGTGGCTTCCATGGCAGACTCGGCAATTTGTTGAGGCGTCACTGGCAGCTGCGGATACCGATGAGCGATATCAGCACCACCCGTGATTGCGCAAGTCAGGATTACCGTAGTGCCCATTTGCATTCCAAGCTCTCTGTTTAAATCAAACGATTGTTTAATTTAATTTAAACGAAAGCAATCAGGCTGTCAACACTCGGCCTTGCCCAACGGTAAAGAAATCAAGACGGGATGTCGCGATTCCAAAACAGCAAAGAAGTCTGAAGGGGGGATCGATCATGGCGAGATGGTGATCGACATGGTTACAACACAGTTCGAGACGATCGAGCGAACCCAGGAGTTTCTGACTGGGTTGGGGATTTCTATCAAAGCGAAAAATAGTCCAGTATCCGCTGTTAACTATGTCTCGGGTTGCACAAGGTCCCAGATACAGACGTTTTCAGCGGCGCCAACCCAACGTTTCAATGAAGTAGTAGGTAGAGGTAGTGCTTGTGTGCCCGCCGCTTCACCGGCCGGTCATTTTCAGCGCAGCTTCTGGCAATCGCTCGCCGGTAACCTCGATCTGGGACAATCCTTCCGCGATCTGGCTAAGATCCTCTTTCGTCAGTTCGAGGTCAACGGCGCCGAGGTTCTCGTCGAGGCGATGCAGCTTGGTCGTCCCGGGGATTGGCACGATCCATGGCTTCTGCGCGAGCAGCCAGGCCAGGGCCACCTGTGCGGGCGTCGCGCGCTTACGCTCCGCGACCGCCTTGATCAAGTCCACCAAAGCGAAATTCGCTTTGCGGGCCTCGGGTGAGAAACGAGGTACGTTGTTGCGGAAGTCGGTCGGATCGAACTGGGTGTTTTCATCGATCTTGCCGGTCAGGAAGCCGGCACCAAGCGGACTGAACGGTACGAAGCCGATGCCCAGTTCGTCCAGAACCGGTAGAAGCTGCGCTTCAGGTCCGCGCCAGAACAGCGAGTACTCGCTCTGGACAGCCGTCACCGGTTGCACGGCATGAGCGCGGCGGATGGTCTGCACCCCAGCCTCGGACAGGCCGAAGTGCCTGACCTTGCCCTGGGCGATTAGCTCCTTGACCGCGCCGGCCACGTCTTCGATCGGTACCTCGGGATCGACGCGGTGTTGGTAGAGCAGATCGATGCGATCGGTGCGCAGGCGCTTGAGGCAGGCTTCCGTGGCGGCCTTGATGTGCTCGGGCCGGCTATTGGTGCCGCCGCGGCGTTGGCCGCTCGCCAGGTCGATGTCGAAGCCGAACTTGGTGGCGATGACCACCTGATGGCGGATAGGCGCCAGCGCTTCGCCGACGAGCTCCTCGTTGACGAAGGGACCATAAGACTCAGCCGTATCGAACAGTGTGACGCCACGGTCATGTGCAGCGCGGATGAGCTTGATCATCTCCTGCTTGTCTGCTGGAGGGCCGTACAGCGCACTCATGCTCATGCACCCCAGGCCGAGGGCCGATACTTCCAATTGGTTGTTACCAAGTTTGCGCGTCTTCATGATGTTCTCCATAAAAACAACTTTAAATCCGAACGATTGGCAACACTAGATGGCACAATCGGAATTGGTTAATAACCGGAGCGCATAAATGTCTATGGAGAGCTACAACCAGCTCGCGATGTTTTCAGTCGTGGCGCGGGAGCGCAGCTTTACCCGTGCGGCGGCCAAGCTTGGTATGTCGCAGCCCGCGTTGAGCCGGTCCATGCGCCAATTGGAAGAACAACTGGGCGTCAGACTCCTTGCCCGCACGACCCGTAGCGTTTCTGCCACGCAGGCAGGAGAGCACTTGCTGAGGGTGGTCGCTCCCCGATTCGAAGAAATCGACGCAGAACTAGGGCTGCTTAGCGAATTCCGGGACAAGCCCGCGGGCAAGCTGCGCATCACGGCCGGCGAACATGCGGCGATCACGATCCTGCAGCCGGTACTCGCGCAGTTGCTCCTCGACAACCCCGACCTCAATATCGAGGTCATCGTGGACTACGGTCTAGTCGATATCGTGGCGGAAGGCTATGACGCCGGTATCCGGTTCGGTGAGCAGGTCGCCAAGGATATGATCGCAGTGCGCGTCGGCCCGGACGCACGAATGGCCGTTGTCGGCTCCCCGAATTACTTCACCCGGCACCCGCGACCGAAAACTCCGCGCGACCTCATCCGGCACAACTGCATCACCATCCGCCTGCCGACATACGGAGGCATCTTCCCCTGGGAGTTCAAGAAGGAAGGAGAAGAGCTGAAAGTGAGTGTCGAAGGCCAACTCGTCTTCAACAACATCGCCATGCGCCTGGATGCCGTGCTCAAAGGGCTGGGACTAGCCTACATGCCCGAGGACCTGGTGCAGCCACATATCGAGGAAGGCCAGTTGATACGCGTGCTCTCGGATTGGTGCCCAGCGTTCCCGGGACACCACCTCTACTATCCGAGCAGGCGCCAAAGTTCGCCCGCCTTCACGTTGTTGCGCGACGCCTTGCGTTACTCGGGCTGACCAATGCTTGACACCTGGCGGAGCCGGGCCAAACCCAGCCCGCCACCGCATCACCGCACCACCCCTTGTCGGGCCAGGCGTTCGATCTCCGTCGAGGACAATCCGGCCAGACGCGAGAGGACCTCGCGCGTATGCTCTCCCGGCGTGGGTGCCGGCTGGTCATACGCGGCCGGGGTTCCGCTGAACTTGATGGGAAACCCCGGTCCCGACACCGGCATGCATGCCCTGGCCAGCGGGTTCCACAATGGCGCCACCATATCGCGGGCCTGCAGTTGCGTCCACGACATGACTTCCTTGATCGACCTGACGGGGCTGCAGGCAAGATTGGCCCGCGTCATGCGGGCCATGACATCGGCCGTACCGTACCGCGCCGTCCAGGCGGATACGATGTCATCCACCGCGGCATTGTTTTCCAGGCGCCAATCGCGTCTCATCATGTTCTGGTCGTCCAGCAAATCGGCTCTGCCCATGACATCCAGAAGCATGCGCCAATCGGCGTCCGTGGCCGCCCCCAGCACCACCCAGCCATCTTGCGTCGGATATGAGTTGAAGGGCGAGAACCGCATGATGCGATTGCCCTGGCGCTGTTTCAAACCCAGTTGCTCGTAACAATCGAAAGGTTCGTCGAAGATCAGCGAAAACAGGCAATCCGCCATCGACACATCGATGGACTGGCCTTCACCGGTCCGGTACCTGTGCAACAGGGCGGCCACAATCCCATTGGCGGCGAATACGCCGGCGATGGCATCGGAAATCGGCGACCCCGCCTTGACCGGCGGCTGTCCTTCGTGGCCGGTCACGCTCATCAGCCCGACGGCCGCCTGTATGACCGCATCGTAGGCTTTGAGCCCTCTGTCGGGCCCGGTGGTCCCATAACCCGTCAGCGAACAACTGATGATCGCCGGATTGACTGTCTTCAGGTTCGCGTAGCCCACGCCCAGGCGGTCTCCGACGCCGGCGCTGAAATTGTCGATCACCACGTCGGCCGATTCGACCAGCTTCATGAACACGTCGCGCCCTTGGGCGGACTTCAGGTCGAGAGTGATCGATTTCTTGCCCCTCGCACGCTTGAGATAGGCAATTCCCATGTCCGCATCGGACTGCCGTTGAAACGACACCCCGCGGGGCCCGGCAAACGGAGGGGCAAATGCGGTGGGATCGCCGCTTCTGGGATCGTCGATCTTGATGACCTCGGCCCCCATGCCGGCCAGGATCAAGGTGGCTTGCGGTCCCGAAAAGAATCGTGTGAGATCCAGCACGACGATGTCCGAAAGAATTTTTTGCATACCTGACGCTCGCGGGGTTTGGCGTCAGGTAGTCTAGGTCATCGACCGGCATCCGTGTTATAGGGCTTTGCGGTATGGGTATAGTTCAATGCGATGGCGGCGTTTGGTCGTCCACCAGCACGGCACCGGGCCAGCGCCCATCCAGGACCAGGGTTCGCGTCAGTTCGCGGATAAGCGCAATCACCCCTTCGGTGGCCGCGCTCAGCGCGACAATGTCGGATACGCACAAAGACATGCGTCGCCTCAGCGTCATGTCGGAAACCGAGAGCGCCGACAAGGCCGAAAGAGCGTCGGGCCCCGACACCGACGACAACGAGAGAATGGTGGCGCCGAGCCCTCGGGAAACGATGGATTGAATGGTGGACAAGGAATCCAGTTCGGCCATGACGTCCAGCTGCAGCCCCATGGCCGAAAACGCGCCGTCCACAAGCTGCCGCGTGATGTTTTTCGAACCCGGCAATACAAAGCGCAGCCGCGACGCTTCCAGGCTGGTGATCGTGCCGCCCTTGCCCGGAGCATCGCCGGGGGCTGAAAGCACGAACAGCTCTTCGTCGAGCAGCGGGATCCGGTCCGAATGCGCATCGCGGCTTCGTTTGTCGGAAGCCGAAGACGCTTGACCCACCGTCGGATTGTCGAAAAGAAGTCCCATCTCCAGGCGGCCGTTGCCGACCAGTTCGGCGAGATGGCCGCTCAAGCTCTCGACAATCTGCAGCTTGACATCCGGGAACCGTTCCTGCGTCGCCGCGATCAGGGGCTGGGCCAGCACATTCGCGGCGCTGGTCGGGATGCCCAACGACACGGGCCCTCCGGGAGACGCATCGTGGCCGGTCACTTCGTGACGCAACCTGGCCACTTGGCGCAGCACCGCCTGCGCATGCAGGTAGAGGGATTCCCCCGCAGAGGTCGGGGTAACGCCTCGTACGCTTCGGGACAGCAGCCGCACCCCCAATTCGTCCTCGAGATTCGCAATCTGGCTGCTCAATGCGGGCTGGGCAATGTACAAGTCCCGGGACGCGCGGGATATGCTGCCCAATTCGACGATACGAACAAAATATTTCAGTTGCCTCAGTTCCACACCGCATCCTTCGTTTTCGGGGCTCGGCACAAGACAGCCGCCGGGCCTGAAGCCATAGTTTCCAGATATGCCGCAATTGCTCGATCCTATTTTTGCATCGGCGGCGGCAGGCCTATGATTTCCGGACAGCCACACGCGAAAAGGCGGGTATCGATGATCGAGCTTTATTTCTGGACCACGCCAAATGCCTACAAAGTATCGATTCTTTTGGAAGAACTGGCAATTCCCTATACGGTCATTCCCGTCCATATCGGCAAAGGCGAGCAGTTCTCTCCGGATTTCCTGGAAATCAGTCCCAACAACAAGATACCGGCAATCGTCGATACCGACGGCCCCGATGGACGTCCCATGGCCATGTTCGAATCGGGAGCGATCATGATGTACCTGGCCGACAAGGCGGACAGCGATCTGTTTCCCCGGAATTCGCGCGCCCGGTACGAAGCAGTTCAATGGCTGATGTTCCAGATGGGCTCGGTAGGCCCCATGTTGGGCCAGGCTCATCATTTTCGCAAATACGCGCCCCACCCTATCGAATACGCCATAGACCGGTACACGAAAGAGGCGCACCGCATTTACAGCGTCATCAACCGGCGGCTGGCATCCTCGGCATACCTGGCCGGCGAACACTACTCGCTGGCCGACATCGCGACATATCCCTGGCTGCGCCCCTACCGGTGGCAGGGCCAGGACCTGGATGAATGGCCCGATCTGAAACGCTGGTATCTGGCGGTCCGCAAGCGCCCCGCCGTCCAGCGCGGGCTGGCCGTCCTTTCGGAAAAAATTGATCGCAGCGGCTCGGCTCCCTCCAGGGACCGCTGGAACAACCTTTTCGGCGACACACAGTTCCAACCACACTAAAACATGCTTCCAGGCCTTTATGAACACGGAAAATCACGATATGCCCGCCTCCTCCCGACTACCCATGTTGAAAGGGTATCGCGTCCTGGACATGACCCAGATCGTCGCCGGCCCCAGTTGCACCCGGATTCTGGCGGAATCGGGAGCGGATGTCGTCAAGGTCGAGCTGGCCCCGTTCGGCGACAGGACCCGCGCCGGCGGCCTGAAATCCCGATTGCCGCAATACAAGGGATACAGTCAAAGCACGTACTTCTTTCAGCAGAATCATTCCAAGCGCAGCCTTGCGCTCGACTTCAAGCACCCGCGCGGAAGAGAACTGATCCGATCGCTGATCCCGAAATTCGACGTTCTGGTGGAAAATTTCAGCCCGGGGGTCATGGATCGCGCCGGACTCGGCTACGAGGCACTTCGATCCATGAACCCCGGACTGGTGATGTGTTCAATTTCCCTGGCGGGGCAGACGGGTCCGCTCAGCCAGAAGCCGGGGTATGACTACATCGCTCAGGCTTATGCGGGCATCACCGACCTGATCGGCGATCCGGATGGGGACCCATCCCTGATCACGATGGCCATGGGAGACACCGCGACGGGCATCGCCGCCGCCATGGCCGTGGGCTTTGCGCTGCTTCACCGCGAACGCACCGGCGAAGGCCAATACATCGAAGCCTCTCTGCTGGACACCTACTTCCAGATGCACGAGGTGGCGGTTCCCCGCGTGTCGCTGCGCCCGAATTACACGCCGAAACGAACCGGCTCGCAGCACCCGGATGGAGGGCCGACGGGCATATTCCGTTGCGCAGACGGCAGCCATATCGTTTTGGCGACACTGCCCCACCAATGGAAGCAGCTAGTCCAGGCATTGCAACTGCCCGAACTGCTGACAGACCCGCGATTCTCGACGGCGGCGCTGCGACGGGACCATAACGCGGATCTGAAAGTCGTGCTGGAGCAGTGGTTGAGCACGTTCGCCTCGCGCGACGCGGCCATCGCCGAGCTCGAGCGCCACCGCATCCCGTGCGCTCCCGTGCTGACCCTGAACCAGGCCATGGCTCAGCCCCACCTGCGCGAAAGAGGCACTGTCCGGCGTGTCAGCGATCGGGCCTTGGGCCGCTTCGACATTCCCGGCTTTCCCGTCAAATTCTCTTCCTGGGCCCCCGACACCGCGCCCCGCGCGGATGCGCTCGGGGAACACAACCGCGAGATACTGCAAGAACACCTGGGACTTTCCGACGGCGAAATACAAGCTCTGTATGACGACAACGTGCTGGTACGGGATCCGCTGCTGGACCGCCCGGAACGTGACGGCGAGACCACCTGAACCACATCGACCCGGAGATAATGAAAATGACCCAGAAAACCGTTGAAATGTATTGGGATGTCGGCAGCACCAATACCTATTTCGCGCTGAAGCTGATCAAACCCCTACTGCAACGCAACGAGGCCAGACTGATCCTCCATCCCTACAATCTGGGCTATGTGTTCCGCCTGAACAACTACGAGTTGATGAAAGAGCCCAAAGCCAAACTGCGCAACCGCAAGCGCGACCTGATGCGGTGGTCGGAAAAATACGGCATCCCCTTCCAGATTCCCAGGGAATTCCCCATCAAGTCCAGCCGGGTACTGCGCGGATCCCTGGCGATGCGCCGATTCGGTCAGGAATTGTCTTTCGTCGAAACGGTAATGGACCGGTACTGGGTACATGCGGATGCCTCCATCGCCACCTACGAGGGGTTGCGCCCCATCGCGCAGTCGCTTGGCGTCGACCCTGACGCGTTCGAACAACTGAGCGCCAGCGACGAAATCGGCGAGGAACTGGCCGCCAGCACCAATCGGGGCATCGAACGCGATGTATTCGGGGTTCCCATGCTCATCGTCGGCGACGAACTGTTCTGGGGCAAAGACAGAATGGAATTCGTGGAGGATGAATTGCGACGCGGCGAGCCGCCAAGAGCATAATGCCGGGACAAGCACCTCGGAGGCCGGCATGAAAAATACGCCACTACCTGATCTCAGCGTTCGCGAATTGAGGGCTGTCTGTACGGTTGCCGAATCCGGCAGCTTCATGGCGGCCGCGCTCACTCTGAATATCTCTCAACCGGCGTTGACGAGGATTGTTCAACGCGTTGAATCCGCCTTGGGGGTAGAGATTTTTCGCAGGACGACACGCCATGTCGAAGTGGCGCTCGCGGGGGCTGAATTTATCGCCGTGGCTCACCGGGTTCTGAACGATCTGCGGATCTCAGTGGAAAGCATCCGGGAAATAGCCGATGAGCAGCGGGGACAAGTCATCGTTTCCTCCGTCATGTCGGTTGCCTACTCCAAGCTTCCAGCGATTGTCGCTTCGTACCGGCAATCCCGTAGCGGTATAGAGATTCAGTTGCGCGAGGGCGTTCACGGGAATGTCATCGAGGATGTGCGTAGCGGCGTTTCCGACATCGGCATTACTTACATTGACGATGCGCCGCAGGGTCTCGAACAAATTCTTCTCGGCCGGGAACTGTTTCATGTCGTGACGCCGGAAGGCCATCCCCTGGCGGAGAGCCAGGGCATAACACTTCAGCAGGTGGCCTGCTATCCGATAGTGTCGCTGCCTCGCGAGTCTCAAACCAGAAGGCTGCTCGACGGCTTTGCTTCCAACATGGGGTTATCTCTGAAGTACGCCGTCACGGTAAGCCAGTTCGCAACCATCATGCAGTGCGTGCGCAGCGGTGTCGGCATCACTGTGGTGCCCGGTGGCGCCATTACTTCCGCATTTGACGCAGGCCTTGTTTTTCGCCCTCTATCCGAACCCAAGCTCGAACGCGAACTGGGAGTCATCCGCCTGCAGGACCGTAGTCTGACACCCAGCGCCGGCAGTTTTCTCGCCCAGCTACAGCGCTGTTGGACAAACTGAATATGCTCCAGATCAAAGGTCGACAGATGAAGATGGAAAGAAGACGACCGCGCTGCCGGCATATGGCCACTATTGCATTGGCAGAAAATAAGTCAATTGCCTTTTGGCTAACGCCGGCTACGCAATATAAAAAGCCCGTGCCCTTGACAAGGTTCTTGGGCAGCAGCTAATTTCAATACGCAAGATATTTCCTGACGTGGGTCATCGACTTGCTGGTTGTAACAGAATATATTAGAAAGCACATCGCTACTTATAAACAACGGCCGTCGGGTATTGCCCGCGGCCTTCGGAGGTAGACATAAATGAGCATCCTGCATCGAATCGGTCACAAGGCATTGTGGCCTGTTGCCGCCGCCCTGGTCGGGGTGGCCGGCTTGCCGGCGCCCAGCCTGGCGGCATCGCCGATCATCATTGGCGCCACGAGTTCCGACACGGGGCCTCTCTCGGCCGACGCGACAGAGAACCTGATGGGCATGAAGCTCGGGATCAAAGAGGCGAACGACGCCGGCGGCTGGCTTGGGCGCAAACTCGAGCTGAAAGTCTATGACGACGAAAGCAAGGCAGGCACGGCGGTTCGCCTTTATACGCGGCTGATCACCGAAGACAAGGCCAACCTGCTCGTCGGCCCGTACTCCAGCGGCATCAGCAAGGCCGTGACGCCGCTCTTCAACAAGTACAAGTACGCGGTTATCGAGCCCGAGGCCTCGGACCCCTCGATTTTCGACTCGAACAATCACTGGGCCATCCAGGGCCTTGCCAATTCGCTGGGCTATCTTGCCCAACTTCTGCCGCTGGCAAAAGAGCATGGCGCCAAGACGGTCGCGGTGACGGGCCTGCAGTCCGCGTTCACCCTGGCGTGCTACAACGCACGGCTCGATCAGGCAAAGAAACTGGGGATGAAGGTAGTCTACAAGGCCACATATTCGATGGCGTCGGCCGACTTCAACGGCATCGCGCTGGCCGCGAAAAACGCAAAGCCGGATGTCGTCATCACTTGCACCTACTATCCGGATTCGGTTGGCATCGTGAAGGCGCTGCACGCACAGGGCTTCACACCGAAATTCCTCGGATCAACCATAGGCCCGGTGTCGGCGTCGTTCACCAAGGACGTCGGACCACTGGCGAACCGGATTTTCTCCAACACGTCGTGGTGGCCAACATACAAGACGCCCGGGAACAAAGAGTTCATCGCGAACTACAAGGCCGCCTTCAACGCGCAGCCCACCTATCATTCGGCCGCGGGCTACAGCGCGATCTATGTTCTCGGCAAGGCGGTGGCCGCCACGAAAAGCCTGGACCAGACAAAGCTGCGCGACTGGTTGCTGAGCCATTCGGTACCGACGGTCCAGGGGCCATCCAAGGTCAACAAGAATGGGCGCGAACTGGGCCTGTTGATGGAAATGGTTCAGATGCAGGATCAGAAGCTGAAACTCATCACCCCCCCCGAGAGCGCCGAGGCCAAACCTGAAATCCCATACACGGGCAAGTAATCCGTCCGCTCGCCACATTGCCGCGCCTGGCGGGCATGGCGGTCGGCACACCCTTCGCCTGGGGCAGGCATGTGTGTCGCTTCCCTCGCACGTAGCGGTGCGGGGAAAGGCGGCACGCATGCTTTTGCGCAGAGCATGTCGTCATATCGTCATAGCATTGCAGGGAAAGCGCACATGTCGGCAATGACCGCTATACAGGTTCTGGTCAATGGGCTGTTGCTTGGCGGCACGTACGTGCTGATCGCGCAGAGCCTGAACTTGATCTTTGGCGTAATGAAAGTCGTCAACCTGGCGCATGGCGGCTTCGTCGTCATTGCGGGGCTCTTCACTTTCTGGGCGGTCAACAGGCTTGGCATCGAGCCGCTGGCGGCGTTGCCCATCGTCTTTGTCGGCGGTGCCGTGCTGGGGGGAGTGCTCGAGCCCCTGATCATCGAGCCGCTGATGGGAAAGGGGCGGCAATCGGAATTGCTGAGCCTCATCGTGACGTTCGGGTTGAACTACGTGCTCACCCAGATCGCCCTGTTTTCTTTCGGCACCGACTATGTCTCCGTGCCCTTTCTGCAGATGACGTTCAACGTGGGGGGCGTGATCGTCAGCGCCGCACTGCTGCTCACGGCCGTATTCGCCGGGATCACCACCCTGCTTCTGTATTTTGGCCTGAAGTACACATTCATCGGAAAATCGCTTCTGGCGGCCTCGCAAAGCACGATAGGCGCGCAGTCGTGCGGCATCGATGTGGGCCGGGTGCGCGCCGTGGCCTTTGCCCTGGGCGTCGCTCTGGCCGCCGTTGCGGGCGCGTTGCTCATCATGGTGCAGCCCATGTCCGCATCGTCGTCCGACAACCTGACGATTCTGGCGTTTGTGGTCATCGCCCTGGGCGGTCTGGGAAGCTATCGCGGCGCGACGGTGGCGGCATTTCTGCTGGGGGTGGTACAGGCCGCCGTCGGCTATTTGCTGGGCGGCAATGTGGAAAGTGTGCTGCCTTTTGTCCTTCTGATCGCCATCATGGTTTTGTGGCCGCGCGGTATTCAGCGGTCGACTTGAGTCGCCGCTGTCCGATACCTGAATCATTCCAGTCGAAGTCGGTATTTCAATACAAGGGAACTGCATGACCCAGCCAGCCTCCGATTCACCATCGTCGCGTCGCCCTCGGGAGCGGCACCCGGCTGTCCTGCTTTTCTGTGTGCTGTTTGTCATCGTCGCGGTGGCGATTCCCGCCTATGGTTCGGCGTACGCGGTCCAGCTTGCGACGGACGTCGTCCAGGCCATCATCCTGGCCTATAGCTGGAACCTGCTCGCCGGATATACAGGGTATCTTTCGTTCGGCCATGTCGCGTTCTTTGGAATTGGCGCCTACGCCACCACGCTGCTGGTTCTTCATACGCCCGTCCCCTGGTATGTATCGGTTTTCGCGGGAGGCGGGGTAGCGGTCATTGTGGCGGTATCGGTCGGCCCCGTCATGCTGCGGCTGCGCGGCATCCTGTTTGCACTTGGCATGCTCGGCCTCGCCCGCATCATGGAGACGCTCTTTACCGACTGGCAATTTCCCGGCGGTGCCGCGGGGACGGTGATCAATGGCGAACTCACGCCGATTGCCGTCTATGTGCTGATGGTGCTGACGGGCATTGCGGCGTTCGCGGTGAACCTCTTCATCGTGAAATCGGGGTTTGGCCTGGACGCCATGAGCGTGCGTGAAGACGAGGATGCGGCGCTGGCCCTCGGGGTGCCGACGAACAAGGTCAAGACGATTGTCTTTGCCACCAGCGCGCTGTTTCCGGCAATCGCCGGTGGCCTGATGGCATGGAATCGAAGTTATATCGATCCGCCCAGCGCGTTCGATCCGACCATGGACCTTCTTACCATCGTGTTTGTGTTGTTCGGCGGGGTCGGAACCCTTTGGGGTCCGCTCATTGGCGCCTCGACACTCATGATCGTGGCGGAAGTGCTGCTGGTCCGGTTGCCCGCCATCAAGCTGGCGCTGTACGGCCTCATCGTGATCGGCGTCGTGCTGCTGCTGCCTGGCGGCATTGTTTCGCTCATCAACCGTCTTGGCGGGCGGCTCGCCCGCAAGCCCGTACTGGTTCCGGCGGCGTTCCCGTCCGGCTTCGACCCGCGCGTGTCAAAGCCGACAGATCATGCCGGCGCCAAAGCCGCCGTTCTCGAAGTCAGGGATCTCTCGGTTCGTTTTGGCGGCCATGTCGCGGTCGACAATGTCTCGTTCCAGGTTGGTGAAGGCGAGATACTGTGCATCATCGGCGCGAACGGCGCGGGCAAGACCACACTGTTCAACGCGATTACCGGCGCCGTCCCGATTTCCCAGGGCCACATCTCTCTTTTCGGGAAAGACATTACGGACGTTCCGCTTTATGGCCGCGTGCACATGGGCATTGCGCGCACCTTCCAGATTCCGCGGCTGCTCGCTGATCTCAGCGTGTGGGAAAACGTGCTCGTCGCGGCGCGTCACGGCCGGCAGGCTGCCCGCGCGGTGGAACACACCGCCTGGGTGCTGCACATCCTGGGGCTGGAGCCGCTGAAGCTGGAACACGCGGCAACCCTGAGCCCGGGGCGCCAGCGCGAGCTGGAACTTGCCCGCGTACTGGCCGTGCAGCCCGATGTCGTCCTTCTTGACGAAGTCATGGCAGGCATGACACGTAACGAGCAAGAGACGGTCCGGAAGGTGATACGGCAATTCCCGGAACTTGGCGTGCATGCCGTCATTTGCGTGGAACATGTCATTGCCGCCGTCGCGGATTTGTCGGACAGGATGCTGGTGCTGGATTTTGGCCACAAGATTGCGCACGACGTGCCGGACAAGGTGCTCAATGATCCAGCGGTCGTCCGGGCTTATCTCGGAGACGTGGCATGACGCGGCGCGATGCGAAGCTTGCAGGCACCGTGCAGCCTGAGAACGGCACGGAAGCGCTCGTCGTGGCGTCGGTGAGCGCGGGGTTCGGGCCGCTGACCATCTTGAACGACATTTCGTTTTCGGTGCATACCGGAGAAGTGATCGTCGTCCTGGGAGCCAATGGCGCGGGCAAGACGACGCTCTTGCGCGTCATTGCGGGACTGTTGCCGGCGAAAAGAGGTGAAATCCACTTACAGGGCGTTCCGATACACAACAAGCCCGCGCACATCGTGACGCGCCTTGGCATAGGCCATGTGCCCAGTGGACGGGAACTGTTCCCCAAGATGTCCGTGGCGGATCATCTGTATCTTGCCGGCAGATTGTGCGCGCCCGAACGTCGGGACGAGGTCCACAAGCGCGTACTGGAGATGTTCCCCATTCTGAAAGAGCGTGCGCAGCAGCCGGCCGGAACGATGTCCGGGGGCCAGCAGCAAATGGTAGCCATTGCACGCGCGCTCATGACCGACCCCAAGATATTGCTGCTCGACGAGCCGTCCACCGGGCTTGCGCCCATCGCGGTCAAGGCCGTGTTCGAGACGCTTCCCCGCCTGCGTGAACAGGGGGTAAGCACGATTCTTGCCGAACAGAGCCTGACGCTGGGACTCTCTTATGCCGACCGTGCGCTTGTCGTGGATCATGGAGACATCGTGCTATCGGGTACCGCCCATGAACTGGCCAATGACAGGCGCGTGGTGGACGCGTATCTGGGGCGGTAGGACGTGCAGGCGGATCATGTCTTGCACAAAGCGGGCTTGCCGAAACCGGGAACACGTCCGGTTCGGCCCGGTTTCTTGAATCAAACACGGCCTCCAGATCGCTGATTGGTCCACAGGGAATGCCGTCTTCTTCCAGCACAGCCAGCCGCGGACGAACATGCGCCTTGCGGGAACTCACGCTAATTCTGCAGTCACCTTCAACGGCTCTTTGGTGCCCAACCAAACCTGCTGCGCCTGCTCTTCAATCTGCTGTACGCGAACAGCGACTTCCTCGGCTGTAATGGAGCTGACCGGGTGCGAAATAACGACGGGCTCAAGAGAACACATGCCGACGGCCTGTCGGGTGAGCTCTGTTTCACGGACAAATTCCGTGGTCACAATTACCGCGCTGGGAATGCCCAGTTTTTCGAACTCGATCGCATCGCGAACGCACGCGGAAGTGCAAGAGCCGCAGTCTCCAATGGCAGTCAGGACAAGATCGCTTTCCGCCGCAATCTTTGCGATCAGTTCGGGAGAGGCATCTTTGGAAAAGCTATGCTTCGTGTAGTAGTTGATAGAGGCAAACTTTATGCGATCGCCCAATGCCTGAGAGGCTCCCCGAAGCAATTTGTTGGCATTCCACTTTGAATTATCCAAAATACCCAGGCGCAGCCCATCGAGCTTATGCTTGCGGGCCGAGACGGGTATGTTTTCAAATTTAATGCGTCCGCGAGGGTCGAAAATCTCTACGGTTTCTTCAGCTTTGGTTGACATCGTTCTCTCCAATTGAAATAACGCTACGCGGCATGCCTGAAAACCTACAAGGCGCATGCGCCGCCGACGCACTCGCCGCCATTACCGCCAATGGCATTGCCGTCAACCGGCTGCAATACAGGCGTGCTCATGTGGCCCCACCCCGGAATCAGCACGGAAAATCGCCCCGCTTCGCCGCCCATCACGAACAAGTGGATGTGGTCGGGCCCGTTCACAATAGGTATGCGAGTTTCAGGTTCGCGCTTGAAATACTTGGGCAGGTTTCGGTTATATACCTTTCCGTACTTGTGCCCATAGGCCAGATCGATGAAGCGATTGCCGTGATTGTGATAGAGGTAGTTCCGTACATCTGAGCGGGACCAGCCATATTTCGCGATCGTCTGCGCATGCTCCAGGCCAAGCACCACGGCAATGTGGCCGCTCAGCACCGCGCTGTTTGAGGCAATGGTGCTCATCGCCGAACACATCGTGTCCAGAATGCCTTCCGGGTCATTGGAAATGTGATTCGTGACGCTATGAGGCGCTTCCGCGGCTATGGCAAAGACCGTTGAGTCCTCGGGCCTATACCCGTGCTCCACATGGTATGGGGCGAGCGGGCTCTGCAGTTCGTTTTCGGCAACGCAATACGTGTATTTTCCCGGATGGCCCAGGGTGCTTTTGTCCAGATCGCCAGGCCACCCGCCACCCACATTGAGCATAATCAATCTGACGGCCCGGCCTATCGTCGCATTTGCCCGATTGCCCGATCCGAAGGCATTGCATCCGCCATTCATACCGATTTCACGCGCAATGGGGCCATTCACGATAATCAGCGGCGAGGCCACATGAGTGGTGGCCTGTACGCCATTCAAATTGAACGCCTGATCGGTAACCGCCTTTATGGCTGCGCGTACGACGGGGGAATACTCCGGCTTGCAACCAGCCATCACCATGTTGATGGCGAGTACTTCGCGCGTCAGTTCGCCCCATCGAGGAGCGACTTTCGCCTCGACGTAGTCGGGATCGCCCCCCAGCCGATCGACAATGGCGTCGATTTTCTCGCGCGTTGGAGGCACGACAGGCAAACCGTCGGTAAAACCCCGCTCGAAGTAATGTTCTACTAAATCCAGGCTTGGTGACGCCACGCCACGGGCGTAGCGTTGAGTTTGCGCGGATGTATCCATTGACCGTCTCCTGCGTCCGTTATCCATGTCGCTTAGATTACGCAGGCGGGCAATTAATAACAATAACAATCTATTTACAATTATTATTTCTTTTTATGCATAAACAATACGGGGGTAAGCGCGGCCTGGCCGGACCGCCAGCCCGGCCAGTCGCGAGCCCGCCAGATGTATTTGTTGTCGCCGCCATTCATGCGGAGATCATGGGCTGAGCTCCCGCTTGCGCAAGCTATTCACCGCGTAATGTACGGTTAACATGGCCATGCAGGTGAAACGAGCGCTTAACTATGCTGATCAAATTAATCAAAATAGCGCTTGCGTTAGTGCCACAATGACATGACACGAATCAGGAGATCAAAATGGCCACCATCGAAAAATATACGGTCAATGTCGATCGCGCCACGGGCGAATGGCGGGGCGAGCCGATATTTGTAGAATTGGTCAAAAAGGCCGAGTGGGACAAAATGACCGACACGCCGGACGTGCATTACGACACATACGAGCACGACGGAGCGACCCGCGCTATCGAGATCGTATTCGTCGATTAAACATACGCGCTAAATCAAGGAGTCAACAATGACTGATTCAACGAAGAAAACGGCGGCCCTGTCGGCTTCCCAGCGCAAGCGCATCGACGCACTGCTCGATGCGGCGTTGGCGGAGTCATTCCCCGCCAGCGACTCTATTTCCATCAGTTCCGGTGTGAAGGCCATCAAGGAAGGAGACGACAAGCCCAAAGAAGACAACCCGCCCAAGGACTGACGAAGCGGCACGCGGATCCACATGCAAGCCCCCGGCATGATCCGCATCGGCCTATCGGCGCGCCGCCCAAGTTGAAACCGCCAGCCCCTGAAAGGAAGCTGGCGGTTTGTATTCGGTGGCAGGGGCGTCCGGACTCGAACCGGAAACAGCGGAGTCAGAGTCCGCGATGATAACCATTTCACTACGCCCCACCTGAGCGAACCAGAATTATATCGTCATAATCGCCGGCGTGGCCAGTCCGGTGGCCTACTTCGCTTACGCCGTGGCGTCGCGGGGCCGCCGACCGATGCCGGCGCAGGCGCCGGACACGCTTTTAGGCCGGCAACAGCCTAAAAAGTCGCCGCGCAATGCGCGCCGCTGGGCGCCTGGCCGGAGCCCGCGGCGATCAGGGGCGGTTCCTGGCGCACGTCTATGGGCGCGCTGTGCATCCAGTCCCAGCCGAAGAAACCGACCAGGGCCACCCAGAAAATCACCGTCAGCAAAGGCTTCTTCATCTTGGCGCCCTCATCAAAACGCGAAATGGCGACGCACCCGCACGCCCAGCAGCGACCCCAGGAAGGCCATGAACACCCATATCCAACCATGCACGCTGCCGGTGGATATGCCGCTGACCATGGCGCCGATATTGCAGCCGAACGCCAGGCGCGAACTGTAGCCCAGCAGGAATCCGGCCACGATGCCCACCGTCCACTGCACGCCGGTCAGGGGCTTGGCCGCGGACCGGGGCTTGCCCAACGCGACCCATAGGGCGCCCGCCAGTATGCCTATGTCGGTGATGGACGTGACGTCCAGGAAGACCGATTGCCGCAAGGTCGTCATGTTGACCGCCTCGCTCCAGAAATGGTTGGCGGCGGGATCGAACAGCCCGGCCGCCGTGGCCACCTTCGCCGCCCACAGGCCGAATCCGTACACGATGCCCCAGGGCTGCCCGGCGATCGCCAGGTTCAGGGCCGCCAGCACGGCCAGCAGTACGGCCCCCAGCAACAGCTTGTGATCCAGCAGCCTGGCGGACCGCCCCGACCAGCGCACCACCAGCGCGCCCAGAACGATCAACCCCAGCAGGGTGACTCCCAGCGCTTCCCCGGCGCCGAAATGGGCCACCAGCCCATAAGGGCGCATCGCGCCCAGGGACAGCCAGCGTTCCAGGGTGGCCGACCCCAGGAAGCTTCCCACGGCGAATACCGGCAGGATCGCGGTGTTCAGGGGAATGCCCAGGCCCGCCTTGTACAGCGTCCCGGATCCGCAGCCGTCGGCCACCTGCATGGCGGCCCCGAACACGAAAGCGCCTATGATCAGGCTGAAGCTGGGCGGGCCCAGCGCGGCTTCCAGGTCTTTGGGGTACGCGGCCAGCATGGGCATGCACAATATGGCCGCCAGCCCCAGAAGCGCCAGTTGCGCCAACACCCCGCTGGGGTCGCGCTGTTCGATCAGCTTGCGCCAGCCCGTGGTGAAACCGAAACGCATGCCGGCCAGCACGGCCCCCATGCCCAGCCCGACCAGAAACAGCAGCGCCTGGCGCAGCGCCACGAACCAGGCCAGCATGAACACAAAGGCGATGACGACGACCGCCAGGAAAATTCGTTTCATGATTACAGTTGCAACGCCACCAGGGCCTGTTCATGCTAAAAAGGCGTGGGCCCTAAACAGCAAATGGTTATTTCCCGCGATTCTATAACAAACCGCGGGGCCGCCTGCGGCGTGGCGCTCAACTGAAGAAGTGCTTGAGCTTCATCAATATCTGCCGGCCCCGGCTGGGCACGTTCTGCATGGGCAGCTTGGGGTCGTGCGACCACTCGGCCAGGGAAGCGGGATACAGGCGGACGTTCTTCTCGCCCACGATCTCGGACAAGGCGAACCAGTCCGTCGCCGCCCAGTGCCCGGTGTTGCAGAACGAAATGGTTTCATTCGCGGGCTTGGCCAAAGACGCGGCGGCAATTTCGCGGGCCTTTTCGGGCGATACGAAAATCGACGTGCCCGGCTTGAACCACTTGCCGTTGGACAGGTCGACCGCATTTTTGATCGTGCCGGGAACCAGCGCCGTGGGCGCCTTGACTTCGCCCAGGTAGAACTTGCGGGGACGCGCATCGATCAGGCGCGTCTGGGGGTTCTCGACCTGCGCCGCCACCTGCTCTTTCGTGGCGATGAGGCTTCCATCCAGATGGGCGACATAATCGGTGGCGGTCACGGCCGGCACGGTCTTGTCCTGGGCCAGCCCCGCATCGGCCCATGCCTTGAGCCCGCCATTGAGTATGGACAGGTTGGTCAGGCCCAGGTATTTCAAGGTCCAGTACACGCGCGCCGAACCGCCGAAATCGGTGGAATCCTTGCCCGAGGACACCACGACGGCATGTGTATCGGCACCCACCCCCAGACTGCGCACCAGTCGGGTCAGCGTATCGATGGGCGGCAGCTTGCCCGGATTATCGGCCGGGCCGCGCCACTGGCCATAAGGGGCGGACACCGCGCCGGGTATATGGCCCACCGCGTACGCCTTGGCGGGCCGGATGTCGATGACGCGCACGTCGGGGTTCTGACGGATGCTGTTAAGCTGCGCCGGGGTCAGCAGCGGCTGGGACGCCCAGGCCAATGACGAAAAGCCCACCGCGGCGGCGGCAAGCAGCGTGGAAAATAGAGTCTTCATGGTGTATGCAAAAAGAGGAAAGAAGAAAACCTGCTGTTGTTCATTATCCCGCAGCCACTTATATAATTAAATATTATTTTCTCATTTGTAAATATACTGAACAGATATAAGAGGCCAGGCGCGCAATACGCGATAATCGACCCTGTATCCATCCCTTCCACAGGCTTTCCGCGCATGAAACGTCGTTTATTCGGCCCCACCCGCCGCCAGATCCCGGTCATCGGCCAGGGCACCTGGTATATCGACGAGGCCCGGCGCGAGGACGCCGTTGCCGCGCTGCAACTGGGCCTGGACCTGGGAATGACGCATATCGACACGGCGGAAATGTACGGCTCGGGCGCGGCCGAGCGTGTCGTCGGCGAGGCGACCCGCGGGCGGCGCGACGATGTTTTCCTGGTGTCGAAGGTTCTGCCCAGCCACGCGTCGCGAAGCGGCGTGCTCCAGGCCTGCGAGCGCTCGCTCAAAGCGCTGGGAACCGACCGCCTGGACTGCTACCTGCTGCATTGGCGCGGCTCGGTTCCCCTGGAAGAAACATTTTCCGCGTTCCAAGACCTGGTGCGCGCCGGCAAGATAGTGTCGTACGGCGTCAGCAACTTCGACGTCGACGACCTGGACGAAGCGCTTGCCCTGCTGGGTCCGGGCAAGCTTGCCTGCAACCAGGTGCTGTATCACCTGCGTGAACGCGCCATCGAGCACGCCGTGATCCCATGGTGCCGGCAAAACGACGTGGCGGTGGTGGCCTACAGCCCGTTCGGGCACAGCGATTTTCCCGACCCCGATTCGCCCGAGGGGCTGGTCCTGCAAGACATCGCCGCCCGATACAATGCCTCGGCGCATCAGGTGGCCCTGGCGTTCCTGACGCGCATTCCGGACCTGTTCGCCATTCCCAAGGCATCCCGGGGCGACCACGCCAAAGACAACGCCGGTGGTGGTTCCGTCACCTTGTCCCAGGACGACATGGCGCGCCTGGATGCGGCGTTTCCCCTGGGCGCCAGGCCCTCTTATCTGCCCATGATCTGACCGGAGCCCATGGTCACGCCGCAGCGGCCTGGGCGCCGTTGCCCGTCGCCCGTCGCGCTTCGATCCGCGCTTTCTCGACCTCTGCCGGGAACAGGCTGAGCACCGTCCACCCCGGCTCGGGCTCCCAGTCGTCGGACGGTGTGAAAGGCCGCGCAAAACCCTTGGGCGTCAGCGCGAACAAAGGCGTGAGCCGGCCATCGTAGCTGGCGCGGTATTGCTCGTAGCCGAATTCCTCCGTCAGCGTCGTGCCGCGGATGGCGCCGCCCTGGACCAGGGTATTCAACAACTGCCAGTACGTGGCGTCTTCGGCGAAAAGCGTCAGGGGCCGGCGCAAGGCGGTCGCCTTGTGCTTGCCGGTGACGTTGCGGCGACGGCCGTCGGGCAGGGCGTACGCCTTGCCGCGGCCGTACTGGTCGACGAACCACGATGTAGCCAGCGCGTTGAAGTCGTCGCCCGGCCCCAGCGCCAGCATGCGGCCCATGCCCGCCAGGTCCAGGTTGCGCTGGGCATCCTCGGACAACGGGCTGCCGTAATACACGGGCAGGCCCGCCATGCGCGCCTTGGAAATCCCATCCCAGTCGCTGCTGCACAGGCGCACGGGTACTTTTTCTTCCTGCAGGGCCTGGGCTATGGCCTGGGCCACGGGGCTTGCGCCCACGACCAGGAACCCCACCGGATCGGGTTCGGCCACGTTCAACGCCACCGCCATGGGGCGCGCCGTGGCGCTTTGCAAAATGACGGTGCCGATGATGACGATGAACGTCAGCGGCAGCAGCTGCTGGGCCTGGGCCACCCCGACGTGCTGCAGCTTGATCGCGAACAACGCGGACACGGCGGCCGCCACGATGCCGCGCGGCGCTATCCAGCCCAGCAGGAAGCGCTCGCGCCAGGACAGATCGGAACCCCGGGTGGAAAACAGAATCTTCAGGGGCCGCGCAACCAGCAGCATCACGGCCAGCACCGCCGGCCCTCTCCAGCCCAGCACCTGCAGGTCGTGGAAACGCATGCGGGCCGCCAGGATGATGAACAGCACCGACAGCAGCATCAGGCTGAGGGTTTCCTTGAATGCCATGATGTCCTCGACGGGCACGCCTTTCCTGTTGCCCAGCCAGATGCCCATCACCGTCACCGCCAGCAGGCCCGATTCGTGCAGCAAGGCGTTGGACAAGGCGAATACCGCGAATACCGACGACAGCACCGTGACGTTGACCAGGTAGTCGGCCAGCCAGTTGCGCCGCAGTATTTCACCGATCACGAACCCGGCCAGAGCCCCCGCCCCCACGCCGGCAAGCACGGTCTTGGCGAAGATGAGCGCGGAATGAGGCAGCCCCATATTGCTGTGCAGGGCCGCGATGAATTCAAAGGACAGAACCGCCAGCAAGGCGCCGATGGGATCGACCACGATCCCCTCCCAGCGCAATATATTGGCCACGCGCGCCACCGGGCGCACCGTGCGCAGCAGCGGACCGATCACCGTGGGCCCCGTCACCACCATGATGGCGCCGAACAGCAGCGCGATGTCCCAGCGCAGCCCGACGATCCAGTGCGCCGCCATGGTCGTAATGGCCCAGGTGATCAGCAGGCCGGTGCTGACCAGGCGCCGCACCACTTTTTCCAGTCCGCGTATTTCGTGGAACCGCAAAGTCAGGCTGCCCTCGAACAGGATGACGGCGACGGAAAGCGAAATGAAGGGAAACAGCAGGTGCCCGAACAGCGCGTCCGGATCGAGCCAGCCCACGCCCGGGCCGGCGGCCAGGCCCGCCAGCAGCAACAGCAGTATCGCCGGCAGGCGCAGACGCCAGGCCGCCCACTGGCAAAACATGCCAATGACGCCGATGCCGGCCAACAACATGACGACGTTCTGGTCCATAAGCTACAAGCCCATTGCCGGTTACCCAGTCGCCATACTAAAACATTTTCAATTGCCCGACTTCGCGTCCGGACCCGGCCCACGGCTCAATGTGGGACTGAAACGCAGCATATCGAAAAAACCGTCGACCAGGATGGAGGCCTCGCCTTCCAGGTCGAAGCTCTCCGGCATGAACAGCCAGTCGCCCATAAGCCCGGTGATGGTGGAATGCAGCTGCACCGCCGCCCGGCGGGTGTCCAGGCCGGCCGGCAACTGGCCCAGGGCGACGGCCCCGCGCAGGCTTTGCTCCATGTGCCTGCGGCCATCGGCGCAGGCCTCCTGGTGGCGCCGCATGACGGGGCCCATTTCATCGATGTATTCGCATTTGTGGTACAGGATCTCCAGCACGCGGCGGCGGTGCGGGTTACGCACGGTTTCGCGCAGCACCAGTGTGAAGACCTTGCGCAGCGTGCCCACCGGGTCGCTGTCCGGGTCCCTGTCGCGGCACCGTTCGATCATGGTTTCCATGGGCAGGCGGATACGGTCGAACATGGCCGTGAACAGATCGACCTTGTTCCTGAAATGCCAGTAAATGGCGCCACGCGTGACGCCCGCGGCGCAGGCTATGTGCTCCAGGGACGTGCGGGACACCCCTTTTTCGTAGAAAACGCATTCGGCGGTATCGAGAATCCGGTTACGGGTCTCAAGCGCCTCTTCTTTGGTACGCCTAGCCATGCAAAATTTTTTTACCTTCATCAGTGAAGGTATATATAATAGCCCCTCGCGGCTCGGTGGGCCAATCCATGGCCGGGTCACCGGACGAACCCCACGAACACACCTACGGAAGGCCTGGCCTTCGGGGGCGATGTGCGTGCTTTCGTTCGTTCAACAACTATACAGCTTTGACGCAGAGGTAGCTGCATGTGCTTTAGACGGATACTCCCGGGCCTGGGTTACGCGTCGGCCGCCATGATGGTACTGGCGCTGGCCGGATGCAAGCAGGAAAACCCCAAGGCTCCCCCGCCTTTCGAAGTCGGTGTCGTCACCGTGCATCCGCAACGCGTTCCCGTCACCACCGAGCTGCCGGGACGCACCTCCGCCTTCCTGGTCGCGGAAGTGCGCGCGCGGGTCAACGGCATCGTGCTTAGCCGCGAATTCCGCGAAGGCAGCCGGGTCAAGGCGCATCAAGTCCTTTTCAAGATCGACGCGGCGCCCTATCGCGCGGCGCTCGACAGCGCCAAAGCCTCGTTGCAGAAGGCCCAGGCGAACCTGGCCTCGACCTCGTCCCAGGCGGCCCGCTATAAAGTGCTGGTGGTGTCCCACGCCATCAGCAAACAAGACTACACCGATGCGATCGCCGCCCAGAAGCAGGCCGCGGCCGACGTCGCCAGCGCCAAGGCGGCCGTGGAGATCGCCCGGATCCAGCTTGGCTACACCAACGTCACCTCGCCGATCACCGGCATCATAGGCGCGTCCGCCGTCACGCCGGGGGCTTACGTGCAGTCCGACGACGCCACCCTGATGGCGACGGTGCAGCAGACCGATCCCATTTACGTGGACCTGACCGAATCGACCACCGATTACATGCGCCTGCGCAGCGAACTGGACAGCGGCCGGCTGCAATCGGCCGGCGAAAACGAGGCGAAAGTCACGCTGGTGCTGGAAAACGGCGCGAACTATCCGATACAGGGCAAGCTTGAATTCACCGATATCACGGTGGATCAGAGCACCGGCAGCGTCAAGCTGCGCGCCCTCTTTCCGAATCCCCGGCATATATTGCTGCCCGGCATGTTCGTGCGCGCGCGGCTGCAGGAAGGCATCAACGAGGGCGCCATGCTGGTTCCCCAGGTCGGCATCACGCACGACGCCAAAGGCATGCCCACCGCGCTCGTCGTGGGGCCCGACGACAAGGTCCAGTTGCGCATGCTGACGACGGGCCGCACGCAAGGCACCGACTGGATCGTCGACAGCGGCTTGAAGCCGGGCGACAAAGTCATCGTCGCCGGGGTGCAGAAGGTGCAGCCCGGCATGACGGTCAAGCCGGTGGAACAGCCCGCCATGCCGGCGACGGCCCCCATCGCCGCAGCCAGCCAGACAGACCGGATGGCTTCCTCCACGCCCTCCCGGCCGTAAGCAAGGGCCCGCCCCATGGTCAATTTCTTCATCGATCGCCCTATTTTCGCCTGGGTGATCGCCATCATCCTGATGCTGGCCGGCGCGCTGGCCATCACCACGCTGCCGATATCGCAATACCCGACCATCGCCCCGCCTTCGGTGCAGATCAAGGCGACCTACTCCGGCGCCTCGGCCAAGACCGTCGAAGACACGGTGACCCAGGTCATAGAACAGCAGATGAACGGTCTGGACCACCTGCTGTACATGTCCTCGACCAGCGACGATTCCGGCCAGGCGCGCATCACCCTGACCTTCGCCGCCGGCACCAATCCGGACACCGCCCAGGTGCAGGTGCAGAACAAACTGCAACTGGCCACCCCGCTGCTGCCCCAGGCCGTCCAGCAGGCGGGCATCAGCGTCACCAAGTCCAACAGCGGCTTCCTGATGGTGATGGCCTTCGTCTCGACCGACGGCAGCATGACCAAATACGACCTGGCCAACTATCTGGTGTCCCACGTCCAGGACCCGGTCAGCCGGGTCAACGGCGTCGGCACGGTAACCGTGTTCGGCACCCAGTACGCCATGCGCATCTGGCTCAACCCGATCAAGCTCACGCGCGTGAACCTGACCCCGGTCGACGTGGTCAATGCCCTTCAGGGCCAGAACGTGCAGGTCGCGGCGGGCCAGCTTGGCGGCACGCCCGCCGTGCCGGGCCAGATGCTGACCGCCACCATCAAGGAAGCCACGCTGCTGCGCACGCCGGAACAGTTCGGCAATGTCCTGCTCAAGGTCAACCCGGACGGCTCGCAGGTGCGCATCAAGGACGTGGCGACCGTGGAGCTGGGCGGCGAGAACTACACCGTCAACACCAAATACGACGGCGTCCCCGCCGCGGGGCTGGGGGTGCAGCTGGCGACCGGCGCCAATGCCTTGCAGACCGCCAACGCGGTGCGCGCCCGCGTCCAGGAACTGTCCAAATATTTCCCCCGGGGCCTGGAAGTCAAGTATCCGTACGACACTACCCCGTTCGTCAAGATATCCATCGAAGAAGTCGTCAAGACGCTGTTCGAGGGCATCGTCCTGGTGTTCCTGGTCATGTACCTGTTCCTGCAGAACCTGCGGGCCACGCTGATCCCGACGATCGCCGTGCCCGTGGTGCTTCTGGGCACGTTCGGCATCATGGCCGCCGTGGGCTTCTCGATCAATACCTTGTCCATGTTCGGGCTGGTGCTGGCCATAGGCCTGCTGGTCGATGACGCCATCGTGGTGGTCGAAAACGTAGAGCGGGTCATGGCCGAGGAGGGGCTGTCGCCGCGCGACGCCACGCGCAAAGCCATGGGGCAGATCACGGGCGCGCTGGTCGGCGTCGCCCTGGTGCTGTCGGCCGTCTTCGTGCCCATGGCGTTCTCGGGCGGCGCGGTCGGCGCCATCTACCGGCAGTTCTCGCTGACCATCGTCGCCGCCATGGTGCTGTCGGTGATGGTCGCGCTGGTGCTGACCCCCGCCCTGTGCTCCACCATGCTCACGCCCATACCCAAGGGCCATCACATGGAGAAGACCGGGTTCTTCGGATGGTTCAACCGCACGTTCGACAACAGCCGGCAAAAATACCATTCCAGCGTGGACCGCGTCGTCAAGCACCCGCGCCGATGGCTGCTGCTGTATGCCCTGCTGATCGTGGTCATGGGCCTGCTGTTTCTGCGCCTGCCCACCTCGTTCATTCCCAACGAGGACCAGGGCATGATGCTGATCCAGGTCCAGACCCCACCCGGGGCGACGATAGAACGCACGGAAAAAGCGCTGGACGACGTCAGGAAGTACCTGGTCTCCAAGGAAGGCAACCTGGTGGAGTCCACGTTCGCCATCTCGGGGTTCAACTTCGCCGGCCACGGCCAGAATTCCGGGCTGGTGTTCATCAGGCTCAAGGACTGGGCCGAGCGCACCTCGGCGCACGACAAGGTCCAGGCCATGGTCCAGCGCATCGCCGAGCACTTCGCCCCGTATAAAAACGCCGTGATCATCCCGATCAACCCGCCGCCCATACACGAACTGGGCACGGCGTCGGGTTTCGACTTCGAGCTGGAAGACCGGTCCGGGCTGGGTCACGCCGCCCTGATGGCCGCGCGCAATCAATTGCTGGCCGCCGCCGCCAAAGACCCCAAGCTGGCCCTGGTGCGGGCCAACGGGCTGGACGATCAGCCCGAATTCAGCGTCGACGTGGACCGCGAAAAAGCCAGCGCCCTGGGTGTGCCGCTAACGTCCATAGACCAGACGTTTTCCATCGCCTGGGCCTCGGCCTACGTCAACAATTTCCTGGACACCGACAACCGCATCAAGCGGGTCTACGTGCAGGCGGCCGCGCCGTATCGCATGAACCCCAACGATGTGAACCTGTGGTACGTGCGAAACCTGCAGGGGACGATGGTGCCGTTCTCGTCGTTCGCCTCGGGCAAGTGGACTTTCGGCTCGCCCAAGCTGGAACGCTACAACGGCGTATCGTCCACGGAAATCCAGGGCGCCGCCCCGCCGGGAGAAAGCTCGGGCGAAGCCATGAACCAAATGGAAAAGCTCGCCAGCGCGCTGCCTCCCGGCATAGGCTACGAATGGACGGGCATCTCGTACCAGGAAAAACTGTCGGGCTCGCAAGCCCCCCTGCTCTACGCCATTTCCATACTGGTCGTGTTCCTTAGCCTGGCGGCGCTGTATGAAAGCTGGTCCATACCGTTTTCCGTCATCATGGTGGTGCCGCTGGGCATCATAGGCGCCCTGCTGGCGGCCACCGGGCGCGGCCTGTCCAACGACGTCTACTTCCAGGTCGGCCTGCTGACCACCGTGGGGCTGTCGGCGAAAAACGCCATCCTGATCGTGGAATTCGCCAAAGAGCTGCAGACGCACGGCATGAGCGCCGCGGCCGCGGCCATGGAAGCGGCGCGGCTTCGATTGCGGCCCATCCTGATGACCTCGATGGCGTTCATACTGGGCGTGCTGCCGCTGGCCATCAGCAACGGCGCCGGTTCGGCCAGCCAGCACGCCATCGGCACCGCGGTCATCGGCGGGATGGTGACCGCCACGTTCCTGGCGATCTTCATGATCCCGATGTTCTTCGTCGTGATACGGGAAAAGTTCTCCAAGAACCGCCCGGCGCGTTTCGACCCCGCCTATCCCGGCAACCAAACGGCCCCCGAATCGGACGGCGAACACTAGGCCAATCGGAGAATTGACGTTTTCTTGATGTTTTTTTGATACTTTTTTGCCGGTGGCCACGGTAATCTGCGCACGTACCAACGAATCAGGCTAAATTCAATGCCGAAGCGATTTGTTTTACTACGTACGGCTCTTGGCGTGCGATTTGCCTGGACGGACGAAGCCCTGGCCCCACAGCGCTGGCGTCCGGCCGGTTTACCCGACGGACGCCCCCGCAAACGGATCGATCAATACCGGCTTGTTCCCCCCGTCGCATCGACACGGCGACCATCGCCGCACGACCGCAAAAGGCCGTCGCCCCGGCGCCGGACTTCTTTCTTTTTACGCTAAAGGATACTTGCCATGAGTATCGTTTCAGACGCCTGGCTTTCGATGTCGGAGGCCGGCGAACCCGTGCAGCTATCCGTGCTGGTTCCCGTATACAACGAGCACGATATGCTGCCCCTGCTTTTCCGCCGCCTGGACGCCGTGCTGGACACGGTGGACCTGTCCTACCAGATCGTCGTCGTCGACGACGGCAGCGGCGACGGCAGCGGCGAATACCTGGTCGAATACGCGCAAACCCATCCGGCGGTCAAGGCCATCAGGCTAAGCCGCAACTTCGGCAAGGAAGCCGCCTTGACCGCGGGCCTGGCCCAGGCCACGGGCGATGCGGTCATCATTCTGGATGCCGACCTGCAGGACCCGCCCGAACTGATCCCCGACATGCTGGCCGCCTGGCGCGCCGGCGCGCACGTGGTATGCATGCGCCGCCGCTCGCGGGCGGGCGAGACCCGGCTCAAGCGCCTGAGCGCGCATCTGTTCTACCGCCTGCTCAACCGCATCAGCGAGGTCGACATCCCCGAGGACACCGGGGATTTCAGGCTGCTTAGCCGGCAGGCCGTCAATGCGCTCAATGAACTGGACGAGCGCAACCGCTACATGAAAGGGCTGTTCGCATGGATAGGCCTGCCCACCACGGTCATCGAATACGACCGCGCGGCGCGCGCGGCGGGGGCGACGAAATGGGGCTACCCCAAGCTGCTTGGCCTGGCGTTCCAGGGGATCACCTCGTTTTCGGTGGCGCCGCTAAGACTGGTCATGGGCGCGGGTTTCCTGACCGCCCTGACCGGCATCCTGTTCGGCCTGTGGATCATCGGCAAGACGCTGCTGCTGGGCGAACCCGTGCACGGCTACCCGTCGCTGGTATCGATCATCACCTTCCTGGGCGGCATCCAGCTGATCTCGATCGGCGTCCTGGGCGAATACGTGGGCAAAACCTATTTCGAAGCCAAGCGCCGCCCCATCTACCTGATCCGCGACATCGTGCCCTCCCGCATGGTCGCGCCGCAACCCTCATCCACACCCGCCACGGCCCGCAAGAGCCCGGCGGCGCATCGCAAAGCCACCGCAAAACAAGAAGCAAAACTCCATGACGCGTCGAATTAACCTGTGGTGGGTGCTGGCAGGCATCCTGTGTGTACGTCTGTTGAGCATGTGGCTGTTTCCCCTGATTGACACCTCCGAACCCCGTTACGCTGAAATCGCCCGGCTGATGGCCCAGAGCGGCGACTGGATCACCCCCTGGTTCAAGCCCGGCGTGCCATTCTGGGGCAAGCCGCCCCTGGCGTTCTGGGCCCAGGCCCTGTCGATCGACCTGCTGGGCCTCAGCGCATTCGCCTCGCGCCTGCCCTCGTGGCTGGCCACCGCGGCGACCGCCGCCCTTCTGATCGCCTATGCGCGCTCGCACTACGGGCCCGCCATAGGGAAATGGACCGGCATCATCTATTGTTCCTGCGTACTGGTCTATATCACGTCCGGCGCGGTGCTGACCGACCCCTTCCTGGTGCTGGGCACCACCTTGTCCATGGTCAGCCTGCCCATGGCCGAACGCCATCCGAAATGGTATTGGCGCTACGGTTTCTTCATCGGACTGTCCGTGGGGCTGCTGGCCAAGGGCCCGCTGGCGCTGGTGCTGGTGGCCGGGCCGCTGATTCCCTGGCTATGGTGGCACAAGCCCGCCCGCAAGGTGCTGCGCGCCCTGCCCTGGGTGCCGGGCGTGATCCTGACCCTGATCATCAGCGTGCCCTGGTACATCGTGGCGGACATCAAGACGCCCGGCTTCCTGGATTATTTCATCGTCGGCGAACACTTCCGGCGCTTCGTCGATTCGGGCTGGAAGGGCGATATGTACGGCACGGCCCACGCCCATGCGCGCGGCACGATCTGGCTGTACCTGCTGATGGCGTCCCTGCCGTGGAGCCTGCTGGCGGGCTGGATACTGGGGCGCGCCGCGCTCAACGGTTCGCGCCGCGCGTCCCTGCGCCAGGCGCTGCGGCAACCCCACCTGACGTACCTGCTGGCCTGGATCCTGTTCACGCCCCTGTTTTTCACGCTGGCCGGCAATATACTGTGGACATACGTGCTGCCGTCGCTGGGCGCCTTCAGCATCCTGCTGGCCGTGGCGCTGGACGGGTGGCGGGCCGAACAGCCCCTGCCTTTCGTCGCGCCCGCGACCGGAGCGCTGATCGGCGTCATTCCGGCGCTCAGCATCGTGCTGACCGTGGCCGCCCTGGCGGTGCCGCAGCGGGTCAAGACCGAGCGCGGGCTCGTGCATTACGCCCAGCATCATATGCAGGCCGGCGAACACCTGGTCTACGTCCATAAAAGGCCTTTTTCGGCGCGGTTCTATTCGCGCGAGACCGCCGGGGTGGTGGCCGACGACAAGCTGGCGACGGCGCTCAGCGCCACCGGGCCGACATACCTGGCGATTCCCAAGGACCGGTTCCTGATCGTCTCGAAACAGCTGGACGCGCCCATCCACAAACTGTACGAGAACGACCGGTACATCCTGGTGGCCGTTTCGCCCCGCCCCAAAACCGGCACCAAGCTGGCCTCCTCGCAGAAACCGATACAGGACGCCTCTTCGCCGTGACCACTGTCCAGGATGGCATACGCCTGCTCATCGTCGAGGACCACGTCGCCCTGGCCGAGAACCTGTACGAGTTTTTCAACGACGGGCGATACATACTGGATTTCGCCCCCAACGGCATGACGGCCCTGCACCTAGTCGCCTCCAACGAATACGACGTCATCATCCTGGACATCATGCTGCCCGGGCTGTCGGGATTCGAGATCTGCCGGCGCATCCGGGACGACATGCGCTGCACCACGCCCATCATCATGATGACCGCCAAGGACCAGCTGCGGGACAAGGAAACAGGCTTTAGCCTGGGCGCCGACGACTATCTGGTCAAACCGTTCGATCTGCGGGAACTGCAGTTGCGCGTCGATGCGCTGCACCGGCGCCGGTCGGGCTCGAAAGCCGTGCTGTTTCACGCGGCGGGCCTGAGCTTCGATCCGGGCACGCTGGAAGTGCGCACGGACGACGGACGCTCGCTGGAACTGTCGGGCACCGCGGCGCGCATATTCGAAGCGCTGATCAGGGCCCACCCCGGTTTCGTCTCGTACGAACAGCTGCGCGACCGGGTATGGGGCGAGCGCGAAGCCGACATCCACACCTTGCGCACCCATGTATACGGTCTGCGCAAGCAGATCCAGGACGCGTTCGGCATCACCGCGATCAAGACCCTGCACGGGCGCGGATACCGCCTGGTTTCCACCGAGGGCCCTGAATGAAATCCATCGCCAAGCGCATCCACAGGGCGATCTTCACCATCACCCTGATCTGCATCGTGGTCATGGTGGCCAGCACGCTGCTGGTCAATGAAAGCCTGGAAGACGCCATGCTTCAGGTGGAAATCACCGAGGACCAGAATTTTTTCCTGGCGCACCAGAAAGACAGCACCCCGGTGGTCTGGGCCACGCCCAACCTGGTCATCGCGCACCTGCCCAAGGACGCGCCTTTGCCCGCCGACATGCCCAAGGTCTTCGCGGGGCTGCCCACCACGTACTCGGGCGAGATCGAACTGGGCGACCGGACGTTCCTGGTCCGCGTACAGCCCTCGAAGGCCGGCATCCTTTATATCGCCAAGAACATCACCCATTTCGAAGACCGCGCCGCCTGGTTCCAGATAGCGCTAAGCGTGGTGATCCTGGCCATCGTGGGCTTGAGCCTGCTGCTGACGGTGCTGGTCAGCCGGCGCATCGTGCGCCCCTTGCAAAGCCTGTCGAACCAGATCAGCGGCATTCCCGCCGGGTCCAGCATGTCGCGCATATCGCAGGACTTCGACGATCAGGAACTGCATTCCATCGCCGAGACCTTCAACCGTTTCCTGGACGAACTGGAATCTTTCGTCAAGCGCGAGCAGTCTTTGTTGAACCTGGCAAGCCACGAACTGCGCACGCCGATAGCGGTGATTTCCGGCGCGGTCGACGTGCTGGAACAGCGCAACCAGCTAAGCGAGAGCGATCGCGCCACCGTGGCGCGCATCCGCAGCTCGTGCGCCGAGATGGGCGCGAACGTCAATATGCTTCTGGCGCTGGCGCGACGCGACGCCGCGGGTCTTCACGACAGGCAGGTTCTGGACATGAGCCAATTGGTCGGGTCGGTGCTTGAAGATCTTGGCGCCGGCCACGACGTGCTACACCGCGTCACCCAGGAGACGGATGCGCGCCTTCAGGTCCATGCCGACGCCACCATCGTTCGCATGCTGCTGCGCAACCTGATCCAGAACGCCCTGCAGCACACGAAACAGCAAATACAGGTGCGCATACGGGCCGATTCGGTCGAAATCGCCGACTGGGGCACCGGCCTGACCGCGGACCAGCGGGCCGTGCTGTCCGGGGGCAGGCAGCTTGGCCAGGACGGCTCGTCGCTGAACGGACTGGGCCTGTACATTGTGACCCTGATGTGCGAACGCCTGGGCTGGCGCCTGGAAGTCGCCCAGAACTCGTCCTCGGGCACGACCATATGCGTACACATACCCAGGACACAGCCCGCGTAGCACCCGCCTAGCCGTGCACTTTCCTGGACTGGATGATGGTTTCCGCCACATTGGCGGGCGCTTCGCTGTAGTGGCGGAACTCCATGGTATAGGTGGCGCGCCCCTGGGTCAGCGAACGCAAGGTGGTCGAATAGCCGAACATTTCCGCCAAAGGCACCTCGGCGCGCACCGCCTTGCCCGAGCCGCCCGGGATATCGTCTATGCCCTGTATCTGGCCGCGGCGCGAAGACAGATCGCCCATCACGTCGCCCATGTTCTCTTCGGGCGTTTCCACCTCGACCGCCATCATGGGTTCCAGCAGCACCGGGCCGGCCTTGCGCATGCCGTCCTTGAACGCCATGGACGCCGCCATGCGAAATGCATTCTCGTTGGAATCGACGTCGTGGTACGACCCGAAGAACAGCGTCGCCTTCACATCGACCACCGGATACCCCGCCAGCACCCCGCTGGGCAAGGTCTCGATGATGCCTTTCTCGACGGCCGGAATGAATTCGCGCGGCACCACCCCGCCCTTGATGGCGTCGACGAACTGGAACCCCGAGCCCGGCGCCAGGGGCTCCAGCTTGAGCACCACATGGCCATACTGGCCGCGTCCGCCCGATTGCTTGATGAACTTGCCTTCGGATTCTTCGCAGGTCTTGCGTATGGTTTCCCGAAACGCCACCTGCGGCTTGCCCACCGAGGCCTCCACCCCGAATTCACGGCGCATGCGCTCGACCAGCACCTCCAGGTGCAGTTCGCCCATGCCGGAAATAATGGTCTGGCCCGATTCCTCGTCGGAGCTGACGCGAAACGACGGGTCCTCCTGGGCCAGGCGGTTCAGCGCCAGGCCCATTTTTTCCTGGTCCGCCTTGGACTTGGGCTCGACCGCCTGCGAGATCACCGGTTCGGGGAACACCATGCGCTCCAGCGTGATGATATGAGCCGGATCGCACAGGGTTTCGCCCGTGGTCACGTCTTTCAGGCCCACGGCGGCGGCAATGTCGCCGGCCTCGACCTCGGTCAGTTCGCTGCGGTGGTTGGCGTGCATCTGCAGCAGGCGCCCCACCCGCTCTTTCTTGCCCTTGATGGCGTTGTAGACCGCGTCTCCGGAACGCATGACGCCCGAATACACCCGGAAGAACGTCAGATGGCCGACGAAGGGATCGGTCATGATCTTGAACGCCAGGGCCGAGAAAGGCTCGTCGTCGCGGGCATGGCGCGTCACCACCTCGTCGTTGGCGTCATGCCCCCGCACCGGCGGGATATCGACCGGCGACGGCAGATAGTCGATGACCGCATCCAGCAGTGCCTGGACGCCGCGATTCTTGAACGCGCTGCCGCACAGCATAGGCACGATGTCGCCCGCGATGGTGCGCTGGCGCAACGCGGCCTTGACCTCGGCCTCGGTCAGGGCCGTGCCGTCCAGGTATTTCTGCAGGACTTCCTCGTTGGCCTCGGCCGCCGCCTCCAGCATCCGGCCCTGCCACATGCGGGCGCTGTCGAGCAGTTCGGCCGGAATATCCTGGTATTCGAACTTCACGCCCTGGGTGGCGTCGTCCCAGCGGATCGCCTTCATTTTCACTAGGTCGATCACGCCATGGAAGTTTTCTTCCACCCCCAGGGGAATCTGCACCGGCACCGGATTGCCCTTGAGGCGATCCCGGATCTGCTGGCACGCCCGGAAGAAATCCGCGCCCACCCGGTCCATCTTGTTGACGAACGCCAGGCGGGGAACCCCGTACTTGTTGGCCTGGCGCCACACCGTTTCCGACTGCGGCTGCACCCCGCCCACCGCGTCGTACACCATGCAGGCGCCGTCGAGCACGCGCATGGAGCGTTCCACCTCGATGGTGAAGTCCACATGCCCCGGGGTGTCGATGATATTGATGCGATGCGACGGATAATTGCCCGCCATGCCTTTCCAGAAACAGGTCGTCGCCGCCGAGGTAATGGTGATGCCCCGTTCCTGCTCCTGCTCCATCCAGTCCATGGCGGCCATGCCTTCGTGGACTTCGCCCAGCTTGTGGCTGACGCCCGAATAAAACAGGATGCGCTCGGTCGTCGTCGTCTTGCCGGCGTCGATGTGGGCGCTGATGCCTATATTGCGATAGTGTTCGATGGGAGTCTTTCGCGCCACGATGGGTTCCTCTGGATGATTCCGCTAGGGAAACCATTGTATTCCCGATCGAACGGCCTATCTTGGCACCCGGCTGACGGCCGGCGCCCTACCAGGGGGCCGGGGCCGCCCCGCCCCCTAAAGAACCCCGAAATCGGACCGTTAATGTGCCTGTACAGGAAGCAAAAGGTCTGTTTTTCAAGCTGCAGTCCGCTGCACAGGGAGCAAACCAGCCTCTAATGTCCTGGCAAACAGGCGAATCGGTATTTTCGCCATTACCACTCACATCGGGAGTCATCCATGTCTGTAATCAACACCAACTCGCTTTCCCTGATTGCGCAAAACAATCTGCAGAAATCGCAGTCGGACCTGGGCTCTGCCATCGAACGTCTGTCTTCCGGCCTGCGCATCAACAGCGCCAAAGACGACGCCGCCGGCGAGGCCATTGCCAACCGCTTCACTGCCAACATCAACGGCCTGACCCAGGCCACCCGCAACGCCAACGACGGCATCTCGATCGCGCAAACGACCGAAGGTTCGCTGGACGAAATCAACAACAACCTGCAGCGCATCCGCGAACTGTCGGTTCAAGCCGCCAACGGCACGAACTCCAGTTCCGACCTGAAATCGATCCAGGACGAAATCAACCAGCGCCTGGACGAAATCAACCGCGTCTCGGACCAGACCCAGTTCAATGGCGTCAAGGTCCTGGCCAAAGACAACGACCTGAACATACAGGTCGGCGCCAACGACGGCCAGACCATCACCATCAGCCTGCAGAAGATCAACAGCGCCACGTTGAAGCTGGATAGCTTCAATCTGGACGGCCCGCAAGGCGTGACCACGGCAGGGGCGGACATAGCGACAGACATCAACGACCTGACGGGCAGCACCAATGCCGCCTCTTCTGCAGTTACTGCTACGCTCACCAACGGTACTAGTGATTTGGGATCATCCACTGCGACCATCGTCGCCGACAAGAACGGCAATCTCTGGGCGCAAGTTACTGCTGGCTCCGGAGTTAGCCGCGATGGTGTCAAAGAAAACGACAAGGTCTATGTCCAATTGTCCGCCGACGATATAAGCGTCAATTCAAGCGGCACAGTAACACTGAGCACCGGTGTAGATATGACGGACGCCTCGGTAGGAGAAGCCACGGACGACCCACTGGCCGCTGTTGACGCAGCTCTGGCCCAGGTCGATGGCATGCGCGGCCAGTTGGGCGCGGTGCAGAACCGGTTCGAATCCACAATCTCGAACCTGAACAACACCGTCACCAACCTGTCGTCAGCACGATCCCGTATCGAAGACGCCGACTATGCGGTGGAAGTGTCGAACATGACGCGAGCCCAGATCCTGCAACAGGCCGGCACGGCAGTCCTGGCGCAGGCCAATCAGGTTCCGCAGACTGTATTGTCGCTGCTGAAATAATACATAAAGGTTCCCTGGCAGGAACGGCGCCGATTCCCTCTTGGCGCCGAGTATTACCCGCATCATCGAATCCCACTCTTTAGTGCGGGAAAGCCCTTGTCAAAAATTTGACGAGGGCTTTTTATTTATCATTGAGATTTCCCCTGCTTCTCTTGACCTCGTCTGACGAGACCAGGAAGGCAAGCGGCTAATGCTTAAATTGTCACGGTTCAGCTTCGGGGATAGCTACTCTAGAAAATAACGAATACGTTTTTATAAATTATGATTGCAATTGTGAAATTCTGAAGAAAACCCTCGATCAATTCAAAAATGCAAGCGACTCTCCATTAAGCAATAGCAGTTTTTATCATTACTATCGATTTTAACGAAGCCATATTTCTCATATAGAGCAACTGCCGCATAGTTATCATGTTTTACATGCAGAATTGAATTACGCACTAACACTCTGCTTTCCTCTAAAAACCTACAAAGCAAGCGCCCCCCTAATCCATAACCACGGTTCGCATCAGCCACATATATCTTAGACAGATATAGAGCATCGCGCGGCACTTTTCTAGATGCTCCCTCAAATGAGCGAAGTTTTTCCTTAATATTATCAATATTGGCAGTAGCGGCAAGCAACTGCTTTAACACAAAAATACGGCGGACGAACATTTCATCTGATGGAAACCAAGTAATCAAACCTGCCAGCGACCCCATATGGCGTACCAAAAGAGTCGGGCTCAACTCTGATAATGGTTGAAAGAAAAGCTGCGCAATAAGCTCAAATACTTTGCTCTCATTTAATTGAAATAAGCCATAAAATTCAACATCCAATAGCCTAATCCAGGATGCAGCTTTAAATATTTCGTCAGAAGTCAATTCCTCTGGCCGGCACCATTCGATAGTCAACTTGCCCATGACTTAGACCTGTAGCATCAATCAACAAGGCCAATCGGCCTAGCAGGATTTCCAAATACTTTCGTTTTTTCCTTAACGCGCCTAAGAACTACACTACCTGCACCAACATATGCCCAGTTGCCGACTCGTGCGTGCGGCAATAATGTAGCGCTACTCCCCAAAAAAACTCCTTCACCAACAATAGCATGCCCGTTTATTTGGCATCCGCCTGATATTTGAGAATAACGCCCGATAGTCGTATCATGAGCAACCGAACTCATTGTTCCTACAGTAGCATGAGCTTCAAGTCGGATTTCGCATGAGTAATGCGTAAAAGGAGATAAAATTGCCCCTGCTCCGATTTCAACATTCTCACCAACCACCGCAGTAGGATGTATCAAAGTGCCAAAAACAGCTCCTTTAGCTTCCATCATCATCGCGTATTTTCGCTTCCAAACAGGATCGCCAATAGCGCACAAAAATATATCGTTTTCTGCTGGTTGATATCGTTCCGGAGCGGCCAGAATAGGCACTTCGTAACTGCAGGTATCGAGAATATTAGCTCTACTATCTAAGAAGCCCTTAATGCGCCACGGGGTGCCCGCTTTAATAGCTTGCATCGACCATACCAGAACTTCCCGGCCAAAGCTTCCGGCATTAATAATAATGAGATTCTGAAGAGCTTTCATCTATCAGCCATATATTAACGAGTTAGAAAAGCCACATCAGACGCAACGGTCAAGTTTGAAATGTATAAACCATTAGCCTGAAATATTAACAGTACGTCCGCCATCAACGACTAATTGCTGGCCAGTAATCCAGCGAGCCGAGCTCGAAAGCAAGAATTCGACCGCAGACGCAATGTCCGACTGTTTCCCAAGGCCGAGAGGATATCCATCCTCCATTCTATTTATGATATCAACATCCTCAAAAATACTTTCGGTCATTGAGGTTCTTACCGCGCCTGGCAAAATAGAATTAACACGAACATCGGGAGCAAGCTCTACCGCGAGCGCTCGCATGTATGCATCCAAAGCACCTTTACTTGCACAGTAGGTGCTAAAACCACGTGCGCCAAACTTACTAGCGGTGCTCGACACGAATATTATTCCATGAAGAATATTAGAATTAATTTTTTTGCGAATTAATAACTTGGAAATCTCTACTGCCGAAAAAAAATTTATATTGAACAAATCTATCGTAGCGTCGTGCTCCTGTAGACGCAATGGCCCGATATGCAGAGTGCCTGCACAATGCACAAAATTGGATATTTTGATATTATTTCTTGAAAGGGCCGAAGACAAGCTAGTGTCAATTTGCTTTACATCTCCCAAATCAGCAGCCCAAATATAATGATCAAGTGGATTTTTACAATGCTGCCGAGTCTCCTCTAAACGATCTAGATCGCGGCCATGTAAAAGAATTCGCTGAGAATCTGATAATTTAATAGCAGTCTCCCGGCCAATCCCGGATGATGCTCCTGTTATCAAGGTACATATATTTTGGGTCATAGCTAACGTATTCAAGATGCGGTGTAACCACCATCACACACCAGCACAGTGCCAGTGATCCAGCGGGAGGTATCGGCAAGAAGAAATACCACAGAGTGTGCTATATCACTTGCTTCGCCCAAGCCAAGTGGATGCGCAAGCTCAACCTGTCTACGTTGATCATCATTCCACATTAATGCCATGCGTTCATACATTTGGGTCTTAACAAACCCCGGAGCAACGCAATTGACCCGAATACCCCTAGGGGCAAACTCCAGCGCTGAAGATTTCGTCAAACCAATCAAAGCCGCCTTGGACATCGCATAAACGGAGGCGCCTGCAGAACCGACAAGCCCCATAACAGATGAAATGAATACAACGGAGCCCCCTTCTTTAAGACAGACCTTTCTATTCTGAAAGCCACATAATAATGCGAGAGCAGCCTCGGTATTAACAGCCATAACGTCATGGTAGCTCTCCAGTGAAAACAGCCTTGTAGGAGAAACCAGAGAAGACCCTGCCGCATGCACCAAGCCATGTAGTTTCCCGTCGGATTGAGCCCACTCGACAAGAGCACCAGGAATCTCTGATACGTCTCGCAAATCGAAGCAATGACTCGTATGGCCTGTTCCAGATAAACTGTTCAAGGTATTAGCCAAACCCGTTTCGCTACAATCCACCGCAACAACAGATGCTCCGAGTTCACTGAGCAACTTGCACGTAGCAAGCCCTATTCCAGAAGCCGCTCCGGTAACAAGCACTTTACGGCCACTGAAATCAAGGGGATTCAATATCATTTCGTGCGTGTCTCTTTCTGTTGTACAGCCTCGAAAAGTTTTTCAGCTGTTTCACAATCACGTATTTCTTTGGAGCTCATAGTCACATTAAAATTAGTATTCAGCATAACGATCAGTGAAAGTATCGTCAATGAATCCCAATTTTCATATTCCTCAAGACAGCAAGCAGGATCGATGTTATCGACCTCTAATAATTCTGCTAATTCAGTATAAAAATTCCCCATGATCAGCCTCTCGTTTATAAAAAATCAATCATTTCACAAAACCGCATATTACCCAGTCGAAGTAACATCGAGCCCCAAGTTAAACCGACACCGAAGCCAGCAAGACACACAAGAGCCTTATCTTTCACCAAAAACTCTCGAAGGTTGGCCGTCATAACCATCGGAATCGTGACGCCGCTGCTATTTCCATACTGCTCTACAATATTCATAGGCATTTTTAGATAAGGCACATTCATCTTATCGGCTAATTTTTGCAGCATGAAACGATTAGGTTGATGAAATAAATACCAATCAATCTCTTCTGATGAAATTCCTGCATATTCCATAAGCGCTGATATCATTGCAGGGACTTCGTTCTGAACAAAATTAAATACAGCTGACCCATCCATGCACAAATGATCTTGCGCACGTAAATTCCCATCGCCAACATCTTGTAGCTTAGCCGTCTCCACTGAGTGCGGTAATCTCATCCCACCAGCTGGTATCATTAACGCCTGATGCCGCAATCCATCCATCTTGATGTTTGCGTGGATAGCGCCACCTGCAGGATCACGCTCTATGATGGAAATAGCTGCAGCATCTCCAATCAGAGGGTAGCTGTTACGATCTTTTGATGATGTTTTCCGACTAAGAATATCCGCATTTACAAGAACCACCTTGCGTATACTTCTTTGCTCAAGAAGAAGAAATGCTTGCATCAATCCAATAATATAACCCGCACATCCCTGGTTAATATCAATGCATATTAGGTCTTGTTTAAGCTGAAGCTGCCCTTGGACTACATTAGAAGTCGGGGGCATCTGATAGTCTGGTGTTTGTGTTACAAGCACCAGCGCATCAAAATCATCTTGTGCCAGTAGATTCTGTTCAAACAAATGTTGAAGCCCAAATACAACTAGGTCAGATACACATACATCAGAAGAGCCAACCAAACGGTGTTTATCGTAACCCATTACTTCCATAAGCTTACGAGAGCGTGCTTCGGGAAAGTTAAAACCGCTCATATCCTCGATAAAAGTCTGCTCATGGCGAGGCACTACTGTGAGTAGCCCTGTGATCTGCTTATTCTCAAAAAAAAGATTCATAGCTGAACATTATATTTAATTAGCAGGTTTTTTATAGCAGCTATATTCTGAAAATTTTCCGGCACAATATCAACCCCTGTAATAGATATGCAAAACTGTGCATCTAATTCAGATACCAGCACAACCATATCAAGCGAATCCAATAAGCCGTCCTCTAGAAAATCACATGACTTAACGAAGTCGCATTCAGGCCTTATGCTATGCAATATCTCTAATAAATTAGCCATAAAATTTCCTCTGTTAAAATGAATAATTATATTATTCGCGCTATTATTCCGCTGGCTTTATATAATTTATTGATTTTCCAGAAGAGCCATTCTGTCAATTTTTCCATTTGGGTTTTTAGGCATTTCGACAAGCCTTTTGAATCTGGATGGCAGCATATACTTCGGTAAAGTAAGTCCAAGCTGATATCGTATCTCGCCCGGAGCGATTTCTCTGGCTGATTCATAATGCAAAACAATTTCTTTATGCAAGGAGTCATAAATTACACAAGCATTGCTGATCTCCTCCATCGCCAATGCGGCATGCTCGATTTCGCCAAGCTCTATTCTGTATCCAGAATGCTTGATTTGATGATCTTTTCTACCCACGAACATGATTTCACCATGCTCATTGCGATAAACAATATCTCCCGTTTTGTAAATAATCTCGGGATAATGAGCTTGAAGTGGATTTTGAACGAATGCTTTTGAAGTTCGCTCTGAATCGTTCCAATAGCCTAATGCGAGCGAACTCCCTCTGATGCACAATTCACCATGCTCATTTATACCAGCCAGCTGATTGGCATCGGTAAAGATTAGAATATCTGAATTACGGCAAGGGAAACCAATCGGTAATTTTTCATCATCACGCATTTCTCGGTCAACAACAAAGTAAGTGCAATCCACCGCTGCTTCAATTGGCCCGTATAAATTAACGAAAATCGCCTCTGGCACATTACGCCGCCAATAATTCAGATGCTTGACGGGGAAAACCTCACCTGCAAATAATATTTTTCGGACGGAGCAAATATTCTTTTTTGCCAATAGGTCAAGATTAGCTATATTAACCATAATGGTTGGCACCCAGAAAATAAAACTAACTGAGTGCCCAATTAGATAATCAAGCAATTTGCTTGGGAAAATTGCCAATTGCTCCGGTATAATGCATAATGTAGCGCCTTTTGCCAAGCAAAAATAAAGTTCTAGCGTGTAGATATCAAAATAAAAAGGAGATAAGCTACCAATAATATCCGAGCCATTCAAACTAAATTGTTCACATGCCCAGTCAACAAAATCAATAGTGGACCGATGATTTAAAGCCACACCTTTTGGCACGCCTGTAGATCCAGACGTGTGAATAATACACAAAGGGTCTGTATCAATTACAGAGCTCACCCGAGCTTGCAAAGCAGCGTCGCTCCATACTGATTCATTGCCTTTCCCAATACTCTCAACAAGTAGTATTTTTTCTTCTGAGGCACCAGCAGCAATTAAGGCAGATATAAAATCGGCAGACGTAATAATTAAAGCCTCACCTAATTTTCTTAGAGTTGCCTTAAGCCGCTCTGGCGGAGACTTCACATCGAAATTAGCGTAACAATTCCCAGAATAAAGAATCCCGAGATTAGCAAAAACCGTTTCCGCGCATTTCGGCAAGAAAACAACTATCGGTTGCCCATAAAGTTGGGTGTGGCTCAAAATAGCCGCTGCATATGCTTTCGCATAGATATTGATGTCAGAAAACGTATAACTCTTATCGCCATCGAGAATGCCAATTTTTTCTGGCATCAAAGCAAGAGCCCCACGCTCGAAATACTCCAGCACATTGTTTTGCATAGCAATCAGTAAATATCCATAAGAATTACATAGCTTGCAGCTTTTCTCCTGTGGCAGGAAAACATCGAATATTTTGAATGTCTTCCAGAAGATAGGTTTGCATTACGAAGACTGACTCATCGCTCATTGGGCGTCCTCGATCAAAGAGAGAAGGTATTGCCCATAGCCGTTTTGGCTGCATGAAGCCGCTACGGCCTTCAATTCGCAGGCGGTCATCCAGCCACGATTCAGCGCTATTTCCTCTAGGCACGCTACTTTATAGCCTTGCCGTTTTTCGATTGTTTCCACAAAATGGGCAGCTTCCAGCAGGCTTTCATGGGTGCCCGTGTCCAACCAGGCGAATCCCCGCCCTAAAAGTTCGACATTCAAGCTTCCCCGTTCCAGATATATCTGATTGACGCTGGTTATTTCCAACTCTCCACGAATCGAGGGCTTGATCGTTTTGGCTATTTGCACCACATCGTTATCGTAGAAATACAAACCAGTAACCGCATAATTGGATTTCGGATTGATCGGCTTTTCCTCGATGGAAAGCACGCGCCTGGTATCGGAAAACTCAACCACTCCAAATCGCTCTGGGTCTTTCACCTGATAGCCGAATACCGTGGCACCCTTACGCTTTACTGCCGTACGCAATAGCGAACTAAAGCCACGGCCGTAAAAGATGTTGTCCCCCAACACCAGGCACACTCGGCCCCGCCCGATGAACTCCTCACCGATAACAAAAGCCTGGGCTATGCCATCAGGCGCCGCCTGTACCGCATAATCCAGCCGTACGCCAAATGCGGAACCGTCGCCCAATAGGCGCTTGAAACCACCGATGTCTTCTGGAGCACTGATCAGTAAAATTTCACGAATACCCGCCAGCATCAACACCGACAGCGGGTAATACACCATAGGTTTATCGTAAATCGGCAAAAGCTGCTTGGACACGCCCTTGGTAATGGGATGCAACCGGCTACCGGAGCCTCCCGCAAGCACGATGCCTTTCATATCTTCACCTCGAAACCACATGGCGCTTTCCCTTCGCACCAGGCTTGCCACATCTGCCGCATTGCGGCCTCTAAACCGTGCACCACAAGCTCTTGCGAACGCATCGTCGAAGCCAAAATCCTGGAGCGCATACCCGATCGAATGGCCGCAAGCTCTGAAAGTTTCTGGCTCCAGACAATGGCTTTGTCCACATATTCATCACGAGTTTGCGCCACAAACTCGTCCAGACCCACTTGCGCCATCAGGGCGCTGCCCTGGCGTCCCGGCAATGTTTGCCCAGCCAAAGTAAGCGTGGGAAGTCCCATCCACAACCCATGATTGGTGGTCGTACCCCCCGTATAAGGAAATGTATCCAGAAGTAGATCGACCTGATGGTGCAGGCCTAAATAGACCCGCAATGTGGTGCGGTCATGCAGCATTAGCCGTTCCGCTTCCACCTCCCGTTTTACGAATTGATCAGTTATCCTGTCGCGCGCGGTGGATCCGACCACATTACTCAAAAACAGGCGGGAATCAGGAACTGCCCGCAACACACGAGCCCACAAATCAAAGACGCCCTCGTTGATTTTGCTTAGACGGTTGAAGCTTCCGAACGTGAAATTCCCTGCAGCCAAAGCGGGAAGCTCATTTATCTCTGGACTCCGAGGCTCGGGCTCGAATGTACCCACCACGGGCAGGTATACTAGCCTCTCGGTAAACTGATCGTCCAGCAAACCCGGCGGCGCGAAATGCTTATCCACCAGGTAATAATCCATAGCCCTCAACCCAGTGGTAGCCGGATAGCCTATCCAACTGACTTGAACCGGGGCAGGCTTTAGCGCAAACATCGGCAAGCGGTTTTTACCGGTATGACCCGAAAGATCGAACAAAATATCGACCCTATCGGCCCGTATCCGTTCCGCGAGTTCGGCATCGTTCATCCGGCGAGCCTGTATCCACTCCTTCGTGTAGGCACGCAAGCGCGTGCTTACCGCATCTTCCCCTGCGTTGGTGCTATAGGCCAATATGTCGAACGCCTCTTTGTCGAGCAGGCGCCACACTGGTTCCAAAAAACTTGCCACGGCATGGTTCCACAGGTCGCCAGATACAAAACCAACACGCAGTTTGCGGCCAGGTTCCCGGGTATTGGCATGCGCGCAAACAGGGATGTCTTTGACGCTTTGCTCGACCCTAAGCCCGAAAGCACGATGCTCCGCAAACAATTCGGCTGGTTTGATCGCTTCATGATGCGTCAAGGTGAACAGCAGGTTGCTGCGCAACGGAAAGTTATCCGGTTGAACTACCAGCCCTTTTTGGTATCGGGCAACGGCATCGTCCATAAGCCCCTGCCCTAGACTGATAAACGCCAAATTGGCGTTGGCATCCACATAGCCAAGCTTGGACTTGATTGCATGGTGAAAGCAAGCCTGGGCATCCAATACTTTTTCCTGCTCAAGCAGTTGCTTGCCCAGGGCATTCCAGGCAAAGGCATAGTCCGAGTCAAATTTCAAGGCCCAGCGGAAACACAACTCAGCGTCGGCTGTTTTACCTTTGTTCTCGAGCGTGACACCCAACCCGTAGTAGACGGAAGCGATTTCAGCGTCGCAGGCAAACGCCTTGAACCATGACTCCAGGGCCTCGCCTTCGCGCCCAAGTTCGCGCAAAGCCAAGCCCCACATGCGCCAACCGAATGCGTCACGCGGGAATTTACCTGTCAATTCCCGTGTCAGAGGCTCGACCTGCTTATAGTCCTTTCGATTTATCAATTGCAGAACATGGTCTTTTTCCGCTGGGGTAGGCCCTTTCGCCTGAGACAAGGCCTGCTTACCGCGAACCTTGATCGCACCCGCGCCAAGCTTTGCCAAGGCCAGACCGCCTTGCCTGGACGGCACAATATGTGAAACCAGCGGTCCAAGGTAATCAAGGCTGTCAAGCCCGCGCCCGGCATTCGCATCGATGGCGATTTTGAAATAGGCAACCCAGGCGCTGGCCGAGCCAATAAGAGCGCCTTGCCGCCTAAGCAGGTCGATCAGACGTGTCAGGCGGTGGCGGGAGTCATCCTTGGCGGCATCATCGGGCAGCGGCAGTCCATCGGGGGCCTCCGTTTTTGCGGCCCGAAGCTTGCGATACAGAGAGGCAATCTGGTGAAAGTCGCTTTTCCCGTTGAAAGCCGACAGCAGCGCCGTTTCGACATTGTCCAGATCCATGGCCATTTCTTCGTGCCAAAGATTGAAGCGAACCGCTTTTTGCAGCGCCGGCGTGTCGGATTGCACCAAACCAAGAAAACCCGGAACCAAAGCCAGCGCCTGCGAATCCGCCCGGTCATAAGGACTGGCGTCCAGGCTGTACCGCAAGACACCCAGCCTGAACAACGACGCCATCGACTGCTGCACAGCCTTGGCATGATCCTGTTCGTTCGGGCCAGCGGTTATGTCTTCCGTGGCAAGCACCAGTGACTGGAACGTCAGCGTCGCGGGCCACGCGTAGCTTAATGTATCGACAATCGAGATTTCAAGGGAATCTTCCAGCGTAAATTGCCAGCCGCGACGGTCGCGATAGGTTGCCTTCACGGCATAGGCCGCTTTTTCAAGAGCGACACGCCAATAACCGCAGGCCCAGCGTAAATCGGCAAGCCGTGCAAGGTCGGGGTTGGAAAGAATCTCCGCCCCGCGTTCCGATTGCACGAACAGGCTTTTCCGAAGCTCGCGGCCGACACAGAAGTCCAGATATTGCTGGCGCACCGCCTTGGGCTGCCCCAATGCGGTAAGACTATGATTAAGCTGCACGTTGCGGCCGTGCGTGACCGAAAGTTCAGTCTGCGGCTCGGCATCACCGACATAGGTCAGACCCGCCTGCTGAACCGAATTGGCAAACTCCACGAAATAGCGGGGAGAGCCCAGCACGTCCAGATAATCGTGGATCGTGTCGTAGTAATCCGCGTGTTCACGCAGTTGCTCTATCGCCCGCTGTACCTGTGTCGCTTGGGGATTGCGTGATGCCAAGCCCTCGGACAGCAACTGCAGCATTGCCTTGGCGCTGCCCAGGCGTTCCTCGTCGTTTGCGGCGGCATGACTATGCAGCAGCATGGCGTCGCGCACGGTTTCGCCGGCCTTCCAGCCGGGATACGTGTTATGGCTTATGTACGCGATTCCATCTGCCGACAGATTTTCACGACAGATCCGCATGATCTGGCCACGCACGCGGCTTGGCACCCAGCTAAGGGTTTCATGTACGATAATGTAGTCGAACACGCCGAAATCGCTGCCGACGCCGGCAAAATCCATGGCAAGCAGACGCAAGTTCGTTACGCCCAGACTTTGCACTATCTGCTGCCCTATCTGTACGGCTTCAGCCGACAAATCGATCCCTACTGCCTGGGCGCTAGGATAAGTCAGCGCAAAAGGAAGCAGGTTGCCGCCCGTGGAACAGCCAAGTTCCAGCACCCTGGCCTTTTCCAGCGGCACGGTCTTGACTCCATACAAGTGCGCCGAAGCACGCAAATGGCCGGGGGACGAATAAAAATACGGCTTGCCGACAGGCCGAATATGATCGGAATCTTCCGCGGTTCGCTCGTCGGCGGAATCGGACAAAATCAAGCCAGGCTCCAGAGGGGAAAGACAGGTAGCTTCCAGAATATCAAATACAAAAGCCCGCAAATCCTCTGAATTAAGGCCGATTTGGGCGGCAACTGGCTGGCTATCAGACCGCTATGGCTGAACCTTACACGTACGCTCAAGTCGTCAGGTGAACAGCCGTGGGAAATTATTACTCCGGCGCTGACATCATCCGGGCTCGCCAACGGCACAGTCGCCCTTACCGGGGCGCATTGCGGGCGACGCATCAGCGGCGCTTGTTTTGATGATTTCCACGATTTTCAGCACTTCCGCCTGGTCCAAATCGGGATATATGGGCAGGCACAGCACCTGGGCTGCCAATTCACTGGCCACGGGCAAGGCTTCCCGACGAGCCGACGGCATGCCCCGGTACATGGGGAATTCACTGATCAGCGGATAAAAATAACGGCGGGCATAAATATTGTTGTCTTTCAGGCGTTGATACAAGCCGTCCCGGCCAAGCGGATAATCCGGCCCGACAAGGATAGGAAAATAAGCGTTGTTCACGGATGCCAGTGGCGGCTCTGTGGGAATCCGTATGCCTTTTACCCTTGTTAGCCGCTGGCGATATGCCTGGCTGACTTCCCCACGGCGCGCCAACGCTTCGTCTATGTGCTTCAGCTGCAGCAAGCCAAGGGCGGCGTTGACTTCCGTCATCTTGCCGTTGATGCCGGAAGCCACCACCGTCACTTCATCGACGAAACCGAAATTCTTCAAATGATCGATACGTTGTTTGGTCTTGGCATCCGGACAGACGATAGCGCCGCCTTCAAACGTATTGAATACCTTGGTGGCATGAAAGCTCAGCACGGAAAGGTCTCCGTGGCGTAAAAGACTGCCGGCCGAATCCCGTACCCCGAACGCATGCGCGGCATCGTAGATGACTTTAAGGCCGTAGTTGTCCGCAATCTTCTGTATGGCCTGGACGTCGCAAGGGTTGCCGTAACAGTGCACGGGAAGAATTGCCGTGGTGGCGGGCGTTATCGCCGCTTCGATCTTGGCCGGATCCAGATTGAATGTGCCTGGGTCGACGTCGACAAATACCGGGGTGATCCCGTTCCATAGCAAGGAATGGGCGGTGGCCACAAAAGAATAGGGGGTGGTGATGACTTCGCCCGTTATGCGCAAAGCCTGCAATGCGGTAAGCAGGGCAATCGTGCCGTTATTGAACAGCGCGATATGCTCCACCCCAAGGTAGGCGCATAGCTCCCGTTCCAATTGCCTATGCATGGGGCCGCCGTTGGTCAGGATTTTGCTGTCCCATATTTTTTCAAGATACGGAACGAACTCTTCCAGCGGCGGCAGGTACGGCTGGGTTACATAGACGGGTCCGCCAGCCGGATGAACAGGCACCAAGCCATCTACGGCAGCCTCATCGGCGGAATTGGGCAAAATCAAGCCAAGCTCCAGAAAGGCCAAGGATAAATGGCTTTCAGAGTATCAGAGGCCGATACGGGCGAATCCCTTGAATTAAGGCAGATTTGGGCGGCAGCTAGTGTGACCGGCGCCAGACGGCCATACGCTTGATGAACTTAGTCGAATACCGCCTCGATGCGGTCGGCATCCAGTACGTTCAGCGCCCATTGCCGCAGGGCCGGGGCGTCGGCCTGGGCAATGCGTTCCCGCGCCCACGACGGCAGTTCGCCGAACTTGCGTTGTATCAGGGTCTGCAATACGGTCGCTGTGCCTTCAAGTTGGCCTTCCAACCTGCCTTCTTGTCGACCTTCGAACTTGCCACGCTGCTCACCCAGTCGTTCGATACTTGTCACATAGGCCATATTAAGCTCCTGTTCTATTGCATCGACCTCCCGCACATAAGCCGGTTCCAGCTCGGGAGGCAGCGCGATGATCCAGTCGATCAGGCGAAACAACTGCAAGATATCTTCGCGAGGATAATCGTAGTTGTACAGCAGCCGCGTCAGTGCGGTTTTCGATACCAGGCGGGTTGGCCCATCGCGGCTATCTTGCGCCCGCAACTGCGCCATCACCACCAAGGCGAAGGGATTGCGCGCGGCCAAGCGTTCGAGCTTGTCCCAAGCCTGATACCAGCTTCCCAAGTGTACGACAGGAAAACGAAATAGGACACCGCACCCCAGGAACTGGCGGCGATATGTCAGGAACGGCTTGCCACCGCGACTGTCGGTAAGAACACCCAGGCTAAAAATAGCCGTGGCGGCGGCCGAATACGGCAAAGTGTCAACGGCTGTGCCCTGATGCCAGTCGCCAATACTGAGATGTCGATCACTCAGGTACCGATCGCCAATACGATGAAAATACTGGAACATGCGCTGCCCCAGGCGGGCCAGCGCCACCGGGCCGGTATCGCCGCCCTGGACCTCGACGTGAACCAGGATCAAAGCGGGTTGCCCGCCTATGCCTTGCACGCGCACCAGTTTGTCGGCGTAGCGCCGGCCCGAGCCCGCATCGCGCGCGATAGCCTGCAATTCCTTGTCAAGGAATTCAGGGGCGTGGGCCCAATCGATATGAGCATGCAGCCTGGGCGCCAGCAAAGCCAGGAAAGCCGAAAAATAATGTTCCAGCGCTTCTTTCCAGGGGCTGTCGTAGTCGTTGGGCGGCGCGGCCATGGACGATCGTTCCGAAACATCAGAACTGTCACATTACAGCGTGCATCACCCATGCCAGCAGCCGTAATTCACGCAATTGTCCATGAGCGAAACTAGCGAATCGCATAAAATCCCACAAGCAACATCCCGACAACCCGAAAGCCGGCATCGGACCCATGGCCGGCCACGATCAAAACCAACCACAGAAATGTCGAACCGACCACACCCCCTGAATCGTGCCGACTTCGCCCGGTTCGTCGCCATGACCACCCGCCTGCAGGACAACGATATCTATGGGCACATGAACAATGTGGTGTACGGTGAATATTTCGATACGGCGATCAACCAGATGCTGATCGAGGCCGGTGTGCTGGACATGCACGAAAGCCCGGTGATCGGACTTGTCGTGGCGTCGCACGCGGTGTATTTCAAATCGGTGGCGTTTCCCGATAGAGTTGCCATAGGTGTGCGCGTAGCCCGCATGGGGCGCAGCAGCGTCGACTACGAATTCGCCCTGTTCCGGGAAAACGACGACCAAGCCGCGGCGCAAGGCGGTTATACCCATGTGTATGTGAACAGGGAAAGCAATCGGCCGGTGGAATTACCGGCCGATTTGCGTAGCGCGTTGCACCCTCTGATGTGAACCAATCAACAATACCCGACACACGCCCACAGCGCTGTTCAACGATAATTTTGGATGGCAGCTAGTATGGCTGGCACCAATCGGTAATACGCTTCATAACTTTCAGTCGAACACCGCCTCAATGCTGTCGGCATCCAGTACGTTCAACGCCCACTGCTGCAGGGCCGTGGCGTCGGCCTGGGCAATGCATTCCCGCGCCCACGACGGCAGTTCGCCGAACTTGCGTTGTATCTGGGTCTGCAATACGGTCGCCGTGCCTTCAAGTCGGCCTGCTTGCTTGCCACGCTGCTCGCCTAGCCGTTCGATACTTGTCACATATGCCATATTAAGCTCCTGTTCTATTGCGTCGACCTCCCGTGCATAAGCCGGTTCCAGCGCGTGCGGTAGCGCGATAAGTCAGGCCGGAAAGGACGCCAAGATTCCGGCCGGCTAAAGCACCAAAACCAATCAAGCCAAGCCAACTAAAGGACACAAAAACAAGCCCGGCAAAAACACCGGGCCCGCCTGTCATGCCAAGATACCCTGGACCGTAACTACACTTTCACGCCCAGGTACTTGGAAATAACCGTATTGTCGCTTTGCAGTTGTTCCGGCGTACCTTCGTACACCACGCCGCCATTGTTCAGAATATAGCAACGGTTGGCCAGCGAAAGCGCCGCGCGCACATTCTGTTCGACGATGATGATAGTGTGGCCATCGTCGGCCAGCTTGCGGCACACCTGCATCAGGTCGCGTACGATAAGAGGCGCCAGCCCTTCGAACGGCTCGTCGAGCATGATGATGTTGGCGTTGCGTATCATGGCGCGGGCGATGGCCAGCATCTGCTGTTCGCCGCCCGACAACTGCTTGCCGCGATTGCGCTTGCGTTCTTCCAGGCGCGGGAAAGTCTTGTAGATGGATTCGATCGACTGCGGATTCTTGCACGACATGGCGGCAAGCTGCAGATTTTCGTGCACCGAAATAGACCCGAACACGCGCCGCTCTTCAGGCACCAGCTGAATGCCGCGCTGGGCAAGCTCGTGCGCCGGCATGTGCTGGACTTCCTGGCCGTTGTGGCGGATGGTCCCGCTTTTGGGCTGTATCACCCCCATCAGGGACTTCAGCGTGGTGCTCTTGCCCGCGCCATTGCGGCCCAGCAGCGCCACCACTTCGTTTTCCTCGACGCGCATCGACACGTCGAACAGGATATGGGAATCCCCGTAGAAACTATTGATTTTGTCGACTTCAAGCAGACTCATGCTCGTCCATCCCTCCGAGATATGCTGCCTGTACGGCGGAATCGGCCCGGATTTCATCCGGCGTGCCTTCCGCCAATTTACGGCCTTCATAAAGTACGGTTATACGTTCCGCCAGTTCAAACATGGCGTCCATGTCGTGTTCCACCACGACCATGCTGCGGCCCTTGCGGATCGACTTGAGCAGCGCCACGACGTGCACGCGCTCTTCGGGCCCAAGACCGGCCAGGGGTTCGTCGAACAGCAGCACATTGGCGCCGGTGGCCAGCGCCAGGCCGATTTCCAGGCGGCGTTTCTCGCCGTAGGGCAATTCGGAAACCAGCGAATCGATGCGATGCGACAGGCCGACCAACTGGACCGCCGCCTCCACCTGGGCGTCCAGCCCCTGCACGTGGTGCAGGCCGCGCAGCATGTCCGGACGGAAGCTTCCACGTCTGCGGGCCAGGACCGGAATCATGGTGTTCTGGCGCACGGTCAGCGATTCGAACAGCTGGTTGATCTGGTAGCTTTTGCTCATGCCCAGCTGGCATACCGCCGTGACGCCGATGCCGGTGATTTCCTGACCGCGGAAAAACACCTGACCATGCGTCGTGGCCAATTCGCCGGCCAGCATGGCGAAGAACGTGGACTTGCCCGCCCCGTTGGGACCGATGACGCCGCGCAGTTCGCCTTCGGCCAGCGAAAACGTGACGTCGCTGACCGCGATCAGCCCGCCGTACTGCTTGGTGATGCCCCGGGCTTCCAGCACCGGCGCACCGGCCGCGGAAGACGTAGCGGGTACGATATCCAGGCTGGAAGCGCCGTGGGATTCCACCGGCAGGTCGTCGTCCGCGTCGGCCGGCGACGCGCGTTTGCGCGAAAACGTCTGGATCAGGGCGCCGCCCACGCCATGGCTGAACACCGTGACCAGGATGACGAACACCACGCCCAGGATAAGCTTCCAATAGGCGCCTATGCCGGCGATGTTCTGCAGGCCTTCGTACAGATACAGCCAGATCGTGGCGCCCAGCAGCGGACCCAGCAATGTGCCGGCGCCGCCCATGACCGTCTGGATGACCAGCTGCGCGGACGTGTCCAGCGTAAACGCGTCGGGCGGCATGTAGGCCTGGAACACGCCCAGCAGGCCGCCGGCCAGGCCGCCGTACGCGGCGGCGATCACGAACACCGTCAGTTTATAGCGGTTGGTGGCGTGGCCCAGGGCGATGGCGCGTTTCGGATTGCCGCGGATGGCCTTGAGCACGGCGCCGAAAGGCGAGCGCACGATACGCCGGGCGATGATGTAGCCTATGTAGAAGAACACGGCCACGAAACAGTACATGGGCCAGCCGCTGGATATGTGCAAGACGGTCGAACCCAGCGAGATCGTGGGGGGCGGCACCCCCGCGATGCCGTTTTCCCCGCCCGTGTACGACTTGAACACGGAATTCTCGAGGAAGAAGAACATCTCGCCGAAAGCCAGCGTGCTCATGGCGAAATAGATGCCGGTGCGGCGCAGGGTAAGGTAGCCGATGACGATGCCGGTAATGGCCGCCACCACCGTGCCCACCAGCAAGGCCTCCAACATGGACACCGAGCCCGTGGTAAGCAGGTAGGCGGTGACGAAACCGCCCGTGCCGAAGAACGCGGCCTGGCCGAAAGACAGCAGGCCCGTGTAACCGAACAGCAGGTCGAAACCCAGGCCGAACAGGCCCCAGATAAGGACGCGGGTCATGAGGTCGCTGTTGATCCCGATGTACGGCAGCACGAAGGGGCCGATGATCAGGCCAAGGGCGACATACAATTCCGGCAGATGCCGGCGCAGCGGCGACGTGGAGCGAGCGGCCGTATTCATTCGCGCCCCTCCTGCCCCATGATGCCTTGTGGCCTTAGGATAAGGACCAGCGCCATGACAACGAACAACATTACATCGGAATAAGCAGGATCGAACATAGAAGTAAGACTGAGAATCTCGCCTGCGATGATGCCGCCGACAATGGCCCCCGGGAACGACCCGACACCGCCAATGACCACCACAACAAACGAATCAACGAGAACCCGGAAACCCATATCGGGCGCCAGCGTGACGATGGGCGCGTCGATGACCCCGGCATAGCCGGCCGCCATGGCGCCCAGGCCGAAGACCACCAGGAAGATACGCTTGACGTTGATGCCAAGGATATTGACCATGAGGGAATCTTCGATGCCGGCGCGCACGATCAGGCCAAGGCTGGTGCGATACAGCACGAAATACAGGACCAGCAGCGTGCCGGCCGAAATGAACAACACTTGCAAACGGTAAAGCGGGTAGATGAGCGTGCCTATGTGGGCAATGCCATGGCCCCACACTGGCGTGGGCACCGACAGGCTTACCCCGCCGAAAATCCCGCGCACGATTTCGACCAGGATGATCGCGACGCCGAAGGTCACGAGGATCTGGTCTTCGGGAGGCCGTCCGTAGAACAGGCGCACCAAGCCCCGCTCGATGATCAGACCGACCACGAGCGAGACCAGTGCACCCGCCACGATGGCGATGACGAACGAATGCGTCATGCCATAGACGGTGTACCCCGCATAGGCCCCGACCACGAACAGGGCCCCATGCGCAAAATTAACAACACCAAGCGTGCCGTAAATAATTGTTAAACCAGTACTGATCAATGCGAGCAACAGGCCCGAAGCGAGCCCATTGAACAATTGAGACAAAAACAACGACAGGCTTGGCATTCAATCCCCCAACTTTTACACGTTGCAATTTACTGAGCCGAACTATGGTTTTTTAGGTGTACGAGCCCAGTTTGCAGCCGAAATGCCCGACAGGCGGCATGACGGTGGAACCGTCGATGACGTCGACGACTTCGAAGAGATCCGATTTGTTCTTCATTTCGGAAGGCTTCTTGCCGCGCAGGATGGGGAAGTTGACGACGCCTTGGTGGTCTTCACCGCGGAACCAGACCTTGCCCACCGGACCATCGCGCTTGACGCCTTTTTCCAGCGCCTTGATGACGTCGGGCGGATAGAAGGTGCCGGCGCGTTCGATGCCGTCGGCCCACAGCGCCGTGACCATATACGCGGTATAGGCGGAATCGTGCGGTTTTTCGCCGAATTTCTTTTCGAACGCCGTGACGAAATCCTTGGCGATCGGGTATTTGTCTTCCAGCGTCCACCAGAAACCGGACCCGCCGTACACGCCCTGCATGGTTTCGGCGCCGAGTTCTTCGCCCAGGAACGGAGCCATGTAAGGCACGACCAGCGTCATCTTGTCCAGGATGCCGAACTGCTTGGCCTGCTTGATGGAATTGGCCGCGTCCGCGCCGTAGTCGATGACCACCAGCGTATCGGCGCCGCTATTGGCGATGTTGATCAGGTACGAACTGTAGTCTTTGCTGCCCAGCGGGTGAACCTGCTGGCCGACCGTGGTCCAGCCTTCTTTTTCGGTGAATTCCTTCATCGAGTCGTAGGTGGTGTGACCGTAGGTGTAATCGGGCACCAGGTAGACGGCCTTGCGGTTCTTGCCCAGCGACTTGGCCAGCACGGGCGAGATGGCCTTGGCGGCGGTGTAGGCGAAATAGCACATGCGGAAGCCGTAGCGCTGGCAGTCTTTGCCGGTGGTGGCGTTCGAGCCGCTGATCGCCGCCATGTAGATGGTTTTTTCCCGATCGCAGACTTTTTGCAGGGCGATGGCCACGGCGCTGCTGACGCTGCCCGAGATCATCATGGCTTTGTTGTCGTGAATGAAGCGCGTTGCCGCCTGAACCGCGGAATTGGGGTTGGTTTGAGCGTCGATGACGCCCAGTTTCACGGTTTTGCCCAGGATGCCCTTTTTGGTCAGAGGCGAGATTTTCTTGATTTCGGGTGCGCCGGCGTTGAGCTGCTCGGCCGCCAGTTCATAGCCTTTCTGTTCGTCGGAACCTTCCGCCGAGTAAGGGCCTGTCAAGTCCACGGTAAGACCGATAAACACCGTATCGCCGCTCACGCCCGCCGGGTAATTCCCGATGGCCGGTTTGTCGGCAGCCAGCGCCATCCCGGGGACGGCCGGCAATAGAGCTCCTCCCGCGGCGCCCACCCCCATTTTCAACAACGACCGGCGATCGACGCCGGAATCGGGGTTCCCGTTGCTATCTTTTTTATGGTCCATCTAAAACCTCCTGTGTTTAAGCGAAACTACCTGGTTTTACTGCTTGCCGGTCTGACCGCCAGCTAGTGATCGACATCCTTGTGACACGTCGAAACATGCACATGCCCGGCGCAATACGCAGTCCGGGCATGTCCTTCGCACCACCGAATTTATATCTGGTTACGTAAACCTTTTTTAATTTATCTCATGGGCAAAAAAATTCATAGCGGCTAGCCCTAGGGAAAACCTTCATTGCGCGGGATATTACAAAAACATGTTCAATCGAGCCGAATACGCGCGGCATAGTCGCGCAGCGCATCGAGCCCAGGATCCTTGCGCGGCCAGACCAACCCAACCCCGTCGTCGTCATAACGAGGAAGTATATGGATATGAAGATGCGGCACCGTCTGCCAGCCCGCCGGCCGGTTCGCCTGAAGCAGCGTCATGCCCTGCGGATTGAATTCCCGTTGCACCGCGATGGCGATGCGATGCGCGGCGCGCATCATGGCCAGCACCGAGTCTTCGTCGGCGTCCATGAATGTTTCGTACGGGATCTTGGTCGCCACCAGCACATGGCCCGGGTTGATCTGGCCGGCATCCATGAAGGCAAAGACCTTGTCGTCCTCGAATACCTTGGCGCAAGGCAGTTCGCCCTGGATGATTCGCGTGAAGACGGTTTTGGAGGCGGGATCGTTCGGCATGGTGAGCATTGCCGCGGACGCGGCGCAGGCGGGAAAAATGGATAACGCCGCCATGATGGACGATAGACGGGGTCTTTGGCAATCGGGGAATGGAGCATGCGGGCACGCCGGCCGGCTGGCGTGCCCGCAGACCTAGGAATTACCCTGATAATCGCCTTCCAGACGGAAAATAATGGCGGCCTGGCCGCCGTGACCGGCTACTATTACGCCTTGGCTTTTTGCTATCGTGCACCGCACCGAGGGGGGCAACGAGCCAATCAGCATAACGACACACAAAGCATCGCACATCAAGCGGCAGCAGGCGCTTCCTCAACCGAAGCGACGGGCTGTCTTGGCCTGCGCGGTCTTCGTCTGTCGCGATCACTTGCCTGTCGGCAGTCCGACACCGGCTTTTATTTCATGCAAATACTGAGGAGAACCCATGAAATTTTCACTATTGAACCGTTCGCTGAACAAAATGCTGCTGGGCGCATGCGCCGTGGCGCTGGTGGCCGGCGCGCCGGCGGCCCACGCGGCCAAATACCTGAACATCGTCACCGGCGGCACCAGCGGGGTCTACTACCCCATGGGTGTGGCGCTGTCGCAAATCTACGGCAAGGCCATGCCCGACGTGAAAGTGTCGGTGCAATCGACCAAGGCCTCCGTGGAAAACCTGAACTTGCTGCAAGCCGGCCGCGCCGAACTTGCGTTCACCCTGGCCGATTCGCTGTCGGACGCCTGGAAAGGCAACACGGAAGTCGGCTTCACGAAAAAACTGGACAAGCTGCGCGCCATCGCCGGCATCTACTCCAACTACATCCAGATCGTGGCGCGCGCCGACAGCGGCATCAAGACCCTGGCCGACCTCAAAGGCAAGCGTATTTCGGTGGGCGCCGCCAAGTCGGGCACCGAACTGAACGCACGCGCCATCTTCCACGCCGCGGGCCTGACCTACAAAGACTTCTCCCAGGTGCAGTACCTGCCCTTCGGCGAGTCGGTCGAACTAATGAAGAACCATCAACTGGACGCGACCCTGCAATCGGCCGGCCTGGGCGTCTCGTCGATCCGCGACCTGGCCAATTCCAGCAAGATCCTGATCGTGCCGATTCCGGCTTCCATCGTCAAGGCGATCAACGACCCGGCCTACCAGACGGCCACCATCCCCGCCAATACCTATGACGGCCAGACGCAGGCCACGCCCACCGTCGCCGTGCAGAACTTCCTGGTCACCCGCGAGGGCGTTTCCGACGAAGAAGCCTATGAAATGACCAAGGCGCTGTTCACGCACCTGGACGACCTGGTGGCGGCGCACAACGCGGCCAAGGGCATTGCGCTGAATCACGCCATCACGAGCCTGCCCGTTCCGCTGCACCCCGGCGCCAAGCGCTACTACAAAGAAGTCGGCCTGCTCAAGTAAGGCGGCACAGGAAATCTAAAGGTTATTTATGGTCTCTCATGCTTCCCAGCATGATGCGGCGAATCTCGTCGACCTCGCCCCCCCGGGCGAGGTCGACGAACTCGACCATCATCGGACTCTGGTAGGCAAGGCGGCGCTGATTTTCGCCGCCTTCGCCCTTGTTTTCTCCTTCTATCAGCTCGTCGTCGCGGCGTTCAGCCCGCTGTCGAGCCAAGTCATTCGTTCCCTGCACGTCGGCTTCCTGATGATGCTGACGTTCATGCTCTACCCCGCTTCCAAATCGCTGTCGGGGCGCAAGATACCCTGGTACGACTGGGTCCTGGCCCTGGCCGGCTTCATCCTGGGCTTTTATCACTGGTATTTCGAAACCGACCTGATCCTGCGCGCGGGCTCGCCCACCGTGGTGGACCTGGTCGTGGGCTCGGTGGTGGTGATCCTGCTGTTCGAAGGCTGCCGGCGCATCCTGGGCATGGCGCTTCCCCTGATCTGCGGCATTTTCCTGCTCTACGGCCTGTTCGGCGACTACCTGCCGGGCGTCCTGGCGCACCGCCCTTTCTACTTCGACCAGATCGTCTCGCAGATGTACCTGGGCGTCGAAGGGATATACGGCCTGCCGACCCTGGTCTCTGCCACGTATATTTTCCTGTTCATCCTGTTCGGATCGTTCCTGGAACAGGCCGGCATGATCCGTCTGTTCAACAACCTGGCGCTGGGCTTCGTCGGACACTCGCGCGGCGGGCCGGCCAAGGTCGCCGTGATCTCGTCCGGGTTCATGGGCACCATCAGCGGCTCGGGCGTGGCCAACGTCCTGACCGTGGGCCAGTTCACCATTCCGCTGATGAAGCGCTTCGGCTACACCTCGGTGTTCGCGGGGGCCGTCGAGGCCACGGCCAGCATGGGCGGGCAGATCATGCCCCCCGTCATGGGCGCGGTCGCGTTCATCATGGCCGAAACGCTGAACGTTCCCTACCTGGACATCTGCAAGGCTGCGGTCATTCCGGCGCTGCTGTACTACCTGACGGCGTTCTGGATGGTGCACCTGGAAGCCGGCCGCGCCAAGCTGCTTGGGCTGCCCAAGGAAGACTGCCCCAATCCGTGGAAATCCATGCGCGACTACTGGTACCTGCTGCTGCCCCTGGGCGTGCTGGTGTTCATGCTGTTCGACGGTTTCACCCCGATGTTCGCCGGCCTGACGGGCCTGGGCCTGACCGCCACGCTCATCCTGGGGGCCCGCATCACGGCCTCCATCGGCCCCATGGCGTTCCGCTTCTTCTTCTGGATCGTCATCGGCCTGGCCGCCGCCGACTTCTTCCAGCACGGAATCTGGGTCATCATCGGCATCATCGCGGCGCTGGCCCTGGCCTGCCTGATGATCAAGGGCGGCAAGGACACGCTGGTCCTCATCCGCGACGGGTTGATCAACGGCGCCAAGCAGGCGCTGCCGGTCGGCCTGGCCTGCGCCATCGTCGGCATCATCATCGGCATCCTGACGCTTACGGGCGCGGCCACCAGCTTTGCCGGGTTCATCCTGGCGGTCGGCCAGAAAAGCCTGTTCCTGTCGCTGTTCCTGACCATGGTCGTCTGCCTGATCCTGGGCATGGGCATACCCACCATCCCGAACTACATCATCACCAGTTCGATCGCCGCGCCGGCCCTGCTGAAACTGGGCGTGCCGCTGATCGTGTCGCACATGTTCGTGTTCTACTTCGGGATCATGGCCGACCTGACGCCCCCGGTGGCGCTGGCCGCGCTGGCCGCGTCGTCCATCGCCAAGGCGTCGTTCATGCGTATCGCCGTCAAGGCAACGCAAATCGCCATCGCCGGTTTCGTCATCCCGTACATGGCCGTCTACGATCCGTCGCTGATGATGCAGGGCGGCGCCTGGTACGACACCTTGTACATGGTGTTCAAGGCGGTGGTGGCCATTACGCTGTGGGGCGGCGCCAGCGTCGGTTTCCTGTTCGCTCCCCTGACGTGGCCGCAACGCGTGGTTTCCGCCTGCGCATCGCTGTCGCTGGTCATGGCGTCGCTGTGGAGCGACCAGCTCGGCTTCGTCCTGGCCATCGCCCTGATACTGTGGCACATGCCCGCGGCGCGCCAGTACAAGCTGGCGAACAAGGCGGCCGCATGACGCACCGGTATATGTTCAACGCTTATTTCACGGCAACACAATGAGTCTGACGGCAATCTGCCTGATGGCCGGCGCTTTGACAGTCAAAGTGCCGGCCACTCACTTCACCCTGGTATGGCGCCATTCGATCGAGAAAATCGACTGGAGCGAGGACTACGTCATCAAAGGCGACAAACTGTTCCTGAAAGCCGCGCACGTACAAGGCGACGGCGCGGGCATGGAACCGCCTCCCGATTCGGTCTTCGATCCGGTCAACGCCTACTGGACATACCACCCCAAACTTCCGCTACTGCCCGAATTGAACCTGGCCCGCAGCCATTTCACTCAGGACTACCGGCTTTGCATAGACGGGAAATGCACATCGATGAACGACCTGGTGCCGATCGCGGCCGGCGGTTCATTGACCGTCAAGCCCTGCACGCCCTGACGCGAACGCCTGCGCGCTGGAATCTTGTGTCGCGTCATTTACAAAATGTGCTATTTTATCCGGGTAGCCGGGCACGGCATGGAATTGGCCATGACGACAGCCTGACCGGCAGAATCCCTGTTCATATTCTGCATTCATCCGGAAATCATGCGTCACTTCATTCGGGCCAATTGTCGTATCGTCTTCATGCTCGCCGCCCTGGCGGCGGGCAACGCGCGGGGCGCGCAGGCCACCTGGCCTGTGCCGCCGTCGCGTCTAAGCCTAAGCACCCCATATGGGACGCTGCACGTCAAGACCAACGACTATATCTATGAATCGGTGCTGATGTTCGACAAGCATGCCGTCGATCCGAAAATAGAAGGCATCATCAACATCACGTACGCATTCTCGATGCCCCACGCCCGGGCCGCGCTGGTCTCGGTCAACCAAGGCAGCTACCAGTGTCCCATCAGCTACCGGTGGGTTTTCATCGACAAAAAAGGCTATACCGTATCGCCGCCCTTCGGTTCGTGCTCCCAGCACATCAAGGTATCGGCCGACGGGCACGATTTCACGATGGAAACACCCAACGCCCAAAAACCCAATAAAATAGACGTCTATATCTACGACGGAAAAACCATACGTCACCGTACCCAACCTTAAGTCCGGGCATTATGCTGAATCCTACTCCGACCGAAACCTGGGGCTTCCTGCACCCCGAATGCCATGGACAGAATGCCCTGCTGTTTTTCAGCTGGGATCTGGCCAAGACCATAGAACAGCAATTTACGCTGCACGCCGATTCTCCGCTTTCGGTGAAGCTGACCGAGGCGCAAAAAGCCGTGGACAGGCTGCTGAACCAGTATGTGCAGATCCAGGCCAACCCCGACGCTTTCGAAGGCCAGAGCATCACGCTGCATCTGGAGCGCGACGACAGCGACGCCGGCGCCACGCCCGTGCTGGCCCTGCAGACCTCGGCGCACCTGGAAGGACTGATCCTGGAAACCCAGACGCAGCAATCCCTGCCCCGCACCGTTCACTAGGGCCTGTTCACACTAAACTAGGGGGTGCCGCGCTGGCGGGCCGATGGGCGGCCGATCAGGCGCCTGGCCGGCGCCGCAAGCTGTCGATCCAGTCCGGATTGGGCGGACCCTGCCCCGCCAACTGCTGGGCACGCCTTGGCGCGCGCCACACGCCGCCGCCCATGCTGGGCTGCGGCGCCACGCCATACCAGAACCACCGCCCGTCCTGGTCCTGGGCCAGCCAGTCCCATCCGTCGGGCGCATCTGCCCAGTCAGGCATGCAAGCGCCCCCCGCCCCTATCGTACTTTCAGGGCGCCGCGCCGCGACTTGGACGCCGCGCGATGGTGACGGATGCGCCGATAGGTTTTCAGGCTAAGGTAGCGCCGGCGCCGGCGCCCTTCCTTCAAGCGGCGGGAATGGGCCGAGATGACATCGCTGCGGGTCAGCATCCCCACTACGTGCTTGGACGACTGGCCGTCGAGCACCAGCAGGCGCCCCACGTTCTGTTCGGCCATGTGGTCGGCCGCCTCGCGCAGGGAATTGCGTTCGCTGACCGCCACGGGGGGGCGCGATATCAGGTCCCCCAAAGGCGTGGTGGAAGGCCAGCTTTCCATGAAGAAGGTACGCCGCGTCAACACCCCCAGAAGCCGCCCGCCTTCACCCACGATGGGATAGCCCTGGTGCTGCGATTCGGGCGTGCCCTGGGCCATCCAGGCGCGTATCTCGCCAAGGGTCTGGGCCGCCTTCAGGGTCACGACATGGCGCTCGCATACGGCGCCGACGGTAATCCGATCCAGGTAGTCGGCCAAGTATTCCGACGGCACGCGCACGCCGCGGCGCGCGATCTTTTCGGTCATGATGGTGTTGCGCATCATCAGGGCCGACACCAGGTACGCCGCCGTGCAGGCGCCCAGCAAAGGCAGCAGGCCCGCCGGCTGTCCGGTGGTTTCCAGCGCGAACACGACGGTGGTCAGCAGGGCCCGGGAAGCGCCGGCGAAAATCGCCGCCATGCCCACCAGCGCGGCAACGTTGGGATTGACGCCCAGATGAGGCGCCACGGTCGCGATGCCGATGCCGATGATCCCGCCCAGCGCGCCGCCGATGGTGAACAAGGGCGCCAGCGTGCCGCCCGACGTGCCGCTGCCCAGCGAGACGCCCCAGGAAATGAACTTCATGACACACAGGAAGGCCAGGGCGCTCAGGCCCATCCGGCCGCTGACGATGTCCTCGACGTTGGAATAGCCCACGCCCAGCGTCAGCGGAGCGAAATACCCTATGATCCCCACGACCAGGCCGCCTATCGCGGGCCACCACATCCAGTGCACCGGCAGCTTCTCGAAGGCGTCTTCGATGCCGTAGACGATCTGCGTGGTCCAGACGCTGAACACGCCGATCAGGGCGCCGATGATGACATATACGATCAGCGCCATGACTCCGGGCGAATCGAAATGCGGCATCAGGAAGACCGGGGTGGTGCCCTGCAGGACATACCGCACGGCGGTGGCCGCCACGCAAGCCAGCGCGACCGGTATCAGCGAACGCGGGCGCAGTTCGAACAGCAGCAGTTCCACCGCCAGCACCACGGCGGCCACCGGCGCCGAGAAAATGGCCGCCATACCGGCGGCGGCGCCAGCGGCCAGCAATACCTTGCGTTCGCTGCCGGTCACTTTCAGGACCTGCCCGATCAGGGACCCCAGTGCGCCGCCCGTGGCGATGATAGGCCCTTCGGCGCCGAACGGGCCGCCCGTGCCGATGACGATAGCCGACGAAATGGGTTTCAGGAACGTCAGCCGGGGCGGAATGCGCGATTCGTGCAGCAGCACCTGTTCCATGGCTTCCGGAATGCCGTGCCCGCGAATCGCGCGCGAACCCCAGCGCGCCATGAAGCCGGCGATCAGGCCGCCGACCACCGGCACCAGGACCGTCCACAGGCCCAGATGCGGTACCGCGTCGGCCGGGGACGTGAAGGCGGTAGACCAACGGCCATAGAAAAACAGGTTGGTCACAATGCCGATCAACACCACCAGGGCCTTGGCGATCACCCCGGCGGCCACCCCCAGCACCAGCGAAATCAGGACAATACGCAGCAAGCGCTTGTCTATCAGCGTGGAGCGCCTGGGCATGCGGGCGGCGTCCAGGCTCAGGCCAAGCTCGGGCGCCAGGGGCAGGCCTTCGGTACTGCTTTTTTCACCCACGCCCGTGGGTACGGGCGGTTCGATACTGATATCAGCGGCTGTGGTCACACCATCCTCGTAAAGCTAATGACAAAAGGGCTATATTTTCGTCTTTTCTGCTTTAAACAACCTGATAAAGCCGGCTGAATACGCAAAAAAGAACATAAAAACCACACATGGGCGTGCGCGCGCCAACGCGCCATCCGGCGCGGAAATGGACATCGGGACCGGCGTTGACGGGGGCGGGCCAAAACGAAGAAAAGGCCGCGTCAAAGGCGGCCTTTTCAGATACTGCGGAAAAACCTGGTGGGCTGTGAGCGGCTCGAACGCTCGACCTACGGATTAAGAGTCCGCTGCTCTACCAACTGAGCTAACAGCCCGAAATTCGGCAAAGACGAGATTGTAAAACGAAATTGTTTTTGGCGCCAATCGCCCCCGCAAACGGCGCCATACGGGCGGTGCCACCGCCCTGCTCCGTCATATTTCGCGGGCAAGCCGGGTGGCCAGGCCCACGTAGGTGCGCGGCGTCAGCGCCAGCAGGCGCGCCTTGGGCTCGTCGGGCAGGTCCAGTCCGGCGATGAATTCGGACAGACCCTCGCGGTTGATGCCTTTGCCCCGGGTCAGCGCCTTGAGCTGTTCGTACGGCTTGGGCAGCCCGTAGCGGCGCATCACGGTCTGCACGGGTTCGGCCAGCACTTCCCAGCAGGCGTCGATGTCGGCGTCGATGGCCGCGGCATTGAGTTCCAGCTTGTTCAGGCCGCGCAGGCAGGCATCCCAGGCCACGGCGCAATAGCCGAACGCCACGCCCAGGTTGCGCAGCACGGTGGAATCGGTCAGGTCGCGCTGCCAGCGCGATATGGGAAGCTTGTCGGACAGATGGCGCAGGACGGCATTGGCCAACCCCAGGTTGCCTTCGGAGTTTTCGAAATCGATGGGATTGACCTTGTGCGGCATGGTCGAGGACCCGACTTCGCCTTCTTTCAGCTGCTGCCTGAAATAGCCCAGCGAAATGTAGCCCCATATATCGCGGTCCAGGTCCAGGATGATGGTGTTGGCGCGGGCCACGGCGTCGAACAGCGCGGCCATCCAGTCGTGCGGCTCGATCTGTATGGAATACTTGTTTTGCGTCAGCCCCAGGCCGTTCAGGACCCGGGCGCTGAAACCCGCCCAGTCGACATCGGGGTAGGCCGACAGGTGCGCGTTGTAATTGCCCGTGGCGCCGTTCATCTTGGCCAGGGGCTCGACCGCCGCCACCGCGGCGATGGCGCGGTCCAGCCGGGCCGCGACATTGGCGAATTCCTTGCCCAGGGTCGTGGGGCTGGCCGGCTGGCCGTGCGTGCGCGCCAGCATGGGCTGGCCGGCGAACTGCCGGGCAAAGGTTTTCAGCAGCGCGCAGATGTCGTTCAAGCGCGGGATCAGGACGTTTGCGCGCGCCCTGGTCAGCATCAGCGCATGCGACGTGTTGTTGATGTCCTCGGAGGTGCAGGCGAAATGGATGAATTCCCCCGCCCCGGCCAGCTCGTCGTGGCCGGCGACCTGCTCTTTCAGCCAGTATTCCATCGCCTTGACGTCGTGGTTGGTGGTCTTTTCGATCTGCTTGATGCGCTCGGCGTCCTGTTCCGAGAACCGCTGGACTAGGTCGCGCAGAAACCCCCTGGCGCCGTCCGAAAACGTGGGCAGTTCGGGCAGCCCCAGGTCGGACAGGCCCACCAGCCAGGCAACCTCGACTTCGACGCGATGAGCCATGAAGGCCGCCTCGGACAAGGTCTGGCGCAGTGCGCCGACCTTGGCGGCATAGCGCCCATCGAGCGGGGACAAGGCGTTCAACTGGCTTGGTTGCGGGGTGATTTGCATTATGGTTCACGTAACAGGGAAAACAGCCTGAATTCTAACATTCGCGGCGGTTGCGCCGGGGCGCTGGGGCACGCACGACGTGGACGAAACAGTCAATCAAGAGAAACCCTGGGAAGGCCTCGGGCACTGTGTCAGAGATACGACACTCTCGTCTTCCACGGGTGGCGGCAGCGATAAAAAAGCCGGGGCCGCACCCGGCCCAACATAAAATGACGCTAGGCCGCGCCTGTTATACTTTTCGTCGTTCCAACTTCCCTGCCATACCATGAAACTGATTGGTTCACTAACTAGCCCCTACGTCCGCAAAGTGCGCGTCGTCATGGTGGAAAAAAAGCTCGATTACGAATTCGTTCTCGAAGATGTGTGGGCCGACAATACACAAATATCGTCTTTCAATCCCCTGGGCAAAATCCCCTGTCTGCTGATGGACGACAACGGCAGCCTGTTCGATTCGCGCGTCATCGTCGAATACCTGGACACCTTGTCGCCCGTTGGCCGGCTGATTCCGCAGCAGGGGCGCGAGCGCGCCGCCGCGAAATGCTGGGAAGCCATCGCCGACGGCGTCCTGGACGCCGCCGCCGCGATCCACGTCGAGCGCACCAAGCGCCCCGCCGAACTATGCAGCCAGCCCTGGATCAAGCGCCAGCAAGGCAAGATCGTGACGGCCCTGGAATTCATGGACAAGGGCCTGGACGTGCATCCGTTCTGCCTGGGCATCAATTTCAGCCTGGCCGACATCGCCGTGGGCTGCGCTTTAAGCTATATCGACTTGCGGCTGCCCGAGCTGGACTGGCGCGCGCGGCACAGCAACCTGCAGCGGCTGGACGAAAAACTGGCCACGCGCCCGTCCTTCGTCGAAACCCGGCCGCCCAAAGCCTAGCGTCCTAGGGTCTGTTCACGCCGGGCCGGCCCACGGGTCGGTCAGGCGATGATGCCTCCGCCCAGACAGACGTCTCCGGAATACAAGACCGCCGACTGTCCCGCCGTGACGGCCCATTGGCCGTGGGGAAAGTCCAGGGCGAACCGGTCCGCCTCCATGGCCTGGAGCCGGCACTCGGAATCCGTCTGGCGATAGCGCGTCTTGGCCATATAGCGCCCCGGCGCGGGCATGCCGCCCGACACCCAACTGGCATCCTGGGCCCGCAGGGCCGTTGCCCGCAGCCAGGGGTGTTCATGCCCCTGCACCACGTACAGGGTATTGTTTTCCAGGTCTTTGCGCGCCACGTACCAGGCGTCGGCCGTGCCGTCCTCGCGCTGGCGGCCTTTGACGCCGCCTATTCCCAGCCCCTTGCGCTGCCCCAGCGTATAGAACGACAGACCCTGGTGCGTCCCCAGCACGACCCCTTCGGGCGTCTTGATGGGGCCGGGATCCGTGGGCAGGTACCGGTTCAGAAATTCGCGGAACGGGCGCTCGCCGATGAAGCAGATGCCGGTGGAGTCTTTCTTGGCGGCATTGGGCAGTTTCAGCTCGCGGGCAATGCGGCGCACCTCGGTCTTGTGGATTTCCCCCAGGGGAAACAAGGTTCTGGCCAACTGGTCCTGGTTCAGCCTGTGCAGGAAATAGCTCTGGTCCTTGGTGGCATCCAGGGCCTTGAGCAACTGGTACCGGGCGCCCCGCGAGGTCTGGACGGCGCGCACGCGCGCATAATGGCCCGTGGCGATATGATCGGCCCCCAACGCCATGGCGTGGTCCAGGAACGCCTTGAACTTGATTTCGGCGTTGCACAGGACATCCGGGTTGGGCGTGCGGCCCGCGGAATATTCGCGCAGGAAATCGGCGAACACGCGCTCTTTGTATTCGGCCGCGAAATTGACGGCGTCGATATCGATGCCGATGACGTCGGCCACGCTGGCCGCGTCAAGCCAGTCCTGCCGGGTGGAGCAGTATTCGGAATCGTCGTCGTCTTCCCAGTTCTTCATGAAGAGACCGATCACGTCATAGCCCTGCTGCTTGAGCAGCCAGGCGCCGACCGACGAATCGACGCCCCCGGACATGCCCACGACGACACGCCCCTTCGATACGGATGAATTGTCCATGCGTTATTTTAACCGGCGCGAAGCCATGGCCCCGGGAGCTCAGGCGCGCGCCAGCGCCTCGTCGACCACTTCTATCCAGTGACGCACCGGTATGTCGGTGCCGCTTTGCAAATGGCCGATACAGCCGATATTCGAGGACACGATGCAATCGGGCCGCACCGACTGGATATGATCGAGCTTGCGGTCGCGCAGGGACTTGGACAATTCGGGCTGCGTCACGGAGTACGTGCCGGCCGAGCCGCAGCACAGGTGCGATTCGGCAAACGGCAGCGGGTCGAACCCAAGGTCGGCCAGAAGGCGTTCGCTGATTCCGCGCAGCCCCTGCCAGTGCTGCAGGGTGCACGGCGGGTGAAAAGCGGTGCGCGGCGGCAGGGCGCCCAGCATGGCCTTGAGCATGTCCGCGTGCGGCGCCACGATTTCGGCCACGTCGCGCACCTTGTCCACCACGCGCAAGGCTTTGGCGACGTAGTCGGGGTCGTTGCGCAAATGATGCGCGTATTCCTTGACCATGGCGCCGCAGCCCGACGCGTTCATGACGATGGCCTCGACGGCGCCGCTATCGAGCAGCGGCAGCCAGGCATCGATATTGGCCCGCATCTGGTCCAGGGCCTGCGCCTGGGCGTCCAGGTGGAAATTGATGGCGCCGCAGCACCCCGCCCCGGCTTCCACGCGCACGCCTATGCCCAGGGCGTCCAGGACGCGTATGGTGGCCGCGTCTATCGAGGGCATCATGGTCGGCTGCACGCAGCCCGCCAGCAGCAGCACATTGCGTTCATGCGTCGTTCCCGACGGAATGGCTCCGGCGGGGCGAAACGCCGGGATCTTGGCCTTGAGCACGGCGGGCAGCACCGGGCGCACCAGCCGGCCAAGCCGGAAAGCCGGGCCGAACCAGCGCGAATTCAGGGTATGGCGCAGCAGCCAGCGCACGATGCGCTGGCCCGGCGGGCGCGTGACTTTCCGGTCGACCAGATTGCGGCCTATGTCGACCAGCGAGCCGTACTGGACGCCCGAAGGACAGGTGGTTTCGCAATTGCGGCACGTCAGGCAGCGATCCAGGTGCGTCTGAGTTTCAGCGGTAAGCTCGGCGCCTTCCAGCACCTGCTTGATCAGGTAGATGCGTCCTCTCGGGCTGTCGCGCTCGTCGCCCAGTATCTGGTAGGTGGGACAGGTGGCCAGGCAAAACCCGCAGTGCACGCAGCGCCGCAGTATTTCGTCGGCGTCGCGGCCGAAATCGGTGTCTTGGGCCCAGGATGCTAAGTGTGTTTGCACGACGTTGTCTCAGAATTCGGAAAACAGGCGTTTGGGATTGAATATCCCTATCGGGTCCAGCGCGTGCTTCAGGCGCCGGGAAATGCCCATCAGGCCTTCGCCCAGGGGATGGAACATGGGAGCCCCGGCGCATGCCGGCTGGGACCGGAACAAGGTGGCATGGCCGCCCAGGCCGGCCGCCCTGGCGCGCACCTGTTCCGTATCGGGCGCGCCCGCAAGCCAGCGCTGGCCGCCGTTCCATTCGATAAGCGTCTGCCCCAGCCCGACAGCCGCGGCATGCGGGGGCAGGCCCAGGCGCCACAAGGGCCGCGCCTGGAAGAACGGGTGGGTCTGATCGCGCATGCCGGTCCAGAAACCATATGCCTGGTCGGGGTCGAGGGCCTGCCCGCCCACGACCCGGGCGCCGGCATCGACCGCGGGCCGGCTGCCCGAGAGCCGCACCCACAGGCGCCCGCCGCCCGCATCCGGCTGGCCCAGCCAGGCCGTGGCCGAGATCGGCACGGGCTGGGCGCGCCATCGGTCGAACAGCGCCAGGGCGCCGGGTTCGTCGACGTCGAGCACGCGTGTGGCCTCGGCAAACGGCTTGGGCGCCACCTTGATCGATATTTCGACCAGCGCCCCGAAGATGCCCATCGAGCCCGCCAGCAGGCGCGATACGTCGTAGCCCGCCACATTCTTCATGACCTCGCCGCCGAAATCCAGCACCGACCCGGATGAGTCCAGCAGCTTCGCGCCCAGGATGAAATCGCGCAGGCTGCCCGCGGCCATGCGCCTGGGGCCGGACAGGCCCGCCGCGACGCAGCCGCCGATGGTCGACGCATGGCCGAACCGGGGCGGTTCGAAAGCCAGCATCTGGTGCCGCTCGTCCAGCGCGCGCTCCACGTCAGAAAGCAAGGTTCCCGCCCTGACCGTGACGACCAGTTCGGAAGGCTGGTAATTGACGACGCCGTGGTAGGCGGACATGTCGAGCGTGGAATGATTGGTGGCATTTTTCAGGCTTTCGAATTCGCCGTAGAAATCCTTGGTGCCGCCGCCCCGGATATACACGGGCCGCTGCGCGGCGCGCGCCGTCATGACCTGATCGATAAGTTCCTTTAAGACAAACTCCATGTCCAGCCCTTAGAAACGTGGCAACCCCGGGAAACGGATATCGCCATCGTGAACGTGCATCTTCCCGTATTCGGCGCAACGCGCCAGGGTCGGGATGACTTTCTCCGGATTGAGCAGTCCGCTGGTATCGAACGCCGATTTCACCGCCGAGAAGGCGTCGAGTTCCTCGCGGCCGAACTGCACGCACATCTGGTTGATTTTCTCGATGCCCACGCCGTGCTCTCCGGTGACCGTCCCGCCGACCTGCACGCACAGCTCGAGGATGGCCGCGCCGAATTTCTCGGCCCGGTCGACTTCATCGGGCTGGTTCGAATCGAACATGATCAGCGGATGAAGATTGCCGTCGCCCGCGTGGAACACATTGGCGCAGCGCAGGCCGTATTCGTCTTCCATCTGTTCGATCGCGCTGAGCACCCTGGCCAGGTGGCGCCGCGGAATCGTGCCGTCCATGCAGTAGTAATCCGGCGACATGCGGCCCGCGGCCGGAAAGGCGTTCTTGCGCCCGGCCCAGAACAGCAAACGTTCGTGTTCGCTGCCCGAGACCTGCAGGCGCGTCGCTCCCGCCACCTGGAACACAGTCTGCATGCGGGCGATCTCGTCCTCGACCTCTTCGGGCGTGCCATCGGATTCGCACAGCAAAATGGCTTGCGCGTCCAGGTCGTATCCCGCCTTGACGAACGGTTCGACCATGTGGACGGCGCGCTTGTCCATCATTTCCAGACCGGCGGGAATGATGCCGGCCGCGATCACGTCGGTGACGGCCTTGCCGGCCGATTCGACGCTGGAAAAGCTGGCCATGATGACCTGCGCGCGCGCGGGCTTGGGAATGAGCCTGACCGTGGCTTCGGTCACGATGCCCAGCATTCCTTCAGACCCGACGAACGCCGCCAGCAGGTCCAGACCCGGACAGTCGGGCGCTTCGGAGCCCAGCTCGACGACCTCGCCGTCTATGGTCACCACGCGCGCGCGCAGCACGTTATGCACGGTGAGCCCGTATTTCAGGCAATGGACGCCCCCGGAGTTCTCGGCGATGTTGCCGCCGATAGAACAGGCGATCTGGCTGGACGGGTCGGGCGCGTAATACAGCCCGTGCGCCGCGGCCGCCTCGGAAATGGCCAGGTTGCGCACCCCCGGCTGCACCACGGCGGTGGCCGAAACGGGGTCGATCTTCAGGATCTTGTTGAGCTTGGCCGTGCCCATCAGGATGCCCCGCGCATGCGGCATGGCGCCGCCCGACAGGCCCGTGCCGGCGCCGCGCGCCACGATGGGAACCTGGAACTGACGGCAGGCGTTGAGCACGTCGATGATCTGCGCCTCGTTTTCCGGCAGCACCACCACCGGCGGCAGCGTGCGGTACAGCGACAGCCCATCGCATTCGTAGGGCCGCGTGTCCTCGACCCGGGACAATATGCAATGCCGGGGAATGGTCTGCCCAAGCCTGGTCATAAGCCCGTCGAAATCGGAATCGGCCTGGACGGCCATGGGCATGGTTTCGGTCAGGCTCATTTGACGCCCACGGCCACGGGAATGATCTTCCCCGGATTCAATATATTGTTGGGATCGAACGCCTGCTTCAGGCTTTGCATCAGGTCCAGCGCGTCCTGGCCGTGCTCCGCCAGCATGAATTCCATTTTGTGCAGGCCCACGCCATGTTCGCCGGTACAGGTGCCGTCCATGGAAATGGCGCGGCGCACCAGGTTCTGGTTCAGGCGCTCGGACTCTTCCCATTCCGATGAATCGTCCGGGTCGAGCAGCATCAGCACATGGAAATTGCCGTCGCCCACGTGGCCGACGATGGTATAGGGAAAGCTTGCCCGGTCGAGCTCGGCGGCGGTCTCGGTGACGCAGCGGGCCAACTGGGAAATGGGCACGCACACGTCGGTCGTGCTGGCGCGGCACCCCGGACGCAACTGCAGGCCCGCGAAATAGGCATTGTGGCGGGCCGTCCACAGGCGGTTGCGGTCTTCGGGGCGGTCGGCCCATTCGAAGTCCATGCCGCCGTTGTCGTGCGTGATGCCCTGCACGGCTTCGGCCTGTTCGCGCACGGCGGCCGCGCTGCCGTGGAATTCGAACAGCAGCAGCGGGGATTCGCGCAGCGTCAGTTTGCTGTAGGCATTCGTGGCCTTGACCGCCGCCGTATCCATGAACTCGACGCGCGCCACCGGTATGCCCATCTGTATGATCTCGATGACGCTTTGCACCGCCGATTCCAGCGCGGGGAAGTTGCAGATTGCCGCCGATATCGCCTCGGGTTGCGGATAAAGCCGCACCGTGACCTCGGTGATGATCCCCAGCGTGCCCTCGCTGCCCACGAAGACCCGGGTCAGGTCGTACCCGGCCGACGATTTCCGCGCCCGATTGGCGGTGTCTATGACGCGGCCGTCGGCCGTGACCACTTTGAGCGTCATGACGTTTTCACGCATGGTGCCGTAGCGCACGGCATTGGTGCCCGAGGCGCGCGTGGCGGACATCCCGCCCAGGCTGGCATCGGCGCCCGGATCGATCGGGAAGAACAGGCCGGTATCGCGCAGTGCCTCGTTCAACTGCTTGCGGGTGACTCCCGCCTGCACGGTGGCGGTGAGGTCTTCGGCGTTGATGGACACCACCTCGTTCATGCCCGACAAGTCGACGCTGACGCCCCCCTGCACCGCCAAAAGATGGCCTTCCAGGGACGACCCCACCCCGTAGGGAATCAAGGGCACGCGATGCTGGTTGCAGTGACGCGCCAGCCAGGCCACCTCTTCGGTGCTGGATGCGAACACGACCCCGTCGGGCAGCATGGGCGGATACGGCGATTCGTCGCGTCCGTGGTGCTCGCGCACCGCATGCGCACTGGAGAAGCGCGAGCCGAATTTCTGCGCTATCGGATCGAAAAAACCGTCTGGAATCGGTCGGCGCAGGTTTTGGCCGGCCACTGGGGCATTCATGGGGTTCTCCTTTTTAATCCGATACTACCTTTATTTTATCCGTTGTGTTGCGCCTCTTCGGAGATCGCGGCCACAGCCTCGCGCCGGGTCCTGACGGCATCGGCCAGGCGTTCCAGAACCTGGACCGACGTGTCCCAATCGATACAGCCGTCGGTGATGCTCTGGCCATAGACCAGGGCGCGCCCCGGCACCAGGTCCTGGCGGCCGCTGACCAGATGGCTTTCGATCATGACGCCCGATATGCGGCGTTCGCCGCCATCGAGCTGCGCGGCGACGTTTTCGACGACGGCGGGCTGGTTGCGGTAATCCTTGCTGCTGTTGGCATGGCTGGCGTCTATCATGACCTGGGCCTTCAGGCCGGACTTGGTCAGGAACTGGCACGCGTCCTCGACGCTGCGCGCATCGTAGTTGGGCTCTTTGCCGCCGCGCAGAATGACGTGGCAGTCGTTGTTGCCCACCGTGGACACAATGGCCGAATGGCCGCCCTTGGTCACCGACAGGAAGTGGTGGGGCTGGGACGCCGCCTTGATGGCGTCGACCGCGATCTTGATGTTGCCGTCCGTGCCGTTCTTGAAACCGACGGGGCACGACAGGCCCGAGGCCAGTTCGCGATGGACCTGGCTTTCGGTGGTGCGCGCGCCTATGGCGCCCCACGACACCAGGTCGGCGATATATTGCGGGGTGATCATGTCCAGGAACTCGCTGCCGGCGGGAACGCCCAGGCCGTTGATGCCGATAAGCAGTTCGCGCGCCGTGCGCAGGCCCTGGTTGATGTTGAAGCTGCCGTCCAGCCCCGGATCATTGATCAGGCCTTTCCAGCCCACGGTGGTGCGCGGCTTTTCGAAATACACGCGCATGACGATTTCCAGTTCGCCCTTGAAGCGCTCGCGCTGCTTGGCCAGGCGCTCCGCGTATTCCAGCGCGGCTTGCGGATTGTGGATGGAGCAAGGGCCTATCACGACCGCCAGGCGGTCATCGGCGCCGTGCAGAATATTGTGCAGGGCGCGCCGCGCGCCGTATACGGTTGCCGATATCTCCGGGGTGCATATGAATTCCCGCATTACGTGCGCGGGCGGGCTCAACTCTTTGATTTCTCGGATACGCAGATCGTCGGTATTGTGTGACACGGACTAACTCCAGAGGTAATGTCAACCAGGCAAGCGGCACAAAAAAAGCCGCCTAGCAAAGCTGGCGGCTTTTGGGGAATTCGGCTTGACTACCGCGTACGACGCTTCCCTTCCTCCACCAGCGGCTTTGGAAAAGTAAAGTAAAAATAAAAAAAAGAAGCAAAAGTACGCATAAGGGGCCATTCTATTACATTTGCGCCCGATTACAAAATTTCTGTGTTGAGCGCGGGCAATCGGCGAATTTTCTGTGTTTGGATCGGCCATATTGGGAAATTTCCGGCCACCGCGCGGGCCGAATTCGTTCAGGCCTGAACAATGGAGGCCGCAAACACAAACGCGGCGGCATCGGAAAACCAGGGGCGAGGCCCGCCGATATTCACTATGCGGGTTTTTCCACGGCGAATCTACATTGCCACAAAAACAGAAACCCACGGTAACCGAAACACCCTGGCGCATGGCTCTATCATGGATTTTCCAGGCTTCCGGATATTTGAAGGGCCAATATTCGGTAGTGTATGATTTTAACGACTGCCACCCGTTGGATCTCCGGAACACACACGAACGACGGCGACGTCGGCATCCGGACATACCCTAATCCAAATAATCACGAGACAAAGGATATGCACATGAAAAAAATTTCTCGAAAGACGCTACTGGCGCTATCCACCGCCGGTCTGGCCGTCTGCATGGCCAGCCAGGTCAACGCGGAAACCCTGAAACAGATCAAGGATCGCGGCTACGTGCGCATCGCCGTGGCCAACGAAATTCCCTACGGCTATATCGACCCCAGCGGCAACGCGAAAGGGGCCGGTCCGGACGTGGCCACGCAGGTCATGAAGAAACTGGGGGTCAAGGAAATCCAGTGGGTCACCACCAATTTCGGCTCCCTGATCCCCGGCCTGCAAGCCAACCGCTTCGATATGGTCGCCGCGGAAATGGCCATCCTGGCCCCGCGCTGCAAGAAAGTGCTTTTCTCGGAACCCGACAGCTCGTACGGCGAAGGCCTGCTGGTCGCCAAGGGCAATCCGGACAACCTCCATTCCTACGAAAGCTTCGCCACGAACAAGCAGAAAGTCGCCATCATGGCGGGCGCCGATCAACTGGAAATGCTGCAGGCGCTTAAGGTGCCCGCCGGCCAGATGATCACCATCTCCAGCAATTCCGACGCCATTTCCACGGTCTCCACAGGGCGCGCCGCCGCCTACGCCGCAACCAGCCTGACCGTCAGCCAGCTGGCCGGCAAGAGCGACAAAGTCGAAATCGCCAAGAACTTCAAGGACCCGGTGGTCGACGGCAAGGAAGTCCGAAGCTGGGGCTCGTTCACGTTCGCCAAGAATTCCAAGAGCTTCCGGGATGCCTTCAACAAGGAACTGGCCAAGTTCAAGAAGACCCCTCAGTGGTCCAAGATCATGACCCAGTACGGATTCACCGACGCCGACAACAAGGCCTCGTTCAAGAAAACGACCAGCCAGCTCTGCAGCGGCAAATAAGCGCTGGACGACCGCACCAACCGCTCGACCGGGGGCGCCCGCGCCCCCGGTCGCTCGTTAGCCGCAAGCAGCCGGCAATGGCTTGGCTCATCGACTAAGGGAAATGGCTGATGGATTGGCACATCTACAGTACCCCGCTGCTTCAGGGCGCCTGGGTCACCGTGCAACTGACTATCTACTCGACGGTGCTGGGCGCAATCTTCTCGTTCGCCTTCGGCGTGGGCAAGTTGTCCCACAACTGGATCGCCAAGGGCATTTCGGTTTTTTTCATCGAGGTGTTCCGGGGCACGTCGCTGCTGGTCCAGCTGTTCTGGCTGTACTTCGCCCTGCCCATCTTCGGCCAGGCCATCGGAATAGACCTGCGCCTGCCCCCCGTCGTCGCCGGCACGCTGGCCCTTAGCCTGAACATAGGCGCCTACGGCGCCGAAGTCGTGCGCGGCGCCATCCAGGCGGTGCCCATCACCCAGCACGAAGCGGCGCGGTCGCTGAATTTCACGCCCGGGCAGGCCCTGTGGCGCATCTTCATTCCCCAGGCCATCCCCGAGATGATGCCCACCTTCGGCAACCTGGCGGTGCAGAACCTGAAAGACACGGCCCTGGTGTCCTTGATCAGCCTGGGCGACCTGGCCTTTCGCGCCGAACAGATCCGCAACTTCACCCAGGACAGCACCACCGTCTATACCTTGCTGCTGCTGATGTACTTCGGCATGGCCCTGGTCCTGACCGCCATCATGCAATTGCTGGAACGCTCGGTCGGGCGCTGGCGCGCAGGGAGGTCTTGACATGCTTTTCGGCATTCACTGGGATACCTCCACAAGCTGGACGTTCGCCGTTTCCATCTTCCCCATCCTGCTGCGCGGGCTGATCGTCACCATCGAGGCCACCATCGTCGGTTTCCTGGTGGCGGCCGTGCTGGGGCTGATCCTTGCCGCCCTGAAGGGAGCCCGGTCCCGACTGGTCTCCTGGCCCGCGCGCGTCGTCACTGAATTCCTGCGCGACACCCCCCTGCTGATCCAGCTGTTCTTCCTGTATTACGTGCTGCCGGAATACGGCCTGGTGCTGCCCGCCTTCCTGACCGGCGCGCTGGCCCTGGGCGTGCAGTACAGCGCGTATATGTCCGAGGTGTACCGCGCGGGCCTGGAATCGGTGGCCAGGGGCCAGACCGAGGCGGCGCACGCCCTGGACCTGTCCGCCCTGCGCACGTTCTGCATCATCATCCTGCCCCAGGCCATTCCGCGCATCATACCGGCCCTGGGCAATTACCTGGTGTCGATCATGAAGGACGTGCCGGTGCTCTCGGTGGTGTCGGTGCTTGAAATGCTCAACGTCGCCAAGATCATAGGCGATCGCACCTTCGACTACATGATCCCCCTGTCCATGGTAGGCGGACTCTACATGATACTTACGCTCGTGGCCTCGGCCGGTGTGCGCTATCTAGACACCCACCTACCCAAGCAAGGACTGCCTCTGCGATGAACGACAATTCCATTATCAAATTCGACGGCGTGGTCAAGCGGTTCGGCAATGTCACCATTCTGGATTCCCTGAACTTCAACGTCCAGAAGGGCGAGAAAGTGACCATCATCGGCCCTTCGGGCTCGGGCAAGTCCACGGTCCTGCGCATCCTGATGACCCTGGAGACGATCAACGACGGGGTCATTCACGTCGCCGGCAAGCCGCTGTGGCACGAACAAAAAGACGACAAGCTCGTTCCCGCCGGCGAGGCCCATCTGCGCGCCATGCGCAAGGAAATGGGCATGGTGTTCCAGCAGTTCAACCTGTTTCCCCACATGACGGTGCGGCGCAACGTCACCGAAGCCCCGATGCAGGTATTGAAGCTGTCCAGGGAAAAGGCCGCCAAGCGCGCCGAAAAGTACCTGGACCTGGTCGGACTGTCCAGCCACGCCGACAAGTTTCCCAGCCAATTGTCGGGCGGACAGCAGCAGCGCGTGGCCATCGCCCGCGCCCTGGCCATGCATCCGAACATCATGCTGTTCGACGAGCCCACTTCCGCGCTCGACCCCGAACTGGTGGGCGAAGTGCTCAATGTCATCCGCAGGCTGGCGGGCGAACACGACCTGACCATGCTGCTGGTCACGCACGAAATGCAGTTCGCCAAGCAGATATCGGACCGCGTCTGCTTTTTCGACAAAGGCCGGATCGTGGAGGAAGGCCCTCCCGATCAGATCATGGTCGCGCCCAAGGAAGATCGCACCCGCGAATTCCTGAAGGCGTTCATCAATCCCGAATAAGGCCCGACGAACCGCGTGAACAAAGCGGCCCGAACGCGCCGCGCGGCGACCGCCCCGTCACGGCGTCAGGCATTCCAGCGGATGCACCGGTTCGACGGCATTGCGCGCGGCGATATATTCGGGCCGGGGCGCCAGGCCGTGGCCGGGCGCGCGCAGCGTGTTGTCGACACTGTTGTAGACCACGAAGACGTTGGCCCGGGGCAAAGGCGAGATATTGCCCGCCGACCCGTGCATCGTGTTGCAATCGAAAAACACCACCGACCCCGCCCCGGCCGTCATGGCCTGGACACCGCCCTGCTCGACCAGCAACTGCAGGCTGAGCCTGTCGGGCACGCCGTATTCCTGCTGGCGCAGCGACGTCTTGTAGTGGTCCTGGGGCGTGCGGCCCTTGCAGGCGATGAACTGCTGGTGCGATCCCGGCACCAGCATCAACGGGCCGTTGCAGGCCGTATTGTCGGTCAACAGTATCGAGCAGCTTAGCGCGCGCATGCGCGGCATGCCGTCTTCGATATGCCAGGTCTCGAAATCGGAATGCCAATAGAATTCCCTGCCCTCGAAACCCGGTTTCATGTTGGCCCTGGATTGATGCACGTACACCTCGGAGCCCAGGATCTGGCGCGCCACGTCGACGATGCGCGGATCGCGCACCAGCCTGGACACGGCCTGGCCAAGCTGGTGCACCCGGAAGATCGAACGGATCGCCTGGCCGCCCGGTTCGGCGATCGCCTCGTCCATGGCCGCTATGGCCGGATCCGCACACAGTTGCCGCACCTCGTCGAGCAGCGCTTGCGCTTCGTCGCCCGCGAACAGGTCGGGCATCAGCAGGAACCCATTGTGCTCATAGGACGCCAGCTGCCCGGGCTCCAGCGCGCCGGCATACGAACCCGCGCCGTAGATCACCGGGTCCTGCCGGGCGATAATGGCCGCGTTGCGATCGGTACGCGACGCATACGCGTCGCTCATGGATGTCTTCATGGACTGCTCCTTTCAGGTTTCAGGCCTGCGCCGGCTGTGCCGGGTAGACGCCGTCGCTGTCATGCACTTCCTGTCCGGTCAAGGGGGGATTGAACACGCAGATGACCCGCAGCGGTTCGACGCCGCCGCGCAGCCAGTGTTCATCGTGCTCGTTCAAGGCATACACCACCCCCGGCCCCAGGGCGTATTTTTTCCCGTCGGCGATCGTTTCGACTTCGCCATCGCCTTCTATGCACCACACGGCTTCCAGATGATTCTGGTAGTGGATGTGCGTTTCCGTCCCGGGGAAAATCACGGTCTCGTGAAACGAAAACCCCATTCCGTCCTGCCTGAGCAATACCCTGCGGCTTAGCCAGTTGTCGGTCTTGACCTCCAGGCCGGTCCCGATCACCTCGTTCACATTCTTGACGATCATCGATTTTTTCCTCCCGCTTCCAGGACACGCACGTTCGTTCGGACACCGCCCAGCGCGCCGGCCACGGCATGCTCGATGACTTCCAGCCCGCGGCGCAGCAGCTCGTCGTCTATCGTCAGCGCGGGCAATACTTTCAGGACTTCATCGTGCGACCCGGACGTCTCGATCACCACGCCGTTTCGGAACGCCTCGTGGGCGATCCGGTTGGCCAGCTCCGACGCCCGCGGCGTCACCAGGCCCTGGATCAGGCCTCGGCCGCGAACGCCCAGCCCCGCATCCGGATAGCTGTGGACCAGGTTTTCCAGCCAGTCCCGGACCAGTATTTCTTTGCGGACGGTATCGCGCGCCAGCGCGTCGTCGCTCCAGTAGCTGTCAAGCGCCTGGGCCGCCGTCGCGAAAGCCAGGTTATTGCCCCGGAACGTGCCGCTATGGGCGCCAGGCCGCCATACGTCCAGCTCGGGGCGGAACAGCACCAGAGACATGGGCAGGCCGAAGCCGGACAACGACTTCGACAAGGTGATGATGTCGGGTTCAATGCCCGCGGCCTCGAAGCTGAAAAAGTTGCCCGTGCGGCCACACCCGACCTGGATGTCGTCCACGATCAGCAACATGTCGTGCAGGCGGCACAGCCGCTGCAGTTCTTTGAGCCAGCGCCAGCTGGCCACGTTCACGCCGCCCTCGCCCTGTACGGTTTCGACGATCACCGCCGCCGGATGGTCCAGGCCGCTGCTGGAGTCTTCGAGCATCCGCTCCAGGTACGACATGGTGTCGACATCGGGCCCGAAATAGCCGTCGTACGGCATGAATGCCGTATTGCCCAGGGGGAATCCCGCCGCCGCGCGAAACTTCACGTTCGCGGTCGCGGCCAGCGACCCTCCGCTTACGCCATGGAAGCCATGCGTGAACGACACCACGTTGTGGCGCCCCTTGACCTGGCGCGCCAGCTTCAGCGCCGCCTCGACCGCGTTCGTGCCCGTGGGGCCGGTGAACTGCAGCTTGTAGGTCCAGCCGCGCGGCGCAAGCAGCACGCGGTCCACGGTTTCCAGGAAATACTTCTTGGTGCTGGTGGCCATGTCCAGGCCGTGCACGATGCCGTCGGTGCCCAGGTATTGCAGCAGCTTGCGCTTGAGCACCGGATTGTTGTGGCCGTAATTCAGGGTGCCGGCGCCGCTGAAAAAATCCACGTACTCGTTGCCGTCCTCGTCGATCAGCAACGAGCCGCGGGCCTGTTTGAAAATGACCGGGAACGATCGGATATAGCCTCTGACCTCGGACTCCATACGATCAAATATCTTCAAATCCATAATGTTTCCTCTGATGGGCGCGTCTAGGGCCTGTCCACGCTGAAAAGGAGCGGCACCGCCCTATCTGGCGCCAAGCGGGCCGATCCGCAGCAGCGGTTCGTCTTCGTGTTCATGCGGACCGAACAGATCGCGGTCGAATAATCGCGATTCGACCAGGGGCGTCCGCAGCGAACGGGCCAGGCCGGCGAACATGCGGCGCGAGGCCATGTTGCCCGGCCCGACCGTGGTCTCGATGTACTGGATATGCCCCAGGCCCGGGCGCTGCAACAGATGCCGCAGCATGCGCCCGCCCAGGCCGTTGCCGCGCGCCTGCCTGTGCACCGCCACCTGCCAGACGAACAGCACGCCCGGCCGCCTTGGGGGCACATACGCCGAGACGAACCCCCGCAGGGAATCTCCGGCATGGGCCAATACACAAGTGGGGGAAAAATGTTCGCCAAGAAGCAGGTACGTATAGACCGAATTCAGGTCCAGGGGCGAGCAACTGGAAACCAGGCGATGGATGGCCGGCGCGTCGGCCTTGCCGGGCGGGCGCATGGCAAGGCGACGATCGGCGATCTCGGTGCCGTCCTCGTCGGCCAGATCCTGTTCACAAATATCTTCGAAAAAATCGCAACTCGTCAAACCACCAACCCCGATTCGGGCAAAGCCCCGTCTGTTGGAACATCCAGCATCGGCGAAACGTCGCCGGGCGCAGGCGCCCCTACCGCGCCGGATTCCATTAATTGAACGACCCGTTCGAGCGAAAGCGTAATAGTGGCCTGCTCGAGTTCGGGCAAGGCATTGAGCGCATCGGCCAGTTTCTTCTGCAAGGGCGACGGCGTTTCCCTGGACAGGGCGATGCCTTGTTCCGTGGCCGAAACAAATACGATGCGGCGATCTTCGCGCCCGCGTTCGCGGCGCACCAGCCCCTTGTCCTCCAGGCGGTCGAGAATGCCGACCACCGTGCTGGCGCTGACGTGCACTTCCCGGCTGATGGCGGTAGCCGTGAGCGGGCCGTGATCGATGACCGCGCGCAGGCAAACCAGCTGAGGCGCTGTGATGTTGCTGCACGCCGCCAACTGGCGCGAATACAGGGCGATGGACCGCGTGATGCGCCTGAGTGCGCGCAGGATGCGCAAATCGTATTGCTGTGCTGTTTCGGATGAATTATTCATAATTGAAAATAGTTCACTAGAATTGATTTCTGTTGAAATGATATGGCAACGAATCAATAACATCAACCCGATGCGGGCAAAACAAGGCAAGAAAAAGTAAGTGTCTACGCCGGCGCGCGCACGCCCCGGAAGCGGACGTTCGCGTCCGGTTCCGGGGCGTGGATCAAGGCTGGGGGAATAGCGGAAAAGCGGTCAGGACGTGCCGCCGACGGTGAGGCCGTCCATGCGCAAGGTGGGCATGCCCACCCCCACCGGCACGCTCTGGCCTTCCTTGCCGCACGTGCCCACGCCGGAATCCAGTTGCAGATCGTTGCCTATCATGCGGACCCGCCCCATGGCGTCGGGCCCGCTGCCAATCAGCGTGGCCCCCTTGACCGGATAGGTGATGCGTCCGTTCTCGATCATATAGGCCTCGGATGCCGAGAAGACGAACTTGCCGCTGGTGATGTCGACCTGGCCGCCCCCGAAGTTCACGGCATACAGGCCCTTGTCGACCGAGGCCAGGATTTCCTCGGGGGAATCCCGGCCCGCCAGCATGTAGGTGTTGGTCATGCGCGGCATGGGCAGGTGCGCGTACGATTCGCGCCGCCCGTTGCCGGTGACGGCGGTTTTCATCAGGCGGGCGTTCAGGGAATCCTGCATATACCCTTTCAGGATACCGTCTTCGATCAGCACGTTGCGCTGTGTGGCATTGCCTTCGTCGTCGATATTGAGCGAGCCCCGGCGTTCGGCGATGGTGCCGTCGTCGACGACCGTGACGCCCTTGGACGCCACGCGTTCGCCCACTCGCCCGGAAAACAGGCTGGAGCCTTTTCGATTGAAATCGCCTTCCAGCCCATGCCCGACCGCCTCGTGCAGCAGGATTCCCGGCCAGCCGGCCCCCAGCACCACGGGCATCTGGCCCGCCGGGGCGGGCCGGGCCTCCAGGTTGGTCAAGGCCTCGTGCGTGGCGTGCCGCACATAGTCGCGCAATATATCGTCCGTGAAATACGCCAGGCCGGTGCGGCCGCCGCCCCCGCCATGCCCCATTTCGCGGCGGCCATGGCTTTCGGCGATGACCGTGAGCGACAGGCGCACCAGGGGGCGCACGTCGGCCGCCAGGCGGCCATCGCTGCCGGCGACCAGGATGACGTCGTATTCCGCGCCCAGGCCGGCCATGACCTGGATAATGCGCGGGTCGGCCGCGCGGGCCATGGCTTCCAGCCGTTCCAGCAGGGCCACTTTATCGGGCGTGGACAAGGTGTTCAGGGGATCGACGCCGCGATACAGGTCGTGCGGACGAATGTCCTGGCCGGCGGCAACCTTGCGGCGCCCCGCCCCCTGGCGGGCGATGCTGCGCACGGCCCGGGCCGAAGACAGCAAGGCGTCGGGCGACAGCGCGTCGGAATAGGCGAACGCGGTTTTGTCGCCGCTGATCGCCCGCACGCCCACGCCCTGGGAAATGGAGAAATTCCCGGTCTTGACGATGCCTTCCTCCAGGCTCCAGCCCTCGGCCCGCGTATATTGAAAATACAGGTCGGCATAGTCGACCTTGTGCGTAAAGATTTCGCCCAGCGCCCGGGTCATGTCGGTTTCGCCCAGGCCCCACGGGTCGAGCAAAACCGATTTCGCGGTGGCCAGGGCGTTGATCGTCGGGTCGGAAATTTTCATCGTTGTCAAAACCGCTTCAGTAGGTGAGTCGTGCAAGGCTACATCGTACGATGTTTCAGGGCCGGAAGCGATTGACGCACGTCGGCCAGGCGCTGCCTGTCGATGTCGCCCGCCACGAACCCCGGGCCCTCGTCCAGAACGTCGACGACCTCGCCCCAGGGGTCTATCAGGACCGAATGGCCCCAGGTGCGACGCCCGTTGTCGTGCCGCCCGCCCTGCGCGCTGGCCAGCACGTAGCACTGGTTTTCAATGGCCCGGGCGCGCAGCAGGATGTCCCAGTGCGCCTTGCCGGTGGTATAGGTGAACGCCGCCGGCATGACAATAAGGCTGACATCGCCCATCGCCCTGAAAAGCTCGGGAAAGCGCAAGTCGTAGCAGATCGACAGCCCGACCCTGCCGCAAGGGGCGTCGAACACCTGCACGGGATTTTCCCCCGGCCGGATGGACACCGATTCGTCGTACGATTCGGCGCCCTTCTTGAACGAGAACAGGTGGATCTTGTCGTAGCGGGCCAGCAAGGCGCCTTCGGGCGAGAACACCAGGCTTGTATTGTAGATGCGGTCATTATCCGGACTTTCAAGCGGCAATGTGCCGCCCACCAGCCAGATTCCGTAGCGCTTGGCCTGGGCCTGCAGAAATTCCTGGATCATCCCGCTGCCCGGCTTCTCGCGTATGGTGAACTTGTCGGTATCGTGCCGTCCCATCAGGCAGAAATATTCGGGCAGCACGACAAGTTCGGCGCCCGCGTCGACCGCCTGGCCTATCGATTCCTCGGCGGATTTCAGATTGTTGATCAGGGACGTGGACGAAACCGTTTGCACCGCCGCCACGCGAAAACCGCTTTTATGTGTCTCTGTCATCATTTTTGCCACTGTTTTTCAAAAATAGTCCGGCCTTCCGGCGCCATAAAAGGCATTAATACCTTTTTACAAACCTTAAAATAAATCCGAACCGCAAGGAAAACAAAAAATACGGGAAAACGGTAAAATCCGGTGAAAATCCGGATCAAGAAACCGCAGATCTGAAAATCACCCGGATTAACGCCGGTGTTAATACCCGGCCCATTTTCATTATCCCAATCCATTCCACAGACAAAACAGGAATTAATAATGCCCCGCGATACCTATTCCGCGCTTCAAACGAAAATCGAAAAAGAAATCGCCAAACTGCAGAAACAAGCCAAGGCCCTGAACGTGAAGCGGCGCGCGCCCGTCATTGCGTCGATCGTCCGCTCCATGCGCGAGTATGACATCACCGTGGAAGAAATTACACGCGCCCTGGGCAAGAAGCCCGTCAAATCGGCCTCGAAACCGGCCGGATCGGCGGCGGCGAAGCGGCCCGTGCCGGTCAAATACCGCCATCCCAAGACGGGCGAGACCTGGACCGGGCGCGGCAAGGCGCCCAGGTGGATAGTCCAGGCCGAGGCCGGCGGCAAACAGCGCAGCGACTACCTGGTCGGCCAATAATCCTTTTTCCCCGGCGCGAACCCGCATCCGGACCCGCGCGCCCGTGCCGCCATGTGCGGTCAATGGTCGTGGATTTCGTAGTTTACCGTGCGCACCTGGCCATTATTGCCGGGGAAATGGTCGAACACCGCGCGCGCCAGATAAGGCATGACTTTCACCAGAGAGTCGCCCGACGTTACGCTGACCGCGCTGGACCGATATACTTCGGCGCCATGCTGATGATTATCCTTGATCCGGACGGTCAGCGTGTTTTTATAGACGCTCACGGGAACATTGACCATGGGCGGCCCGAAAAACGGCCCGCGCCACCCATCGTAGTATCCCCAGGGACCGTATGGAAAATAAGGGTCCGCGTAGCGCTGCACCCACTGACGGTCTTTGGTCGTACCGTAACTAAACGATACATCAAAACGGGCGGAGGCCCCCTCCTTGGCTTCGACCAGGCCCACCGGCCCGATGGAAGCCCGAATCATGTCGGCGAAAGCCTGGTATTCCAGGTCGTCGGACTGGCCCGGATCGCGCACCAGGCGATACGTTTCGTTCTGGATGCCTTCGGGCCATTTCTGGAAGCTGGTCACGCGGGCCGACAGCGTGGTGGCGCACCCCGCCAGCAGGTAGGCGGCAAACAGCGCCACCCAGGTCCTGAAATACTTTCGCCATATGCCGGGCCGGCCCCCGATAAACATCGACAATGACATCGCCGTTTCCACTGAATCTAGATAAAACCCACAGACGGATTCTTCCCGGCCAGTATGGCACGATTGACCTGTTTTTGTCAGACCCGAAATGCATATGAAGGTTGCATGTTTTACCAAATACGATGCCGGGCGCCCGACGGCCCCGATCGTTGGCGGCCGACACACTACAATACAGGCTGTCCAAACCGAATCGCCAAGCGCCCGCCATGTCCGACCACACCACCATCTCCCGCTACGACTACCAGCCCTATCCTTACCGGCTTGAACACGTGGCGCTGCACTTCGACCTGGACGCGGACCTGACCCGGGTCCGATCGGCCCTGCGCATCAACGGCGACGCCGGCGTCCCCCTGGTCCTGAACGGGCAGGACCTGACGCTGGAATCCATCGCCATCGACGGCCGGGCGCTGACGCCGGAGCAATACCGGCTGGACGACGAGACCCTGACCTTGCCCAGCCCGCCCCGCGGCGCGTTCCTGCTTGAAATCACCAGCGTATGCCATCCCTTGCGCAACTCCATGCTGATGGGGCTGTACGTGTCGGGGAAAAATCTTTTCACGCAGTGCGAGGCCGAGGGATTCCGGCGCATCACCTGGTTCCCGGACCGGCCCGACGTCATGTCGCCGTACCGGGTCACCCTTTGCGCCGACAAGGGCCGGTACCCGCAGCTGCTGTCCAACGGCAACCTGATCGCATCGCGCGAGCTGCCCGAGAACCAGCACGAGGCCGTCTGGGAAGACCCGCACCCCAAGCCCTGCTATCTGTTCGCCCTGGTGGCCGGCAATTTCAGCCATCGCGAACAAACCATCACGACCCGCAGCCAGCGCGATGCGCTGCTGCAGGTATACAGCGACCACGGGGCCGAAGACCGCACCGGCTGGGCGCTGGACTGCCTGGCGCGCGCCGTGAAATGGGACGAACAGCGCTTCGGCCTGGAACTGGACCTGGACCGCTTCATGGTGGTGGCCGCGCGCGACTTCAACATGGGCGCCATGGAAAACAAGGGGCTGAACATCTTCAATTCGGCCTATGTCCTGGCCGACCCGGAAACCGCGACGGACGCCAGCTACCGGGCCATAGAGTCGGTGATCGGACACGAATACTTCCACAACTGGACGGGCAACCGCGTCACCTGCCGCGACTGGTTCCAGTTGTCCCTGAAAGAAGGCCTGACGGTTTTCCGCGACCAGGAATTCTCGGCCGACATGATGGCCCAGGGCCTGGATGAAACCGGGGCCAGAAGCGCGCGCGCCGTCAAGCGCATAGACGACGTCAGCACGCTGAGGATGGCCCAGTTTCCCGAAGACGCCGGCCCCATGGCCCATCCGGTGCGTCCCGAAAGCTACCAGGAAATCGCCAACTTCTACACCGCCACGGTGTACGAAAAAGGCGCCGAAGTCATACGCATGCAGCACACGCTATTGGGCGAGGCGGGATTTCGCGCCGGCATGGACGAATATTTCCGCCGCCACGACGGCTGCGCCGTGACCTGCGACGACTTCGTCTCGGCCATGGAGTCGGTCTACACCCGACAGAACCCGGGCAAGAACCTGGACGTCTTCCGGCGCTGGTATTCCCAGGCGGGCACTCCCCGGGTCACGGTGGAATTGCGCTACGACGCCGATGCGCGAAGCTGCTCGGTCACGCTTGCCCAGCATTGCGCCCCGGTAGGCGTGGAAAAACTGACCGCGGGGGGGAAGGAAAAGCCGCCGCTGCACATTCCCTTCGCGCTGGGGCTGCTGGACCGGCAAGGCCGGCCCCTGGCCATCGAACACGAAGGCCGGAAACAGGACACCGTGGTGCTCGACCTGACGGCCAGGCAGCAGACCTGGACCTTCCCCGACATCGCGGAAGAACCGATACCGTCCTTGCTGCGCAATTTCTCGGCGCCCGTGATCGTCGAGCACCGAAGCACGGACGCCGAGCTCGCCCTGCTGGCCCGGCACGACACCGACCCGTTCGCCCGCTGGGAAGCCTGCCAGGAACTGGCCACCCGGCAACTGCTTGCCCTGGTTCGCGCCAGCCAAGCGGACGCGCCCCTGTCCGTGGAACAGGCCTTCGTCGACACCTGGCGGGCGCTGCTGCATGACGAATCGGTATCGCCCGCCTACCTGACCCGCATACTGAGCCTGCCGCCGGAAAAAATCGTGCTGGAAAAAACCGCGCCCATGGTCCCCGGCGCCGTGGTGCAGGCGCGCGATCACCTGCGTCGCGCATTGGGCGAGGCCTTGTCGGCGGACTGGCTGGAAACCTATGCGCGCCATGCCGGCGACACGGCCGACTACCAGGTGGATGCCCTGGCGGCCGGCAAGCGGGCGCTGAAGAACCTGGCCCTGGGATATCTGATGGCGGGCTCGCACCCCCAGGGCAAGAAGCTGGCGCTGGGCCAGTACTACGGCGCCCGGAACATGACCGACCGGATGGGCGGGCTTGCGGCGCTGACCAGCTTCTGCGCCGACGACGACACGGGCCGGGCCATCGGCCATTTCTACGAACAGTGGCAGCAGGACCCCCTGGTCGTGGACAAATGGTTCGCCCTGCAGGCCGCGGCCCCCACCACCGGCGTCGAGCAAGTGCGGTCCCTGATGCTGCACCCCGCCTTCACCTTGCGCAACCCGAATCGCGCCAGGTCGCTGATATTCCAGTTCTGCATGAACAACCTGCGCGGGATGCACACCGCGGAGGGCTACGATTTCTGGGCCGAGCAAGTCGTCGCGCTCGATGCCATGAACCCCGAGATCGCCGCCCGCCTGGCGCGCGCCTGCGACAATTGGGCGCGTTTCGCGCCGCCCCATCGCGACGCCATGGAGCAGGCCCTGCGGCATATCCAGGCACAGGGCCGCCTGTCGCGCAACGTCGCCGAAATCGTCACCAAAGCACTGAGTCTATAAAGAAAGAAGGGGAAGCCATTGAAGCGCATCACACTGACCCAATACCTGGTAGAGCAGCAACGCAAGAAGCAGGCGGTGTCCGCCGAAGTCCGGCTGCTGATCGAAACCGTGGCGCGCGCCTGCAAGGCCATCAGCCACGCCGTCGGCAAAGGCGCGCTGGGCGGTGTGCTGGGCAGCCTGGAGACCGAAAACGTACAGGGCGAAGTCCAGAAGAAGCTGGACGTCCTGTCCAATGAGATCCTGCTCGAGGCCAATGAATGGGGCGGCCACCTGGCGGCCATGGCGTCCGAGGAAATGGAAACCATCCACCTCATCCCCAACCGCTATCCGAAGGGTGAATACCTGCTGCTGTTCGACCCGCTGGACGGCTCGTCGAACATCGACGTGAACGTGTCGATAGGCACTATTTTCTCGGTCCTGCAGGCGCCGCACCATGCCTCGGGGCGCGACGTGGACGAGCACGATTTCCTGCAGCCCGGAAACCGCCAGGTCGCCGCCGGATACGCGATCTACGGCCCGCAGAGCATGCTGATCCTGACGGTGGGCGCCGGGGTGGTGGCATTCACCCTGGATCGTGAAATGGGCTCGTGGCTATTGACGGACGAGAACATCGCCATACCCGAGGACACGGCCGAATTCGCCATAAACATGTCGAACATGCGGCACTGGCACGCCCCGGTCAAGCGCTATATAGACGAATGCCTGGCGGGCACGACCGGCCCCCGCGGCAAGGATTTCAACATGCGCTGGATCGCCTCGATGGTGGCCGATGTCCATCGCCTGCTGACCCGGGGCGGAGTATTCATCTACCCCCGAGACCAGCGTCCCGCCAGCAAGAACGGCAAGCTGCGCCTGATGTACGAGGCCAATCCCATGAGCTTCATCGTCGAGCAGGCGGGCGGGCGCGCCATCGACGGCGCCCACCGCATCCTGGACATCCAGCCCGGCGCCCTGCATCAGCGCGTGGGCGTCGCCCTGGGCTCGCGCAACGAAGTCGAGCGCCTGCAGAAATACCACCAGGACGCCGGCGCCGATTCCTAGTCCACGGTCAGTACCGTCGCCCCCGTGGTCCGGCGGCCGGCCAGGGCGATATGGGCGTCGGCGACCTTTTCCAGGGGGAAGCGCTGCCCGATCTGGACGGCGATCTTTCCGCTGGTGATCAACCCGAACAGTTCGTCGGCCGCCTGGCCCATTTTTTCACGGGTGGTCACGTACGTGCCCAGGGTGGGCCGGGTGACGTACAGCGAGCCCTTGCTGGCCAGGATGCCCAGGTTGACGCCGTCGACCGGACCCGAAGCGTTGCCGAAACTGACCATCAGGCCCCTGGGCTGCAGGCAGTCGAGCGACGCCAGCCAGGTGTCCTTGCCCACGCTGTCGTACACCACGGGCACTTTCTTGCCCTGGGTCAGATCCAGCACGCGCTCGACGACGTCTTCGCGAGAATAGTCTATGGTTGCCCAGGCGCCTGCGGCCTTGGCCAGAGCCGCCTTGTGCGCGCTGGACACCGTGCCGATCAGCTTCACGCCCAGCGCCCTGGCCCATTGGCAGGCGATCAGCCCCACGCCGCCGGCGGCGGCGTGAAACAGAATGGTCTCGTTGCCCTGCAGCCGATAGGTCTGGCGAAACAGATACTGCACCGTCAGGCCCTTGAGCATGACGGCGGCGGCCTCGTCGAACCCCATGCTCTTGGGAATCTTGACGACCTGATCGGCCGGGACGTTGCGCGCTTCGGCGTAGGCCCCTATGGGGCTTTGACCGTAGGCGACGCGATCGCCGACCTTCAGGTGGCGCACCCCGGCGCCGACGGCCGTGACCACGCCCGCCCCCTCGGAACCCAGGCCGTGCGGCAGCGGGCGGGAATACAGGCCCGTACGCCAATAGATATCGACGAAATTCAGGCCTATGGCCTTCTGGTCTATGGTGACTTCACCGTCTTGCGGCGGAGCAAGCTCGGCCGAGACCAGTTTCAAGACTTCGGGACCACCGTGTTCATCCACACGGATCGCTTTGACATGACGGTTCAAGATAGGCTCCTTGGCGCAATAAACAAATGGCCGGGCGCGCTTACGCGCCTCGGGAAATACATTCGGCGATGGCGCGGCCCACGTCGCCGGTGGTGGCCTTGCCCCGCATATCGGGCGTACGCGGCCCGTCTCGCAGCACCGTCTCGATCGCCTGCACCACGGCCTGCGCGGCTTGCGGGTAGCCCAGGAAATCGAGCATCAGGGCTCCGCTCCAGATCTGTCCTATGGGGTTGGCGATGCCCTTGCCGTAGATATCCGGAGCCGAGCCGTGCACCGGTTCGAACAACGACGGGAAGAGGCGCTCGGGATTCAGGTTCGCCGACGGCGCGATGCCTATGGTGCCCGTGCATGCCGGGCCCAGGTCGGACAGGATATCGCCGAACAGATTGGACGCCACGACCACGTCGAACCAGTCGGGATGCTGCACGAAATGCGCGCACAGGATATCGATATGATATTTGTCCCAGCGCACGTCCGGATACTGCCGCGCCACATCCGCGACGCGCTCGTCCCACCACGGCATGGAAATGGAAATGCCGTTGGACTTGGTGGCCGCGGTCAGGTGGCCGCCGCGTTTCTGCGCAAGCTGGAACGCGAATTTCAGCACGCGCTCGGCGCCTATGCGGGTGAAGACGCTTTCCTGTATGACCACTTCGCGCTGGGTGCCCTCGAACAGCCGCCCGCCGCTATTGGAGTATTCGCCCTCGGTGTTTTCCCGCACGATGTAGAAATCGATGTCGCCGGGCTGGCGGCCCGCCAGCGGGGAAGGCACCCCGGGCATCAGCCGCACCGGGCGCAGATTGATGTACTGGTCGAATTCGCGGCGGAAGCGAAACAGCGACCCCCACAGCGCCACGTGGTCGGGCACGGCGTCGGGCCAGCCTATGGCGCCGAAATAGATGGCTTCGTGCCCGCCTATCCGCTGCCTCCAGTCTTCGGGCATCATGCAGCCGTGGCGCACGTAGTGGTCGCTTCCCCAATCCAGATGGTCCCACTCGAACCCGATGCCGAAGCGCGACGCGACGGCATCGAGCACCCGCAGGCCCTCGGGCACGACTTCCTTACCGATGCCGTCTCCGGGCATCACGGCGATTTTGTGTGTCTTGGACACAGGTGTTCTCCAAAAGTCCTCAGTAACCGGAATCCCGGTTCACGACCCCGGAAATGGGGCGGTTCTGGCGCAATGCGCGGATCTTGTCGACGATTTGCGCCACGGTGCCGTCTTCCAGCGTGATGGCCGCGACGTGCGGTGTCATGATGATCTTGGGGTGGCGCCAGAACGGATGGTCCGCGGGCAAAGGCTCGGTGCGGAAGACGTCCAGCATGGCGCCTTGCATGCGCCCCTGGTCGAGCAGCGCCAGCAGGTCGTCCTCGACCAGGTGCTGGCCCCGGGCGACGTTGATCAGGTACCCGTTGGGGAGCAGGCGCGACAGATTGGCCCGATCCAGGATGTTTTCGGTGGACGCGGTCAGGGGCAAGACATTGACCAGCACGCGGGTGCGGGCCAGGAACCCGGCAAGGCCGTCTTGCCCGCCGTAGGTCTGGATTCCGGGCAGCGCTCGCGGCGTTCGCGACCACCCCGCCACGGCGTACCCCAGGCTGGAGACGGCCCGCGCCACCTCGGCGCCTATCGTTCCCATGCCCATGATCCCCACGGGCCAGTCTTCGCGCCGGATGGCGGGCAGCGGCTGCCACAGCGCCCGGCGCTGCCGGGATTCGTATTCGCCGAATTCGCGCGCGGCGCGCACCAAGCCATAGACCACGTATTCGGCCATTTGCTCGGCCATCCCCGCCCCTTCCAGCCGGACGATGGGCAGCGAACGAGGCAGCGACGGCAGACTCATCAGGCCGTCCACCCCCGCTCCAAGGTTGAACACGGCCTGCAGGCCGTGTTCCCGCCGGAAGAGTTCGGCCGGCGGCTGCCACACTATGGCGTACTGGGCGCCGACCGTGCCGGCCTGTTCGGACCAGGCGACGAACGTGCCCTGGGGCCACGCCTGTTCGAACGCCGCGTGCCACTTGCGGGTTTTTTCAGGCGAGCTGGTCGCCACGATTACTTTTACTGTCACGAATCCACCAAATGCCCGGTTTCAAAAGTAATTCAAGTGTAATTCGCCGGACGAATCCATGCACGGGTTAAAATAAGCCTCTTTTTCAAGGTTGATGACAATCGTATGGCCGGTCACAGTAAATGGGCGAACATCCAGCACCGCAAAGGTCGCCAGGACGCCAAACGGGGCAAGCTCTGGACAAAAATCATTCGTGAAATCACCGTCGCCTCGCGCGCCGGCGGCGCCGACCCGGACGCCAATCCAAGATTGCGCCTGGCCTGGGACAAAGGCACCGCCGCCAACATGCCCAAGGACACCATCCTGCGGGCCGTGACGCGCGGCGCGGGCGGCGTCGACGGGGCCAACTACGAAGAGGTGCGCTACGAAGGCTACGGCACGGGCGGGGCGGCCGTCATGATCGACTGCATGACCGACAACCGCACCCGCACGGTCGCGGAAGTCCGCCACATCCTGTCCAAGAACGGCGGCAACCTTGGGCAGGAAGGTTCCGTCAATTTCATGTTCAAGCACTGCGGCCAGTTCGTGTTCGCGCCCGGCACCTCCGAGGAAGACGTCATGGAAGCGGCGCTCGAGGCCGGCGCCGAAGACGTCCAGACCGATGCCGAAGGTGTGATCGAGGTCATCTGCGCCCCGGCCGACTACCAGGCGGTCAAATCGGCGTTCGACGCCCACGGCCTGGCCCCGGAAATTCATGGCATCACCATGAAAGCGCTAAGCGAAACCGACCTGGCCGGCGAGGATGCGGAAAAAATGCAAAAACTGCTGGACGCGCTCGAGGGTTTGGACGACGTCCAAGAGGTATACACCACGGCAGTATTCGACGAATCCGACTAACGACGACCAGCCTCTTCTGACATCATGAAACTTCTAGTAATCGGCGGCGGCGGGCGGGAACACGCGCTGGCCTGGCGCCTGGCCCAGTCCCCGCGCATCCAGAGGGTATACGTGGCGCCCGGCAACGGCGGCACCTGCAAGCCGGGCCATATGGAAAACGTGGACCTGAGCTCGATCGAGGACCTGATTTCCTTTGCCCGCAAGCAAGGCATCGCCTATACCGTGGTCGGGCCCGAAGCGCCGCTGGCCCAGGGCATCGTCGATGCGTTTCGCAACGCGGGCCTGAAGATCTTCGGCCCGACGCAGGCGGCCGCGCGGCTGGAAAGCTCGAAAGATTTCGCCAAGGCGTTCATGGAGCGCCATCGCATCCCCACCGCGGCCTACCGGACATTCACCGATCCCGTCTTGGCCAAGGCCTACATCGCCGCGCAGGGCGCACCCATCGTCGTCAAGGCCGACGGCCTGGCGGCGGGCAAGGGGGTGGTGGTGGCCGCCACCGTCGACGAGGCCTGCGGCGCCGTCGATCACATGCTGGGCGACGCGGCCCTGGGCACGGCGGGGGCGCAAGTCGTCATCGAGGAATGCCTGCAGGGCGAAGAAGTCAGCTTCATCGTGATGTGCGACGGAAAAAGCGTGCTGCCCATGGCCACCAGCCAGGACCACAAGCGGCTCGAAGACCACGACCAGGGCCCGAACACCGGGGGCATGGGCGCGTATTCGCCCGCTCCCTGCGTCACTCCGGCGCTGCACAACCGCATCATGCGCGAAGTCGTCACGCCCGCCGTCCAGGGCATGGCGCACGAAGGCATTCCCTACACCGGGTTCCTTTACGCCGGGCTGATGATAGGCCCCGGGCGCGACGCCACCCGGCCGATCCACGTGCTGGAATTCAATTGCCGCATGGGCGACCCCGAAACCCAGCCCATGATGATGCGCATCAAGAACGACCTGACCGAAGTGTTCGAGCTGGCCCTCAATGGCCGCCTGGACCAGGCATCCATAGACTGGGACCGCCGCATCGCGCTGGGCGTGGTCATGGCGGCCAGCAATTATCCGTCCGCCCCGCGCACCGGCGACCCCATCACCCAGCTTCCCGGCAATACCGACGACTGCATGGTGTTCCATGCCGGAACCCGGCGCGATGAAGACGGCCTGAAAACCTCGGGCGGGCGCGTGCTGTGCGTCACCGCCCTGGCCGATTCGGTCAAACGCGCCCAGGCCATCGCCTACGCGGCTGTCGGCCAGACCCATTTCGACGGCCAGCAATACCGCTCGGACATAGGCTGGCGCGCCATTGCCGGCGGCAGCGGCCAGGCCTGACGCGGGCCTCATTTCACGGGAACAGACACCATGGCGGTACCGGTAGACGCGGCGCACGATTATTTTTCGACGCTTCAGGCGCGCATCGTCAAGGCTTTGGAACAGGCCGACGGAACACCATTCCTGACGGATCGATGGACTCGCGGCGAAGGCGGCGGAGGGGTATCCCGCTACCTGGAAAACGGCCCGCTGCTTGAACGCGCCGGCGTGCTGTTCAGCCATGTCAAGGGCAGCACCCTGCCCCCGTCGGCCAGCGCGCACCGCCCCGAGCTGGCCGGGCGGGGATGGGAAGCCATGGGCGTATCGATGGTGCTGCATCCACGCAATCCGTATGTTCCCACCGTGCACATGAATGTGCGCCTGTTCATCGCCCACGCCGCGGCGCCCGGCCAGGACGACGTGTTCTGGTTCGGGGGCGGCATGGACCTGACGCCGTACTACGTATTCGAGGAAGACGCCCGCCATTTCCACCAGGTCTGCCACGATGCGCTGGCCCCGTTCGGCGCGGACAAGTACCCGGCCTACAAAAAATGGTGCGACCAGTATTTCTACTTGAAGCACCGCGACGAGACCCGGGGCATAGGCGGCCTGTTTTTCGACGACGTCAACGAAGCGGGTTTCGACGCATGCTTCGCCATGACCCGGGCCGTGGGCGACGCTTTCCTGAACGCCTACATGCCCATCGTACGGGCGCGCCGGGACACCCCCTACGGCGAACGCGAACGCGACTTCCAGGCCTATAGACGCGGCCGCTACGTGGAATTCAACCTGGTCTTCGACCGGGGCACTTTGTTCGGGCTGCAATCGGGCGGGCGCACCGAATCCATTCTGTTGTCCATGCCGCCCACCGCCGCCTGGCGGTACAACTGGACCGCCCCGGCGAACACCCCCGAGGCATCGCTGTCGGCCCATCTGAAGCCGCGCGAATGGCTATAAAAAGAATCGGCCTGCTGGGGGGCAGCTTCGACCCGGTGCACCTGGCCCACATCGCGCTGGCCGACGCGGCGCACCGCGACGCGGGCCTGGACGAAATCCAGCTGATTCCGGCGGCCGACCCCTGGCAGCGCGCTGCGCTGGCGGCGACGCCGCAACAGCGCCTGGATATGCTGCGCCTGGCCACGGGCCGGCGCCGCCACCTGTCGGTCAACCCCGTGGAGATCGAACGCGGCGGCAAGACCTATACGCTGGATACGCTGGATGAATTGCCGCCCACCGCCGACTACTACTGGATTCTGGGCGCCGACCAGTTGAGCAACTTCTGTTCGTGGCGCGGCTGGCGCGAGATCGCGGCGCGAATCCACCTGATCGTGGCGCAACGCCCGGGTACGGGCCTTGAGCCGCCCGAACCGCTGGCCGAGCACCTGGCGTCCATCGATCGGCGCCTGATCGAGCTGCCCTTTTCCCCCATGCCGATCTCGGCGTCGGACATACGCCGGCGCCTTGCCAAGGGAGAGTCCGTGGACGGTCTGGTCGATCAGGCCGTGGCACGCTATATTGAAGAAAACAGCTTGTACCGCACCGCGGGCTAAAGCCTATGCCGCATCGCCGATCCGGCCCCGCACGTTATAGTGGAAAACATGGACATACAAAAACTTCAACGCCTTGTCATCGACGCACTGGAAGACGTCAAGGCCCAGGACATCAAAGTATTCAATACCTCGCACATCACCAGCCTGTTCGACCGGGTGGTGATCGCCAGCGGCACCTCGAACCGCCAGACCCGGGCGCTTGCGTCCAGCGTCGTCGACCGGGCGCGCGCGCACAGCGTATCGGTGGTGGCATGCGAAGGGGAAGATTCCGGGGAATGGGTGCTGGTCGACCTGGGCGACATCGTCATCCACTGCATGCAGCCGTCCATACGCCACTACTACAACCTGGAAGAGCTCTGGGGTGAAAAACCCGTGCGGGTGCGGCTCTTGCCGCAGTCCGGGATGCCCGCCGACAGCCATGCGCAAGCCGACGAGTAAGCGCGCTCGACAGCGCCCAACCGCGGGCCCGCTGCCATGAAACTTCACGTCATCGCCGTCGGCACGCGCATGCCGGACTGGGTCGATACGGCATGGAAAGATTACGCGAAGCGGCTGCCCTCCGACTGCGCCCTGGAAATCCGGGAGGTCAAGCCCGAGCCCCGCACGTCGGGGAAGACGCCCGCGCAGATGATGCTGGCCGAGGCCAAACGCATCGACGGCGCGCTGCCCGCGCACGCCCATGCGATCGCGCTGGACGAACACGGCCAGGACCTTTCCACGCAGCAACTGGCTGACGAACTGCTGCGCTGGCGCATCGCCGGGCACGACGTCGCCTTCCTGATCGGGGGGCCCGACGGACTCGATCCAGACCTTAAAAGCCGATGCCGGCAAAAAATCCGGCTTTCGTCCCTGACCCTGCCCCATCCGATGGTGCGCGTCGTCCTGGCCGAGCAGCTCTACCGCGCCTGGACCATCACCGTCTCGCACCCGTATCATCGGTCCTGATTGCGCCAATGTCCGATACCCCAATGTCCGATACCCTCATCTACCTGGCCTCGGCCAGCCCCCGCCGCCACGATCTTCTGCAGCAGATAGGCATTGCCCATCAGGTGCTTCAGGTTCCTTCGCCTCCGGGGGAAGACGAGCCCATGCTGGAGAACGAACCGCCTGCCGTCTATGTACGCCGCACCGCCCGGGAAAAAGCGCTGCGCGCCACGGACTGGATCCGGTCCCGGGCGCTGACCGTGCGGCCCGTGCTGTGCGCCGACACCACGGTGATCCTCGACGGCCAGGCGCTGGGCAAGCCGGCGCATGCCGAAGACGCCATGGATATGCTGCGGCGCCTGTCGGGCCGCACGCACGAAGTGCATACGGCCATCGTCGTGGCCCACGCCGGCCGCATTCATGAAGACGTGTCCATCACACAAGTGCGATTCGCCGCACTGGATGAACGGGAAATCCGGCAATACAGCGCCAGCGGCGAGCCCATGGGCAAAGCCGGCGGTTACGGGATCCAGGGGTGGGCGGGGAGGTTTGTGGTGCACATATCGGGCAGCCATACGGGGGTGATGGGCTTGCCGGTGCACGAGACGGTGCGCCTGCTGCGCGCCGCGGGGTGGCGGGCTTAAAAAAGCAAACGCCCCGATCGGCGTAGTGCGGATCGGGGCGATTGGGTACAGATAAGAGCCTGACGATGACCTACTTTCACAGACGTACGTCCACTATCATCGGCGCAAAGGCGTTTCACGGTCC
>Ga0164242_10000097_pt1 | contig 102248 bp, 113 predicted proteins | sample OricomgcompostMG_FD_108783 | JGI IMG/M metagenome (GOLD analysis project Ga0164242, IMG submission 108783) | Miracle-Growth compost microbial communities from Emeryville, California, USA - Original compost - Miracle growth compost (MG) ...
AAGCCTTACTTCGGTGCCCATGGCGCTAGGGAAATACCTGTTCCCATTCCGAACACAGAAGTCAAGCCTAGCTGCGGCGATTATACTGCCACAAGTGGGAAACTAGCACGGTGCCGAATTATAAAAAGGATCTCCTAATAGGGGATCCTTTTTCTTTACGATCTGCCTCGCGTCGATATGTCACGCGCCACGACGATAATAAAAACGACCGCTCTCGCAGAGCCGGTCGTTTTTTCGTTGTGGACTTATGTTTGTTTTCGATAAGTCCAAACAGGTGCCTACGAGTCCCGCAATAGACTCGAGTTCATTTGGACAATGAACTACCTCTATAGTATAGCATCAGATGGATATATGCAACACTAGCTTTTTCACAAAAAAGCTTATTGTAAATATTGACAAAATGGCTATGCTATGATAAAATGTATTCATACACATAGCACATGTGAGTTATGTGAGGTAAAAACGGAGGGCCCGACTACTGTTATTGTAGGCGAGCCTTTTAATATAAGGAGACCTACCAATGGCAGGAACCAAAGCAGGCGGCATTAAAGCTGCTATGACAAACAAAGCGAAACACGGTGCTGATTTTTATGCAAAGATCGGTAAAAAGGGTGGTACTCTTGGCCACACTGGTGGTTTTGCCGCTAACCCAGAGCTGGCACGTATTGCTGGCGCGAAAGGTGGCCGTATTAGCCGCCGCACCAAAAAGGTAGTTGCTACCGACAACCAGAAGTCTGCGTAAAGATACTTGTAGCTTGTCTGAACAAAATAACCCCTCTACAGGGGTTATTTTGTTTGCAGGCTATAGCGTCTGAGGGCGCAGAGACGGGCTTCATTGACGCGCCAGTCATGTCCGCAGGCCAGACAATGGTAGATCTGCTCTTTCGTCTGGAGGCCGGTCGTATTACACCGAGGGCAAGTGCTGCGATTATGCAGCCATTGGCGGTAGGTGTCGAGATTGTCTTCGGCGAGTTCAGCGTCAATGGCGATGTCATACTCTTGGCTCAGTACGCTCTTTGCGTAGTGCCAGGCGTCCCGTTCTAGCTTGAGTAGCTCGATATCGCGGGTGTAGCCTTCGTGAGCGAGGATGGCGTGGCTGAGTTCGTGTAGCAGAAAAGCTTGGCTGGAAGGGGCTTTGGGGTCGTAGTATACCGTCTGTGCGGCTGCTGACCACCAAAATTCGCCGGCCACTTCAAAATGATACCCAGGAAAGTCGTCTTGCAGGCGCTTAATCGTCGAGCGAATCGAGGGCATAGTAATAACATCCGTAAATGACTGCTTGTTCAGGGTGGAGCGCGGCTTCGAACCGAGGCAAGGGAATATGTGCGGGCAGATGCCGACGAAGGATTGTCTGAAGCTGCTCGGCGTACTGATCAAAATAGGTGCCAATGCTCCCCCCGATGACGACGGTATCAGGCTGTAAGAGTGGAATAGCTGCTAAAAAGCCCCGGCTGATGCGATCGGCAATTTCGTTCCAGGTCTTTTTGCTGGTGATGTCGTGCGCGTATTGATTATAGGTTTTGTAGATGGCCTGACCACTTGCGAATGATTCCCACTCACGAACGGTGCCGTCGAATTCGACAAGCATGCGACCACCTTCGCTCAGGCGCAGGCCCGGGTCGATTTTGCCAGCCGTCGTGATGCCGGTGCCGATGCCGGTGCTTACGGTCACGTAGAGCGATGATTGCGGCATTGGATGACGTGATCGGGTTTCGGCCAGACCGGCTAGATTGGCATCGTTCTCGATGAAAATCGGTGTACTGCCCAGCGCGCCTTTGAGGGCGCTAGCGGCATCAAAATTAGCCCACTTGAGGTTGTTGCACCAGATGGCAACACCGTTTTTAATGATTCCTGGCAACGCGACCACGATAGCATCGATACGCTGGCCGCCGTAGTGGGTTTTGAGGGTGTCCTTGAGAAGGGAAACGTAGTCATTTTGGTCTTTTGGCGTGGGAAACTTAATCATTTCACCCGCCTCGCCATCCTGTGAAAAGAGCGTGATAAGTGTTTTTGTCCCCCCGGTATCAACGGCTACGATCATGATTCTAGTGTAGCATGAATTTGTATAGTAAGACCTTTCCACCGGGTCCTGTCACCGCGTCCGCCCCTAAAATTTTTCGGATTACCGAAAACATTTTGGGGCTGCCCCGTGCGGTGCCACCCGTAGCGAAGGCTTCACCCCGTTGCTTTATCTTTAAAAAACCTGTATAGTAGGCAGAAAGAGGAGTACTTGGAGTGAAGCAGACACGGACAAACCAGGGTGGATCGGTGGTATCTTTTTTGGTTGTGGGAGTTGTTTTTGTCGTCATTATCATCGGTGCGGTATACGCACTGCAGCATCGGAAAAGCAGCACACCGTCATCGTCGCCAATCGCAACGACAAGCAAGGCCCCGTCTCCGAGTACGACAACACCGAACAGTTCTGTCGCACCTGCGCCAACTCCATCGGAGAATAGTCAAAACAATGGCAGTGAAAATTCATCGACGAACAGTACGGACGGCTTATCGACTACCACGATGCCGCAAACCGGTCCAAGTGATATGATGCCTGGTGCTGGGGTCATTGCGGTTCTGACCGGTATGATTATTGCCTTCGTGCAATCGGTCAGAGCCCGCCGCAATCTCGTCGCTTAAGCGGTGGACGAAAACGCTCACTAGTGTTACAATGGAACTAATCTAGAGGTCTCTCTTTGGGTGTCCTCAGAAATATATTTAAGGAAGGAGCTTACGAGTCTCTCTACTCGTAGAAATAACTATGGCACATGCCACTATAACCATGGATGACTTGCTCGCGAGTGCCGATGCAAGTGTCAAACAACTAACTGCAGGTGAAATTATCACCGGAAAGGTACTGTCACTGCGCAAGCACGAGGTTTTGATTGACCTTGGCGCTCAGGGTGTCGGTTTCGTACCACGCCGCGAAGTGGGCTTTTCTCGCGCTTTGAACGAAGGCGACGAAGTTACCGCGAGTGTTGTCGACGCTGAACTGGACAACGGCTATTCGCTACTGAGCCTACGCAAAGCTGCGAAGGATCGTGGATGGGAAGAAGTTGCCGTCAAGCAAGAAAGCGGTGAAATCATCGAGGTTACGCCATACGACGCGAACCGCGGTGGTATGCTGGTCGAATACGAAGGTGTTCGCGGCTTTTTGCCTGTGTCTCAACTTTCGGCGGAACACTACCCGCGTGTTGGTAGCAGTGACAAGGACGAAATCCTCCAGCGCCTGAATAGTCTGATTGGCAAGGAACTGAAGGTCCGTATTCTTGATAGTGACCGCAAGGCGAACAAATTGATCTTTAGCGAAAAAGAATCTGTCAAAGACGGTCTGGCGAAGCGATTCCAGAGCCTCAAGATTGGCGACACGGTTACTGGCGTCGTTACTGGCGTCGTTGATTACGGCGCATTCGTGAATGTCGATGGTATCGAAGGTCTGATACATATCAGTGAAATCAGCTGGGAACGTGTCAGCAATCCTGCCGACTACGTAAAGGTCGGTGAAACCGTCGAAGCGAAGATCATTTCGATCGATAAGGATCGTCTGAGTCTGAGTATCAAGCAATTGACGCAAGACCCATGGCTGGATGAAGTTGAGAAGTTCAAGGTCGGTGAAACCGTCGAAGGTACCGTGACGCGTATTACGCCGTTTGGTGCGTTCATCCAGATTAGCCCGGCTGTCGAAGCCTTGGTGCATGTCAGCGAACTTGGTGAAGGCGAAAACGCTGATCCAGAAAAGGTCTTTACGCTGAACGACCGTAAATCATTCGTTATCTTGGATATCGAAAAGGAAAGTCGCAAGATTTCGCTCAGCTTGAGCAAGAAAAAGTAACAAATGTATTCGATGTTACATTAACAACGTTTGATGTTAGGATAACAACGAATAACAGATAGAGAAAGGAGCGTTTTACATGGCAGAGAAGGTCATAAATATCGCAGAATCGATTACCGTGAGCGAACTGGCCGAAACGCTCAATCTCCCGGTCACAACATTGATTGGTGAGTTGTTCAAAAACGGCATTGCCGCAACCATCAATCAACGAATTGATTTTGAGACGGCACAGATTATCGTCGAAGAACTTGGCATTGATGTCGAGATTCACAAAAAAGAAGCGGTTGCGCCTACGCAGCGCAAACAGCATGAGCTGACCGACAAAGCAGTCGATCGGCCGCCTATCGTGGCGGTTATGGGCCATGTTGATCATGGTAAGACAAGCCTGCTTGACGCGATTCTGAAGCAGAAAGTCGTTGAAGGCGAAGCCGGTGGTATTACGCAGCACATCAGTGCTTATCAGACGGTGCGCAATGACCGTACGATTACGTTACTCGATACCCCTGGTCATGAAGCATTTGCCGCTTTGCGTCAGCACGGCGCCGTCCTGACAGATGTCGTGGTTATCGTCGTGGCTGCCGATGACGGCGTGATGCCGCAAACCATCGAAGCTATTCGTTTTGCACGTAATGCAAATGCCAAAATCGTCGTTGCAATTAACAAAATTGACAAAGAAGCCGCCAATCCAGGCATGGTCATGGGGCAACTGGCTGAACAAGGGGTGGTAGCCGATCAACAGGGATGGGGCGGTGACGTACCAATGGTCAATGTCAGCGCTAAAACAGGTGAAGGTATCGATGCGCTGCTTGATACGGTCCTTTTGGTCGCCGATCTCGAAGAGCTCAAGGCCGACATAGACACACCAGCTGAGGGCTTGGTAATCGAGGCACATATGGAACAAGGCCGTGGCTCAGTGGTCGGGTTGCTGGTTGAGCAGGGTGAACTGAAGCCGAGTAATTTCCTGGTTGCGGGCACGGCCTACGGTAAGGTTCGAACGCTGCTTGATTTTCAGGGCAGACCGCTTAAAAAAGCTGGTCCTTCAACGCCAGTCACCGTGACCGGTTTTAAGGAACTGCCACAGTTTGGTGATCAGTTTGCCATTGTGAAAAGTGACAAAGAGGCCCGCCAACTGACCGGAAAGGCGCGGATTGACCGCGAAAAGGCAGCGGCAAGCACCAATGTAACTGGTGCTGATTTGCTGAAGATGATGAATCAGAAACATGAATCACAGGACCTGAATGTTATCGTGAAGGCTGATGTGCAAGGTTCTCTTACCTCTGTTATCGACAGTCTGCGTCTGCTTGACGGCGGCGGCGAAGTGACCGTGCATATCATCGGTAGTGGCGTCGGTGCTATTTCCGAAAATGATATCCGTCTGGCGGCCGACGGTGAGACGATTATCTATGGATTTAACGTTGAGCTGCCACCAGCTGTCAAAAGGCTTGCAGCACGCGACAAGGTGCAGGTACGACTCTATAAAGTTATCTATGAGTTGCTCGACGACGCGCGTCATTCAATGGAAAGCTTACTGGCTCCAGAGGTGGTGGAAACAGAAGTTGGTACGCTGACGATCAAAGGTATCTTCCGTACGCTGAAAGATTCGATCATTGCCGGTGGTGAAGTGACAAGCGGTAAAGTGACACCAGGCCTCCTAACGCGTGTCAAGCGCGGCGGTGAACAGCTCGCTGAAGTCGAGGTGACACACGTGCAACGCGCACAACAAGAGGCTAAAGAGGTATTCGAAGGTGAACTGTGTGGCTTGAGCCTCAAAACAAGCCAAAAACTCCAGCTTGAAGAGGGTGATACGCTTGAATTCTTTACACGCGAACTAGTGAATCGTACGCTTTCGTAAAAACGGAGCAAGACGAGATAACAAGGTGCTTGCGGCAATTCCTTGGTTGGTGCTATAATCGCGCCTAAGAGGTGAATAACCCAAAAAAATAAAACAAACAAAAGGAAAATTCATGAATAGCGATCCGCTTGATCAGTTCGTTCGCGATATAGTGGCAGACAAACGGCTGCCGGGTGTTGATGATGACGAGGTCCGCGAGCAACTCGTTACTGACTTGAAAGAACGCCTGCTTGATCAGGTTGACCGAGCGATGGTCGATGCGTTGCCAGATGACAAAGTAGACGGTTTTAACGAACTGCTCGATAATGAGGCGACGACCGATGAGCAGATTCAAGCGTATATTGCACAAAGCGGTGTCGATACGCAACAAGTCGCAACCGATACCATGGTACGGTTCCGTGAGCTGTACCTTGCGCCGCCGGAGGCACACGAGAGCTAGATTATGGCGGAATCCGTGCCAGCTGTTCGTCATACAGACCTTGCCGTACCTGAGGGGCAAGCGCTTGCTGTTATGGAACAGCAGAACGCGGAACTTGCAAAAGTAGAGCAGCGTGGTGCGGTGGAAGTGATGCCGGGGCAGACAGCTGGCGACATGATGCCGATGCCCGAGCAAAAGGTAGATGTTCAGTCGCTTTTTGACTCAATCGCGACGGGTCTTGGCGAGACAGATGATACGGACCGCTTACCGCTGACGCTCAAAAAGAAGCTTGGCGAGTTTGCGATGACACCACTGTTGACCGTCGCGGTCGACCAGAGCGATGATGCCACTGCCAAGGCGTGGGAACAAGCGAACCGCCAGCATACCGAGGAGCTTAACGATCCAACGCTTGGCTGGGCGCGACGTTTGATCCGCAATATCTGGAAAGGCAACATTGCTAAACCGGCTGAGCGCTTAAAACTCAAAAACGAAGCCTACGACGAGATTTTGCGTGAGCAAAATATCTATCAATTTGATGGTGATGAAGCCCAGGCGGACCGGGCTAATACGGCGACGCGAGCTCGTTTTGGTGAGGTGCGCACCAACGAAGTGATTCATGAAGGTGAGCATCGCGAGGAACACGAAGACGACGAATATGCAGTGGAAGTACGCGGGCTTATCACGAAGTATCTGAACGACGAGCTCGATGATGAGCAGTTCGAAGAGGCAAAGAAAGAGTTTTTTGCAGAGTATTATGCACGGCATGCCGGTGAAGAAGGCGTTGGTGAAGGTGCCGTCATCAATGATGATCTGCTGAATACGGCCAAGGCGGCACGAGCGCGCCTGGAAGTTATGATGGAAGCCGCCGAAGCGCTAAACGGCGTGTATGAACACGTGGCCAGTGTCGAAAACGTCGTCAACAATATACGTATCGTGTCAGGCAAAGCGCGTTCCGGCGTGCGTACCGAAGTGCGATATGGCAAGCTAGAAGGTGCAGTTGATAAACTTTCGCAGAACAAGTTCTTGCAATGGGTCTCGCCAGAGACGATCGCGCTTGCGGCGTCGGCGGCGATCGTGGTCGGCCGATCAGTAACAACAAAAAGTCTGAATACCTTGACTGCTGGTGTCGGTGTGGCCGCAGGGGCCTTTGGCTACGTGCGTGAAAGCAAGAATATCATGGATGAGCGGTCACAGCATGACCGTGAAATGGCCATGGGGGAATCATTTGAGCCTGATGCCAAACGCCGCGAAGAGATGGAATCATTCCGCTACGAGACAAAAGATGCGACTGAGCTTGCTGCGAGTCTGCACCAAACAACGGGCGAAGAACTGGAGACTGGCGGCAAAGAAGCGCTCGAAGCTGCCTTGAAAGCGCTGGCTGACGTGCAGATGCGCGTCGTCACGTCGGATATGGGCAACATTGATTTGATTAGCTACTCTGGTCGGACAAACGTCGAAGAAGAGCGGTACAACCTGGACATTGCACGTGCGCACGCTCGTGTTGTCTTGGAGCGGCGCCTCGCAAACGGCGGTGCCGAGCTGCTTGGTAGGCCAGGTGAGAACCTCGAGCAAATTCTCGACGAGCATACGGCTGCGGTGCAACAAGAAATAAAGGCAGATAGAACCGCCAAGGATGAGGCATTTACCAAGATGCGTCGCCGGCGAGCGGCCGGAGCTGGAGTAAAGGCTGTTGCGTTCGGCGTGGCAATTGGTGCTATCGCGCAAGAAGCGTCAGCGGCGCTGCCAGGTAGCCATGCAGCAGGACTATTTAGCGGTCCAGCAAAGGATGGCCAACACGAAACGATTTTAAGGTCTGCCTACGATAAGGCACAAGAATTGATAGGTACTAGCAACGCGAACACGCACTTTACGCCGTTCAACTATGCCGGTCATGCTACGATGCAGCTAAATGACGGCTATTCGATCCTACCGGGCAATGGCAGCGTCGGCGTACTCGACGGCTCGGGCAAGGTGATACCGGGGCTTGATGCGTTGCACGTCGACGCACAGGGCCACTTGGCACCGGATGCGCTGACTGCGCTCAAGGATCATGGCTTTTCAGTAAAAGACCTCGGGCCGACCGGTCCGGCGCCAGCCGCCGCACCAGTGTCTATTGACCAATATGCGACGCAACACTCGGGTGAGTTCCAGCATTTTAACGTGTCGTACGAAGATAACGGTACGGCTGCCTATGATTTGAATGAACAAGGTGGGCGTTTGTCGATGAATCCGGATGGCAGCGTATCGATCGGTCAGGCGATGACGGCGGGCGGCTCGTTTAATGCTGAGGGTGCGATTGACATGACCCAAGGCCAAAACTATTTGGACATGTCCTTTACGCAGTCAGACGGCTCAACGATACATAAAACGTTTGCCTATGGGCAACCAATCGCAAAACCGTGGGCCGACATGCTGTATCAGCATCCCGATGGTACCTGGGGCTTCAAGGGCAACGGCGAAGTTCATTGGGGAAAGATGGCAGGCGGTACTTTTTACTCGGCCGCCTCGCTACCTGGCGACGGACAGCCGATAACGCTGCCAGGAGAGGCGCAGCCAGCTTTTGCCAACTACCAGATTGCAGGCGGGCCGCATACGGTGACGGATTTGCCACCGATTATGCCGCTTGTGCCACGCAAGCCACTTGAAAATACGCGGGATACGGAACATGAGCCAACGCCGGAACCACTGGTACCTGTTCCTCCAACGCCTTTAACACCACCTGTCATACCAATACCACAGCCAGCCATAGAGCCGGCACCGGAAAGACAAGCCATAGAGCAGGCGCCAGACAAAAAAGCAATCGAGCAAAAATTACCGCAACCCGAGCTCGTACAGGGTAAACCGAATGAACTTGTGCGCGCTGAAGAGCGTCCGCTTGAGGTGGTTGAGCCACGCGATGAGCGAAGAACTACATGGGTGAATGCTGAGCGTGTCGTCGGACCGGAAATCGAAAGCAAACAGGATTCCCGGGAGCTGAAGCGCCAGCAGCAACAGGCAATCGAAGGCAAAAAAGTACTCGCTGGTAAGCCGGCACAGTTGGCAATCGAAGGTCGCAAGCGAGCGCTCGAACGTGGCGGCGAGGAACAGGCACGGACGCAGACTTTCGGGTTGATGCGCCGCGTACGGGGCGTGATGGAAGCGCATGAACGAACTGCTGGCGCCGGATCAACGCTGCGTAACATACAGGGCGAACTGACGGCGATCTTGAACGATCCAAGTACGAACGAAGCCAGGTTTCGACTGTCGCTGGCCTTTATCCTTCCTCCTAGTTCAGTACGGGGAGAGAACGGTGAAATGACGCGTAGGTTACGCTATACCATCACCGTCGGAACGGACGGCAAGAAAGTCTTGAAGTTAACGAAGTCTGGCAAAGCACTGTTACTGAAACATATACGGCAAGGCATATGGGCAAATAGTGTATAATCATAAGCAATAAAGGGAGCACAGGGTGGAAAACACGAATAAAATGATGGAACTACGCGAGCGGGTGTTGGAGCAAATCATACCGCTGCTTGATACAAGTGACGCGACGCCGGACGAGAAATTTGAGCTGACACTACAGCTTGCTGGGACAAAAGGTACGCCGGACCTGTACCAAAAGGCATTTGATATCGTACAAAACATGGCCCAAGACCAGAAGCTCGAGGCGTACACGGCGCTACTTGAACATATCGAGAGCGCCGTCCAAGGCAACGATGACGATGTACAGGACACAAGTGATCAACCTGAACAAGGTGTATAATAGGACAAAAGCGAATCCCTAATCCTAAGAGCAAGGAGCAAACATGTTTCAACTAGACGATAAATTCCTGGCGGACATCGGTCTCAATGACATGCCAGAGGAGCAAAAACAGGCGTTTTTGCAACATATTTACGAAGAACTCGAGCTGCGCGTCGGTACGAAGCTGTCTGACGGCCTGAGTGATCAGCAGCTAGAAGAATTCGAAAAGATTATCGATAAGGATCAGGCGGCAATCGATAACTGGCTTGCCGTACACGTGCAGAATTATCAGAGCGATGATATTTTCGTCCGCATGCAGCAGGCGTTGCGGCTCGATCCGGCGGATCCGAACTTAAAAGCGGAGTACGTCGCGACCAAATGGCTCGAGGTTAATCGTCCGGATTATCGTGACGTGGTCAAGCAAGTGCTCGATGAACTAAAAAACGAGATTGTTGCGAATAAAGACGCGATTTTGGGGGGTGGTGATACACCGGCCCAGCCACCAGTTGCCTAAGCACCTAGAGAGTGACGATAGCCAGCCAGAAATGCCTGTATGGGCATTTCTTTTTTGCCGGTTGGTTTGAGGCTGGTAATCGCAAGCCAGTTATCTCTGGTAGCGACAAGCAGACGAGATTTTTCGGTGATGATTGAGCCAGGTGTGGCCGGTTCTCTGCCCGTGACAATGTCGGCAGCGGTTATGATTGCCTCGACGCTCCCTAAAGTTGCACGCGACTGGGGCCAGGGCTGGTAGGCCCTGATTTTACGTTCGATGGTGATTGCAGGTTCATGCCAGTCAATGACGCTGTCGGCTTTATGGAGCTTGTGCGAAAACGTTGCACGGTCGGGGTGTGGCTGGTTTTTCGGTGTGATCTCGCCCGATAGGTAGCGGGGTAGGTAGTCTGCAAACAATTGGTTGCTAAGGGCGATAAGCTTTTTGGTGAGCGAGCCGGTCGTTTCCCTGGTATCAACCGCAATGCTTTTGCTTGTGATCAGCTTGCCAGTATCGAGGCCCTCGTCAATAACCATGAGACTGACACCGGCTTTTGTATCACCAGCCAGGACCGTATAACTAATCGGATCGGCACCACGCCAACGCGGTAGCAGTGAATAGTGGCTGTTGATGATGCCCATTGGAAACGAATCGATAACGGCCTTGCTCATGATAATGCCAAAGTCGACGACGATACCGACCTGGCTCGTAAACTGATTGTTGTCAAAAAGCTCATCTAGTTCACTGCGTTTCGTGACAAAATACGTCGGTATGTCGTTTGTGTTGGCGAGCGTCTCGACAGGGGTTTCTCCCTTAAAACTTGTTGCACGTGGTTTCGTGATGACTGCTTCGATGTTATATTTACTACGTAAAAATGCAAGACTTGCGGCGGCCACGGGGCCGGTTCCAAAGAACACGATGCTAGTCATCGAACAAATGGCTCCCGACAATTCGCGTGTCGTAATCGACTGATTGTAGTTCACCATCTTTGTCGAGCTCGTAGAACGCGTCGGTCGTATCTTTGATATGATCGACGAACACGATGCCGTTCGTGTGATCGATTTCGTGTTGGATAACTCGCGCCAGGAAACCTTCAGCCTTGAAACGAATTTGCTGACCATCGACGCTGAGCGCTTTGACGCGGATTTTGGTGTGACGAGGTACTTTGCCGTAAATGTCTTTGACACTCAAGCAACCTTCGTAGTCGGCGGCGATATCACCTTCGTATTTGACGATTTCCGGATTAATCAGGACAGTAAATTCTCGGCTATCTTTGTCGTCAAAGTCGCTACGTACGATAATCACACGTTCAAGCCGGTCGATTTGCACGGCAGCTAGTGCCGCCCCTATTTCATGCGGCCGCGAGTCTTCCCAGTCGAGCGTTGCGGCGGTCATGTCCGCGACGAGCTGCTGGAGGCTGTCGTCGATAGCAGTCACTTTGCGGGATTTTTGCCGCAAATGATCGTTTGGCAGGGTAATGATGTCTTCTTTTTTCATGATAATTGCTACCAGTATAGCAGAGAAGGCTAGAGAAGGCTCGTGGGGTCGAGCTCAAACTGCCAATGGTTCGGTGGCAGGTACTGCAACGCATCGACGAGCAACTGGCGTTTCGGTGACTTGAGCGTCAATTGCCAGCGATAGGTGTCGCGCTGCCGTTCATAGAACGATGGTGTCGGACCGAGAATCTCGACGTCGTCGGATAGCTTCGCTCTCAGCGTACGGGCAAGCAGCTGGCTGTTGCGAATCGCGGCCGTTTCCGTTTTGTAAATACACGTGAGCTTGAGCAAGAAAACGAACGGCGGAAAGTGTGCTCGCCGACGCTCACTGATTGTTTTGTCGTAAAACGCCTGATAGTTTTGTGCCAGACCGTCAATAACCGCAGGGTGTGTCGGCTGATAGCTTTGCACGACGACCGACGTCGCATGGCTGTCACGCCCGACGCGTCCGACTACCTGAGCAATGAGTTGAAAGGTTCGCTCGCTTGAACCGAAGTCGGGCAGGCTCAGCCCGGCATCGGCCTGTACGACCCCGACGGTTCGCAAATGAGGCAGGTCGAGCCCCTTGGCGACGACCTGCGTACCGATGACAATGTCGATGGTGCCGGCGTAGAGCTCACCGTACAGCGTATCGAGTGAGTTGTCCATGTCGTTGTCGCCGTCAAAACGGGCGATTTTGGCCTGCGGAAAGAGCCTGCGCAGTTCCGTTTCGATAAGCTTCGTGCCGATACCCTTGTGGATGATGTCAGTGTGCGCGCAAACTGGGCAGTTGGTCGGTACTTTTTCGGTGTGGCCGCATATATGGCAGCGTAGTTCGTGTTTGTCGGCGTGGAGGGTGAGCGGCACGAAACAACGCGGACAGGAGGCTTGCCAACCGCAGTTTTCGCAGAGCGTGGTACTGGCGCTGCCGCGACGGTTATGAAAGAGGAGGCTTTGTTTGCCATCGACCAGGGTCTGTTCGAGTTTGCCAAGCAAGGTATCCGACAAGAACCGATGCCGATGGAAGTTATGCCGAGCGGTCATATCAACGAGTGTGACGGATGGGGGAGTGATGGTGCGGGCAGGGGAGGACATTTCGATGATAGGGCGGTTGGTCGTGGTGGCAAGGTAATAGTCGGTAACAGCAGGGGTGGCGCTACCGAGCACGACTTTGGCGTTATGGGCTTTCGCCAAGACACTGGCCGCGCGCAGGGCAGAATAACGAGGGGATTGTTCCTGTTTGAAGCTAGGTTCATGCTCTTCATCGATGATAATCAGTCCGATATCGCGCAGCGGTAGAAACAGCGCCGAACGTGGCCCGATAGCGATTCGGGGTACGGTTGCTGCGAGTGCATCTTGCCAGGCAATATGACGCGCAGCTTCTGTCTGGCGAGAGTGGGTGAGGATGATATCGTCAAAATGAGCCGCGAAACCATCGACAACTTGCGGTGCAAGGGCGATTTCGGGAACAAGCACGATAACCGAGCGACCCTGGGCAAGTGCTTGCCGAGCAGCTTCTATATAGACGGCAGTCTTACCCGAACCGGTGACGCCATGGAGTAAAATCGTACCCGGTCGAGCCTGCTCGATATCGGCTATGGCTTTCTTTTGTGCTTCTGTGAATACAAAATTTGTTCGATTTCGAATGGCGTTTTGGGCAGCTGTTTTCTGCAGACGCCGGGTTTTCTGCAGACCACGTGGCAGTACTGTTTGTAGGACAGTCGCGAGGTGTGTTGCGTAGTAGGTACTGAGCCATTCGGCAGTCGTGACAAGCGGTTGAGGCAAGGGGTTTGTTTCGAGCAGCGACGAAATTGCTTTTGTGGCGTAGGCTGGCTGCGAGACCCGCCGTATAACAACTCCTGGTAGGGTGGTTTTGCCGATCGGTATAAGCACGATTTGGCCGATTGCAAGCTTGTTGGGCCACTGGTAGGTAAAGGTCGAGCTTGTCGACCGGACAATCCGTGTCGGTGCCACCTCGTAATAGAACATGATACCTACTATAATAGCTTACATATGATGTATTTTCACAGTCGGGCAGAGGCGGGCGAACAATTAGCCCGACCACTCGTCGACAAATACCGGTATGAAGATATGGCCGTCGTCGCGCTCAGCGATGGCGGCGTGGCGGTCGGTGAGCCGATCGCCGAGCGTTTACACTGTGTACTCACGATGTTGGTATCTGAGGCGGTGGCAGTGCCAGGTGAAAGCCAGAATTTCGGTGCAGTTTCGCAAACAGGTTCGTTTACGTATAATAGCGACCTTGCAAACGAAGAGGTAAATGAGTATACGACTGAGTTCCATGGCTATTTGGAAGAACAGAAACGAGAAGCGCTACATCGGATTAATACGCTGATCGGTGATGGTGGCGTGATTGATCGTGAACTGCTGCAGGATCGAGCAATCGTGTTGGTAACAGATGGCTTGAATGATATGACGGTGCTCGACGTTGCGATGGACTTTTTAAAACCGGTGCGCATTAAGCGCCTTATTATTGCGGCACCGATTGCGAGCGTGGAGATGGTCGATAAGGTGCATATGGTTGCGGACGAGCTGCATATTCTGGATGTGAAGACGAATTATATGACAACCGACCACTATTACGACCAGAATGATCTGCCCTCGCACGAAGAAACGATTGCCAAGATTAACCAGATTATCCTGAATTGGCGCTAGTAATAAGGAGAGGGTAGTACAGCTTTGCTGGGTGGGTTGTTGTATAGGTAAGCGTATTTTCATTTTCTGTATTTAGGGGGTTGTGTAGTGTTGTAAGAAAGTGTAAGATAAAAGGTAACAAAAGGGACAGTTGGCACAACTAAAAGGGAGATTATGTTAGACGTTTTTATTACTTCGAGGGTGCGACGGAAAATCGTTGTTGTCTATGCGAAGTATCCTGACTTTCGGACGCACGTTCGTGGATTGGCGAAACTTATCAAGGAAGATCCGGGTAATATCCAGCGTGAACTGAAACGTCTCGAGAAAGTTGGCTTCCTGACGAGCGAAAAACAGGGTAATACCAAGATTTATTCGACCAACAAGCAATTTGCTATCTTTAAAGAGTTGCAGAGCATCGTGATCAAGTCGCAGCAGCAGTCCGCTCGTCCCAAGCGTACCTCTGCCGACCTCTAATGAACCTATTTGATGAGATTTTAAAAGCCCGTGGGTTAACCGGTAAGACTCGCGAGGCTTTTTTAAACCCTGATTATGAACAAAAACACGATCCGTTTTTGCTGCCAGACATGCAGCAAGCCGTTGATAGGCTGGTAGAAGCGCACAAGAAACAGCAAAATATCACGATTTATGGCGATTACGATATCGATGGCTTAACGGCGACAACAGTTCTGCTTGACGCATTTGAGCAATTTGGTTTTGAGCATGTCGATGCGTTCATACCGAACCGCTTCGTGGAGGGCTACGGTTTGACGGTCGAGGCGGTAGAGAAGATTGCGGCAGCCGGTGCGCAGCTGATCATAACGGTTGACTGTGGCAGCCTGAGCGAAAAAGAAATTGTACGGGCAAACGAGCTGGGTGTCGATGTGATTGTGACGGATCATCATAATGTGGCAACAGTCCAGCCACCAGCCGTGGCGGTGATTAACCCGAAACGGTTGCTGGCGGACTACCCGGACGAGTACGAAAACTTTATCTTCAAAAAAGGCTCGAAAATGCAGGGAAAAATCTATCCGTTTTTGGACTTGCCGGGTGTGGGTGTCGCCTTCAAATTGGTGCAAGCATTGCAGACAAAACTGCCTGGTTTGCCGGTCGGCCAAGAAAAGTGGTTATTGGACCTGGTGGCACTCGGAACGGTTTGTGACGTTGTAAATCTTACAGATGAAAATCGAGCACATGTATATTGGGGGCTGAAAGTGCTGGCAAAAACACGACGACCAGGACTGAAGGCTCTGACGACCGTTGCAAAAATTACCCCTGATAAAATCGTTGCCAGGAGCCTTGGATTCGGTTTGGGGCCACGTATGAATGCAGCTGGGCGGTTGGAAACGGCACAACATTCGCTTGATCTTTTGCGCGCGCAAGATTCACTCGTAGCACTCGAAATTGCAGAAAAACTCGATGTAATGAATACAACACGAAGAAGTGAGCAAGATAAAATTTTTGCAGCCGCAAAGCTTCAGGCGGAGCACTATGCGGCTGACAACGTGCTGGTTTTGAGTGGAGAAAATTGGAGCCATGGAATCATCGGCATCGTGGCAGCAAAGATTCTGGAAACGTACAAAAAACCAACCTATGTATTGGAAGAACTTGGTGAAGAGTCTAAAGGTTCAGCACGCAGCTTTGGCGACTTTAGTGTGGCTGATGCCATACGTGCTGCCGACGATATCATCACGAAAGGTGGCGGCCACAAGTTTGCCGCTGGTGTAACATTGCCGACAGCAAACATCGCGGCCTTTCGAAAAAGGGTGAACGAGTACTATCGAGCACAAAAATTATCCAACCAACAAGCACTGTTGCTGCCGCACGAAGATGTCGTAGCGGCGTTCGATGCCATTACGGATGAGCTGATTGCAAACATTGCGACACTTGAGCCATTTGGCAATGCCAACCCCGAGCCCGTGCTCAAGACGGAAGGCGTAGTCGTGCTCAAGCAGCGACGTATGGGCAATGCCGGACAACATGTAAGGCTTGATTTGCAGGACCAAACGGGACGCATACTGCAAATGGTGGCATTTAACGCACCCGAGCACTTTTTTGTCGAGCCAGGCGAAATCGTCACGATTTGGTATCAGCCAACGATTAATGAATGGAACGGCAGACGAGCGGTCGAAGGGCGGCTTCTGCATTTGGAAACCGTATAAGTCATAATAACGTGAGGGGTTGTCGATTTGGCTACTCTCTGTTACAATACGACTGATATGGTACAAGTTACACGTAAAGATGGAAACGAAGCGAACGAAAATATTATTCGTCGTTTCAACCGCAAGGTTCTGCAGAGCGGTGTGTTAGCTGAAGCAAAAGCATCAATGCGCTTTAGTAAGGACATCAGCAAGACCGAGCGTCGCGCCAAGGCGATTATTCGCAAAGAGCGCAAAGCCGACAAACTAGCCAAAGCACGGCTGGGGCTTCGCTAGTAAATGGCGCTAAAGGATACGATCCAAAACGATATGAAAGCCGCTTTATTGAGCGGCGATCGTTTTTCTGGTGATACGTTACGTAACCTGAAAGCGGCGATTTTGGACGAAGAAGTCAAGCAAAACAAGCGCGACGAAGGCTTGAGCGACGAAGACATCGAAAAGGTGATTGCTCGCGAAGTCAAAAAACGCAACGAAAGTATGGCGGTCTACGAACAAAACGGTCGGCCAGAGCTTGCCGAGACGGAGCGCAAAGAAGCTGAAGTACTTGCGAAATACTTGCCCGAGCAACTGGGCGAAGACAAAATCCGTGAAATAGTGACTGCGAAAATCGCCGAGCTTGGCGTGAGCGGTCCGCAAGCAATGGGCCAAGTCATCGGCGCCGTCAAGCAACAGGCGGGGAACAGCGCTGACGGAGCCTTGATCGCAAAAATCGTCAAAGAAACACTGATATAAAGGAGGCGACATGATCGTATTTTTCGGACCGGCCGGCGCAGGTAAAAGCGTGCAGGGGCAAATGTTGGCTGCGCGCAATGGTTGGCGTTGGCTCAGTGCTGGACAGCTGCTGCGTGATACGCACGACATCGAACTGATCAAAGAGATGCAGACCGGCAAACTGGTCGACCCGCAAAAGGTCAACGAACTGATGAGCGATGCGATAAAACGCTCGCATACAGTCGAGAACGTCATTTTGGACGGCTACCCACGCGAAATGAGCCAGGCGAAATGGCTGGTCGAAAACAAGTCACATCACGGTCGCGACATCAAGCTGGTGATGGTGCTGGAAGTACCCAAAAGCGAGCTGCTGAAGCGTCTGGAAGTTCGTGGTCGGGTTGACGATACGCCTGAGGCAATTGACGAACGTATGAAAATTTATCGAACTGAAATGTATCCGATTTTGTCGTATCTGACCGAGCAAGGCGTGAATATTGCACACATCGACGGCGTCGGTACGGTCGGTCAAGTTCATGATCGGATTATGGAAGAACTGGAAGCATACGAGCTCGCCTAATGTCACAGCCACCAAAAACACCAGCACAAATCGAGGCGATGCGCGAGGGCGGTAAGATCCTCGGCACGATTCTGCGTGATTTGAAGCAGCATGTGCACGTCGGTATGACTGGCCTTGATGTTGACGCATGGGTGGCAAGTGAGATTACGCGCCACGGTGCGACAGCAACCTACAAAGAGCCGGATCCGAACTTTCCTGGCGTGATTTGCATTAGCGTCAACGACGCGATCGTCCATGGCGTGCCGACAGCGTATGCGTTTGAAAAGGGTGATGTGGTCGGCTTTGACCTCGTGATTACGTATAAAGGCATGAAAACTGACAGTGCGTTCACGATGATTGTCGGCGAAGAGCCAACCGGTGCGATAAAACATTTGCTCAATGCGACGGAACGTAGTCTCTATGCTGGTATTGACGCTATCATGGGTGCCGGAACACACACGGGGGACATTGGTGCGGCTGTCGAAAAAGTATTAGATGGTGCGAAACTGGGTATTATTCGTGATTTAGTCGGTCATGGTGTGGGCACAGAGATGCATATGGGGCCGGACGTACCGAATTATGGTCGTAAAGGCAGCGGAGTAGTATTGCAAGCCGGCGATACGATCGCAATCGAGCCGATGGCGACGCTCGGCGGTGAACGAATCGTGACTGACCCGGATGATGGCTGGACGATTTCGACACGCGACGGTAGCTTGGCGGCACATTTCGAACATACGGTACTCATCACCGAAACTGGTGTCGAAATCATCACACGGCCCTAGATAACCCTTATGTCTGTTCAAAACGGCAGCGAATCGGTATAATACGACTCATGCAAGAAGCTTCGCGATATGCTGTCGGCATTGACATTGGTACCACCACCGTCCGCTGTGTGGTCGGTCATCTCGATGCGACGACAGGTGCACCGACGATCGTTGGCGTCGGCGAGATTCCAAACACTGGCATGCGAAAAGGCATGATCGCTAACTTGAACGGTCCTGCGCAGGCAATTGATGAAGCGCTTGGTGCGGCCGAACGCATGAGCGGTTATGAAGTCAACGCAGCAGCCGTGAGTATCAACGGCTCACATATATTAAGTACGACGACCGACGGTATGATCGCAGTCGGGGCGGCTGACCATCTGGTCGAGCCAGAAGACGTCGTACGACTCGAAGAAGTCGCGACGGTCGGCAAAGTACCGGCAAATCGAGAGATTCTTGAAGTCATTCCTCATGCGTATCGATTAGATGGCCAGGACAACATCAAGGACCCTGTCGGTATGACGGGTACGCGGCTTGAAATCAATGCGAACGTTATTTCGGCAATGGCACCGCAAATGGGCGCGCTCCATAGTGCGCTTGAGCTTGCGAAAGTCACGCCGAATACGATTACGCCAAGCGTTGTTGCAGCAGCCAAGGCCGTGTTGACGGAGCAGCAGCTTGAAAACGGCGTCGCGGTGATTGATTTGGGCGGCGCAACAACGAGTATTGCCGTCTTTGAGGAAGGTGATTTGCAATACGCGGCAGTGATACCTGTTGGGGGTAATAATATTACCAATGACCTAGCAATCGGCCTGAAAACGGATCCGGAAATTGCCGAAGACGTCAAAAAACAGCATGGTTCTGCGACACCGCTTACAGGTAGCGAAAAGATTACGCTCAAGCATGACAAAGAAACGCTCGAATTTGCTCGTGATGATGTGAATGAAATCATTGAAGCGCGGCTTGAAGAGTTGTTCGAGACTATCGGTAAAGAGCTGAAAAAGGCAGGAAAGCATGCGAAATTGCCGAGCGGCGTCGTATTGACCGGTGGCGGGGCGAAGCTCAAGAATATCGTTGACTATGCCAAAGAAACGCTTGCCGTTGCGGCACGTATCGGCGGCGCGTCTGGCTTTGGTGGCGTGGCAGAACATCTGGACGAACCACAGTTTGCAGCTGCAACTGGCTTGATGCTGCTTGATGCTCAGGGCGGTGGCGCGCATCATGCGAATCATCATGATAGTGGCCGTAGCAAGGCGCTCAGCGTCGGGCAAGCTGGCGGCTGGGTAAAGAAGTTGTTCGGGCGGTTTCGCGTCTAAAGACGGTTTGCCTGCCATTTTTTCATCATAGTGATATACTAAGTAGGAATAAATACGAGGGAGTAAGGATGCCTGAAGTTACACCAAGCGAGATTCAGACCTTTGCGAGCATTAAGGTCGTAGGAGTCGGTGGCGCCGGAGGAAGCGCTATTAACCGCATGAAAGATGCCGGTCTGACCGGTGTGCAGTTTATTGCCATGAACACGGATGCTCAGGCACTGCATAACAGCAAAGCCGACGTCAAGTTGCATCTTGGCCATGCGACGACTGGTGGTTTGGGCGCGGGAGCCGATCCTTCAGTTGGCGAAGCTGCAGCCACCGAATCACGTGATGAAATCAAAGAGGCACTCGACGGTGCAGACATGGTATTCGTCACGATTGGTGCCGGCGGTGGCACCGGTAGCGGTGCCGGTTACGTTGTAGCCGAAGTCGCACGAGAGCTCGGTATCTTGGTGGTTGGTGTTGCGACGAAGCCGTTCAGTTTTGAAGGTGAAAAGCGTCGTATTAACGCTGACTGGGCAATCAACCAGCTTGGTCGCCAAGTGGATACATTAATCACGATTCCGAACGATCGTCTCTTACAGACGATTGATCGCCGTACGCCACTACTCGAAACCTTTAAAATCGCTGACGACGTACTTCGCCAGGGCGTGCAAGGTATTTCCGAGTTGATTACCGAACACGGGCTGATTAACCTCGACTTTGCCGATGTTAAGGCAATCATGAGTAATGCTGGTAGCGCACTGATGGGTATTGGCCGTGCCAGCGGTGACGATCGCGCCGCACAAGCCGCGCAGCAGGCGATTGAATCACCGCTGATCGAGGTTTCAATCGATGGCGCCAAAGGCGTGCTGTTCAATGTGACCGGTGGTTATGACATGAGCATGTCGGAAATCCAAGAAGCTGCCGAAATCATTACCAGTGCTGTTTCACCGGACGCGAACATCATCTTTGGTGCGACGCTCAAGCCGGAGCTTGAAGACGAACTGATCATTACGGTCATTGCAACCGGTTTCGATAGTGACTTCTTCCATCAGCAAGAGGTTTCGCTGAATCCGGACGAAAGCAAGGTGCATGAAGTCGAGGCTCGCGGTTTGTCCGATGAAGCCGTCGAAGGTGTCAACCTTGAACTCGACAAAGAGGACGCAGAGGCGCACTTTGCGCAGGACCCGACACATAATATATGGGATGCACCACAGCAAGAGGAAGAGGACGAATCAGACGTTCCAGCATTTTTGCGCCGTCGCAAAAAGAACAAACAATCTGACGAAGAGTCATAGGAGAGTCACGTGAGCAAACCGATTAACATTGGTGACAGCCGCGTCATCGAATCGCGAGAAGTCGGCGATGGCGTAACGATCCGTCGACGCCGCGAAACGTCTGACGGCCGGCGTTTTACTACCTATGAGCGTATTGAAAAGCCCAATCTCGCCGTTATTAAAAAAGACGGTACAAGGGAGTTGTACGATCGGGAAAAGCTCACGACTGCAATTCGTCGTTCTGTCGGTAAGTTCTTTGCGAGCGAAATGGAAATCGAAGACATCGTGAACGACACTGAAGACAATTTGTATGCACTTGGCGAAACGGAAGTACCATCAAAAACGATCGGCGGGCTGGTACTCGATGAACTGGCCAAGAAAAACGAAGTCGCTTACGTGCGATTTGCGAGTGTCTATCACGAATTCAAAACGCTCGACGAGTTCGAAGAGATTTTGGCGTCTCGTCGCAAAGGTAGCAAGGCTGCATAGTGGGCGTTTTTGTCTTTTATCGACGTGAAAGCGACTACGGGCGAGAAGTCGAAGAGTATTTGCATGATTTCGAGCGCCGTACCGGCAAAGAGCTTGAGGTTATTGATCCCGATAGTGCCAGAGGAGCAGATATGTGCCGGACCTATGACGTTGTCGAGTACCCAACTATTATTGCGACAGGAACAGATGGACAAGTGCAGGGCATGTGGCGAGGCACACCACTGCCAACCATAGATGAGGTAAGCTACTATGTCATTAATTAAGAGGCGTATAGATAAGAAATCATTTGACTTGTCGAATCGCTGGATTTTCGGTACGATGCTCGCATTTGGCGTTGCCGGTCTACTGGCAAGCTTTACGCTAGCAGTTGATGAAATCACCGTCTTGAAGAATCCGAATGCGGTTCTTAGTTGCTCGCTCAATATCGTGCTTAACTGTAGCACGGTCATGAAGACCTGGCAGGCGCATGCGTTTGGCTTTCCGAACATGTTTATCGGCCTGATGGGCTTTCCGATGGTAATCATGATTGCGCTGCTTGGATTGTCGCAAGCCAAATTGCCGCGCTGGTTTTTGATCGGTGCAGAAATTGGATATGTACTCTGCACGCTGTTTTCGTACTGGCTGTTCTTTAATAGCGTGTATGTGATTCAGGTGCTGTGCCCATGGTGCTTGGTGGTGACGTTTAGCATGACGATGCTTTCGGCAACGGTGACGCACTATAATCTGCAGCAGAATACATTTGGATTTGCGAAAAAGACACAAAAGAAGATCGAACGCTTTCTTGCGAAAGATTTCGATAAGCTAATTGTCGGCATATGGGTGCTGCTTCTCGTATCGCTTGTCTTCTTGAAATTCGGTGACAGTTTGTTTGCCTAGATAAGTTTGGTATAATCCAAACAGAGGCAATTGAGCGGCTATCACCCGCGAGTCTTCGGAAGAAATCCACTGGAGAGTAGAACCGAACGTGAACGCGACGTCACAGCGATCAAATAAGAGCCAAAGAATCACTTCTTTTGGAAGCCAGATGGTACCTCCCGGATTCGGGATCTGACAGTCAAAAGAAGTGTTTTTATTTGGAGAAAACAATGAGCTTTGAGCAAGAAGAATTCGAAACGAGAATGACAATGACAGACTGCGAGGCGGACTGGGCAACTCTGGACGACATGCGACGCCATATGGGCGGCTTCGCGTTATTCATTGATATGGTAAGGAGGGGGGGCGAGATATGAAATTCAAAGCGAATACGCGCAGGCGAGCAATCGAGTACGAGAAGGCGTTGGTCGAATATTGGAAAACCAATAAGACGTTCGAAAAATCCATTGAACAACGTTCTGCTGACAACACCTATGTCTTTTATGATGGTCCGCCATTTATCACCGGTGTGCCGCATCATGGTACGCTACTGAGCAGCATCGTCAAGGACGCAGTGCCACGCTACCAAACCATGAAGGGCAAGCGTGTCGAGCGCGTGTGGGGTTGGGATACGCACGGTTTGCCGGCAGAGAACTTCGTCGAAAAGCAGCTTGGTATTACGGATCGCCGTCAAATCGTGACGAGTCCAGACGACAAAGCACCACTCGATCGTGACGGCAATCCGCTCGAAACAGTCTCGCTCGAAACATACATTACCAAAGCCCGTGAGTCGATGGTGGCAAATGCTGCGACATGGGAAGAAGTTATCGATCGCATCGGCCGTTGGGTCGACTTTAAGGGTGCCTACAAAACCATGGACAAAGATTTCATGGAAAGCGTCTGGTGGGCGTTCAAAACCTTGTACGAAAAAGGCAAAATCTACGAAGGCGAAAAAGTGCTGATGTACGACACCAAATTCGCCACACCAGTCAGTAAAAACGAAGTCACCATGGACAACGATGCGTACCAGACAGTGACCGATCCGAGCGTGTATGTGAAGTTTCAACTTGAAAACGGCTCGATGCTTTTGGCTTGGACAACCACACCGTGGACATTACCGGCCAACACGGCGCTCGCGGTGAACAAAGATTTTACGTATGTCGAAGTAGAAGTTGGCGGCGAGAAACTAATCGTTGCGAAAGATTTGGCAGCGAAGGTACTTGTCGATGACAAAAAACAGCCGCTTGAGTATGAAGTTCTGCGCGAGATAAAAGGTGAGGAGCTTGTCGGTCTCAGCTACGAGCCACTGTTTGCTGATCACGGCAAGAACGCGCACAAAGTCTGGGCGGCAGATTACGTGAGCGCTGAAAACGGTACCGGCATAGTCCATATCGCACCGGTATATGGCGAGGATGACTTCGTGTTGGCGCAGGAAAACGATATTCCACGTGTGCACGTGCTCGATGACAACGGCTACTATTTCCCCGAAGTCGCGACGGAACTGTACAAGCTTATGCCCTGGCTGGACAACACCAAGCCGATCGACGTATGGGACAACAACAAAAATATCGCCAAAGGTCTGGAGAAATCCGGCGCTGTCTGGAAAATTGAGTACATTCAGCACGAATATCCGTTCAATCCGCGTAGTAAACAGCGCATCATGTATCGTGCGATTCCGAGCTGGTTTTTTGACATTCAGGGCAGCAAGCCGTTGATGCTTGAGCAAAACGGCAACGTGAATTGGTTCCCGGCACATTTAAAAAACGGACGCTTTGCCAAAAATATCGAGCAGGCACCGGACTGGAATTTAAGCCGTGATCGGTTTTGGGCGACGGCCATGCCAGTATGGAAAGGCGATAACGGCACGGTAAAAGTTATCGGCAGCTACGGCGAACTCAAAGAGCTGAGTGGCGTCGAACTCGAAGATTACCATCGCCCATGGGTTGACGATATTACGTTTGAAATCGATGGCGAAAAGTTCACGCGTATCGACAAAGTGCTCGACTGCTGGTTCGAGAGCGGCAGCATGCCGTTTGCACAGTTGCACTATCCGTTTGAAAACAAGGCCAAATTCGAGGCGAATTACCCGGCTGATTTCATCGTGGAATACATCGGCCAGGTGCGAGCATGGTTTTATTACGTGCATGCGGTCAATACGGCACTGTTCGGTGAGCATGCGTTTAGCAACGTGATTACGACCGGAGTGGTCGCGGGCAACGATGGTCGCAAGATGAGCAAGTCGCTCGGTAATTTTACCGATCCGAACGAGTTGATGAACAAATTTAGCGCTGACAGCCTACGCTTTTTGCTGCTTAGTAGCCCGCTGCTGAACGGTGAAGATTTTAGCCTGCAGGACAAAGACGTCGGCGATGTGGCGCGCAAACTGAGCATGATATGGAACATGTACGATTTCTTTACGATGTATGCCGAGGTCGACAACTTCACATTTCCGTACGATACGTCGTCATCGGATGCGTTTCTCCTTCGCGGTATGTCAAATACCGCTCAGTCCGATACTCCCGATTCCTCGTCTCGTCCTGGAACTGGGAAGTCGTCGGAGATCACCGTTGATCTTGAAAAACTGACAAACCCGCTCGACAAGTGGATTGTTTCGCGATTGCATCAGTTGAACGAGCACGTCACGAAGCACATGGACGAATACAATCTGCCAGTCGCGCTCAGCGAATTCCTCCCATTTATCGAAGATGCGAGTAACTGGTTTGTTCGGCGTAGTCGCCGCCGTTTTTGGAAGTCTTCCGATGATACCGACAAAGCTGATGCCTACCGTACGCTGCACTATGTATTGCTCAAGCTTGCTGTTATCTTGGCGCCGTTTACGCCGTTTTTGAGCGAAGAGCTGTATCAAAAGCTGGGCGGTAGCAATGAATCGGTCCATCTGCTCGACTGGCCGACGAACTACACCGTTGACCAACTCGTATTGGACGAAATGGCAACCGTGCGTGACTACGTGAATCAAGCGCTGAGTTTACGGGCGAAAGAGCATGTTAAAATCCGCCAGCCGCTTGCCAGCGTGACGGTGCCAAGCCTTGGCCGGTTCGTGAATTTTGAAGATATTCTGACTGAAGAACTGAACGTGAAAGAAGTGAAGCAGGGTAGTGAGCTGTCACTTGATTTTACGGTCACGCCAGAACTGAAGCGCGAAGGTCTGATGCGCGAAGTTATCCGTCACGTGCAGGCGACGCGAAAGGACGCGGGTCTGAATGTTGACGACCGAATCTTGCTTGGCCTGACGAGTGATGATAAAGAGCTGCAGGATGCTATCGACGAACATGCAGCAACCATTGAGGCTGAAACGTTGGCTGTAAAACTTGGTCCTGTCAGCGATGATGGCTATTCTGCGACGGTTGCTATCGAGGGTAAGACGCTGCGCGTATGGCTCAAAAAAGCCTAGGCAGCTTTTCGTTTCTTGACGCACCGTCGTATGAGGCAGCGCCACGTTTACTAGGCTGCGAACTCGAGCGCGAGCTTGATGGGCGCATGGTGCGCGTGCGGATCGTCGAAACTGAAGCCTACGATCAGACCGACGTCGCGAGTCATAGCTATCGCGGCGAAACTGAGCGCACGCGGGTCATGTTCGGCGAGTACGGCCATGTGTATGTGTACTTTACCTACGGTATGCACTACTGCGCCAATATCGTGACAGGCCCAAAAGGCTACGGCGCGGGCGTGCTGATTCGTGCGGTCGAACCGATCGAGGGAAACGAGGTTATAGAAGAGCGACGGGGCAAAGCAGGTGTCGAGGTAACAAACGGTCCGGCAAAGCTATGCCAAGCGCTCGGTATCGACAAACGGCTGAACGGTCACGATTTACGAACAGGTGAGTTACGACTAATCCCGCAGCAGCCGTTGCCGCAAGCGAATATCGTTCAGACAACGCGTGTCGGCATATCGCGTGGCCAAGATGTACCGTGGCGATTTTATATCAAAGGTAACGTGTATGTGTCGAAGGCCTAAACTTTACCGGCAAGAGCAAAAAGTGTGAAAGCGAACAAAAAGCCGTAAAACGCGTCAAAAATCCAGCCGTACGGCCGTTCTCCCCACTGAATCCAGTGCGCCCAGTCAAGGAATTTTTGGAACCAGCGTGGGCCGCCCTTGCGCCAGAATAGCCACAGCGTATCGGGGAGCGCGCCGAACCCTGCGCCGACCAGCACGATGAACCAGCGTGACGGAAACAGCCACAACACCAACACGATAGCAAGCAGGCTCACGACGATATCGGCCGCAATTTGGACTTTGAGCTTGCGCGAAAACGGTGGCTCTTCACCAAACGAATGAGGTGTCATGTCTAATAGGTAATGCGAGCCAAAGGCGACAAATGGCACGAGCGGAGCAGGGACGATGAGCGCGACGATGGATCCTGACAAGAGATGATTGAAACCGAGCATGTAATCTCCGAACTATAATTGACAATATATAAAACTTATGCTAATGTAGAAACATAACAAAGCAAACACATATATGAGTATATTTTCACGACGCCATAGTATCAAGTTTAAAACTGCCGACCCCCTAGATGACGGTACCGAAGAAGAAATCGCAGCCGAAAAGCGCGAGGCTGGTATCAATCTGTCTGACGAGGATGGGCAGGGCCTGACCGATTTTTGGGAAGGTGTCAGCAAAAATCTCAAAAAAGATCCGAGTTGGTTCGACTTTGACGACGAATAGCTCAATAGTTTGCTATACTTAATATAGTTTATGGAATTTACCGATCAGCAATTCGACGCATTGATCACCCGCGCGATGGACGAACTGCCGCAGGCGTATATCACGGGACTTGATAATGTCGCCATCGTGATGGCAGACGATCCGACCGAAGAGCAGATCGTCAAGATGAAGCTGCGTGAACAGGGCAAGATTCTGCTTGGTCTCTACGAAGGTATCCCGCTGCCACAGCGCGGGGCAGGCTATACGTTCGTGCTGCCCGACAAAATTACGCTGTTCAAACACTCGATTTTGCGTGTCGTTCGAAACGAAGCGGAACTCTTCGAGCAGGTCAAACGCACGCTTTGGCACGAAATCGCTCATTATTATGGGTTGAATCATGCACAGATGGATGCGTTGCGTCGCAAAAGTAAGCGTAACCAGTAGTCAGCTGACTCTCAGTATGGTATAATCGCCTCAAATTCTAATCGCATGTGGAGTTGCGAAGAAGGCGAGGTGTTTATGAGGATTCAACGGAAAGCGAGTTGGCGTACGCGTATAACGAGTATCGGTTTTGCGCTCGTGCTGGCGATAAGTAGCGTCAGCAGTGCGTTGCCATTTTTGACAAATAATACGGCAAACGCATTGGGCTTCGGGCAGACCGAACTCAGTATTACTTCTCAGCCAACTGCGTCGATTGACGCTGGCGCAACGACAACTTTTTCCGTCAAAGAAGTCCTTGGACTTGGTGGTAGTGGCTGGACGAACGCGCTCACGAGCCTGCTTGTACCTGCGACGATTACGGCGAGTTTGAATGCTGGTTCTGCGGGCAAGCTCGCTGCAAATACGTGTACTAACTTTGGTACGACTGCAACCGTGACGGTTCCTGCGGGCGGCAAAGTTGCGCAAGCAACATTTTGTTACCAGGGTACTGTTGCAGGCCTGAATTCGATTCATGTCACTGCAAACATCCCAGAATTTCCGACGACGATCGTCAACCATACGGATGTCAGTGTGAACGTTAATGCGCTTGCAACTCCGACAAACCTTGCGCCAAACGGTACTTATACGAATAATCCCGCTTTTACAATGAGCTGGAACTCAGTTGCCGGCGCTATCGGCTACCAATATCGTACCTCGAATACCGAGAACGGTAACGATCTTGGTTCGATTATCTACTGCGATGGCTCTGTTGCAATGAATGATGGCTGCAACGGTGCGACGTATCATCTTGTACCATCAAACTTCCATGATGATGGCACGACTGTTGCGCGTGGTAATAGTGGCACGCCAGAGGGCGCCTACTACTGGCAAGTGCGTGCCATTGATGCGTATGGCAATGTCAGTGCATGGAGCGCGGTTAGCAATGTGACTGTTGATACCAGCGCACCGGTCGTGACCGTGACGCCTGCGGCGGGCAGCTTGCTACACGGTACGGTAACTTTTGACATTACGGTGACGGACAATCACTTGAACTCGTCGGCAGATCATATATGGACGTATCTGTATAACAACGGCGGTACGCAGAAATCTCAGGGAGCAAGTGTGAACCTGTCGAGTGGTCACGCAAGCTTGACGGTTGACACGACAAAGCTTGATGATGGCCTCGCAACGCTTGATGTCGGTAAGTTTGCTGATGCAGCAGGCAATATGACCGGTGCATCGGATACTTACTTTAAGAACTATCAGATTGATAACACTGCGCCAAAAATTGAAATCGTCAATATGCTTTCTGGCCAGTTGAAGAACAAGGTTGATTTAAACGGTAAGACTGTTAATCCAGACCTACTGCCAGGTAAAGACTTTCGTATCCTGACAGACGAAGATGGGGTTTTAGAAATAACTTTCCCTGACGGGACAACGAAGACGCTTACAGTTGCGCAGTCAAAGAACAATCAGAATATTGCTTGGGCACTTAAGGGTAGTAATGGTCAATATCAAAATGGCACATATACCTTTGTCAAGATCGATGCAGCTGGCAATCCGTCTAGCCCCGTGAACGTTACTATCGACACGACTGCACCAAACCAACCACAAAACCTGAGCTGGACAACCTCTGGTGGGCTGGTAGTCGCAGATAATGGCATCACGAACGTCTATGATGGAACTGCATCTTGGGATGCGAGCTCGTCGACAGATGTTGATCACTATGTATATAAATATTGGAACGATATTGCCGGTAATCCATACAAAGTTGGAAGTGAATACGTTACTACAACATCGAGCACAAGTCTTGCCGGTGTATTCAATCAGGGTGAAGGCGTACATCACTTCTGTGTAGCTGCTGTTGATGTAGCAGGGAACGAATCGGCTTGTAGCGATACGTTCACGATTACCTACGACACGACTGGTCCGCAGCTTGTTTTGGCAAATCCAAATGGCTTTACGACGACTGATACGAGCATTACGCCGAACTATAGTGACCCTGAACAGGGTAATACCTATAGCTGGGTAGGCGACAGCTCTAATCCGGACACCGATGCGAACGTGCTTGGCAGCGGTGCGAACGAGTTGGATCCAACGTTCCATGTAACGGTTCCTGGCGACTACACGTACACCTTGACGGCAACTGATCCGACCGGTAATACAACGGTCACGACGTTTAGCTTTACCTATGCAAAACCTGTCGTGCCAGCCATCACCCCACTAGTGCTTACGCCAACTGGTGCTGGCAATACGTCGGGTAACTTCTCGAACGTGACATTTACAAACGGTACGGCAACGACCGGTGGTACGACTGGCGTCTTAGGTGCATCGACGCAAAAGACCGATACGAATACCGACAAGGGTGACCAAGATATCTTGGGCGCAACGGCAACGCCAACGAAATCCAGCGATGGCACGTGGAAAGTCCTCGGTCTTGCATGGTACTGGTGGCTGCTGATTTTAGCAGCGCTTGCAGCTATCATCTGGTGGTTTGCTGCGGCTCGCCGTCGCCGTCGCGAAGCATAAATATACACGACGCCAAAAGCGGGTCCTCTAGGGGCTCGCTTTTTTATGAGATTTGTTATACTAAAGCCATACGATCATGAAAAAAACAAAAACAAGCAAAAGACCGCTTCTGACGCAGGCAAAGCATCATGCCAAACTAGCAGTCGTGCCGCATAAGGCCAATCAGTTTCGGCCGCATGCTGTGCGCTGGTATGGTATCGTGGCGATTTTGGTTGTGACGGGTCTCACGACACTGGTTTCACTGCATCTTTCAGGGGGCTCGGTGCTTGGCGTCGAGGCTTCTATGACATCGACATCACTTTTGAACGATACGAATGCGCAGCGTAGCGCTGACAAAGAACAGCCGCTTGTCTACAACGAAAAACTGTCGGCTGCCGCCTATATGAAAGCACAAGATATGTTCAAACAGCAGTATTGGGCACATACGGCACCGAACGGCACCACACCATGGGCTTGGTTTGCCAAAGTCGGTTATGACTATTCGTATGCGGGTGAAAATCTGGCAAAAAACTTCACGACGGCTGGTGCGACGGTTGCGGCATGGATGGCATCACCGACGCATCGGGCGAACATACTGAACGCACATTATACCGACGTCGGATTTGCTGTCGTGGACGGTGTGCTTGACGGCAAACAAACGACACTGATTGTGGCGCTCTATGGTCAGCCTGCGAGCGCGGTTGCAGGAGCAACGACAGTCAGCGATACGACCACCACGACATTGGCACCAGCTACGGAGCAATTGAGCCTCGTCGCGCGGTTTGGCGTCGCGTTGCAATCCATGACGCCAGCCGTCCTGGGCTCGGTCATACTACTGCTTGGCGCGGCGGTCGTGGCGCTTGGCGCACAGGCATACCGTCGGCAACTGCCGAAGGTATTGCAACGGTCGTGGCGGTACCATCATGGTCTTTACAAGGCTGTCGGGCTCACGAGCGTTGCCGTCATGATCATCACGCTGTATTCCGGCGGGCAAATCTAATATACTAGACGCATGACTATGCCGATAACCAAAGCTATTATCCCTGTTGCGGGCTGGGGAACGCGCCGCCTGCCTATCACTAAAGCAATTGAAAAATGTATGCTGCCGGTCGGTAATCGCCCGATCGTTGATTACGTGGTGCGTGATTGCATTAAAGCGGGCATTACGGAGATATTCTTTGTCATCAACAAAGGTAGTACACAGCTGCAGCAGTACTATTCTGACAACGAGCGCCTGAACCAGTTTTTGGCATACAATCGCCAGCAGGACATGATTGATCTGGCGAAGCCACCGCAAAATGTCGTGTTTCATTATATTGAGCAGGATTCGGTCGACAAATACGGTACGGCCATACCGGTCGGCCTCGTGTTTCCAAAGTTACAAAAAGGCGAGTCGGTGGCATTCGTCCAAGGTGACGCGTTTTATCATAATGTCGACAATAGCTCGGAAATTATGCGGCTTATTGCGGCAACGCCAGACGGTGGGACGAGCGTTCTGTCATCGCAGGTGCCACCAGAAGACGTCAGTCGGTATGGCGTGATTGACTTCAACGAAGAAACGGGTGCTTTTGCTGGCATCGTCGAAAAACCTGCGCCAGGTCAGGCGCCGAGTAATTCGATCAATCATGGCAATTACATTTTAAATTACGATGTTTTGGGTCGGACCTATGAATACTGCCAACTGCAGGTATCGGGTGAGTACTATCTGGTATCTGTTTTGACACAGTATGCGGTCGAAAAAGGTATTGTGACTGTCGTGCCAGCGCAGAGCGACTATTTGGACTGTGGCAACGTGCACGGTTGGCTGCAGGCGAACAATATGATTGTCGGTGCAGTATAATGCCTGGGCAGATAGTGTCTCTATTGTAAATTTGCGCCGTATCTGTTACAATCTACCATTGATTGTATTAATAATATGAGGAACATATGAAAGCAGTAATCAAGGTTGGTGGCAAACAATACGTTGTCGCCGAAAAAGAGACCCTCCTGGTGGACCTCCTCCCGGAAGGAACGAAAGAGCTCACACTTGATGCACTCCTGACGATCGACGGTGACAAAACCGAGGTCGGTACGCCTACAGTAAAAGGTGTCAAGGTAAGCGCGAAAGTCGTTGAGGAACTAGTCAAAGGCGACAAGATTCGCGTGATCCGCTACAAGGCGAAAAAACGCGTTCACAAAGAGAACGGACATCGCCAAAAGTACAGCAAAATCGAGATTACCTCAATAAAGTAGTCGTGAAAATCCCCGTGAAAAGCGGGGATTTTTGTTTGTGCTCATGGTACAATAAAAGGTACATGAGCGAGGGAAACAAATAATGGCCGTCGTGATCGCAGTCACCAATCAAAAGGGTGGTGTTGGCAAAACGACCAGCGCCGTGAACATCGCGTACTACCTGGCAAAGTCGGGCAAAAAGGTACTGTTGGTCGATTTGGATCCGCAGGGCAATGCGACCAGCGGCCTGGGTATCGATAAGACGAACCTTGAAACGACGATGAGCGAAGTGCTGCTCGAAAGTGCACCGCTGGGCAAAGCGATTCTCGAGACAGAGCATAAGAATCTGTGGCTGGCGCCCACGACGGCGCATTTGGCCAACGTCGAAGTAGAAATTGCCGCGCTGCAGCATAAGTTTACTCGGCTCAAAACGGCGCTTGTGCTTGTGGAGAATGACTACGATTTCATCATTATCGACAGCCCGCCAAGCTTGAGCCTGCTGACAGTCAATGGCCTGATTGCGGCCCGCTACGTGCTGCTACCGGTGCAGGCGGAATTTTATGCGCTCGAGGGATTGGGTCAACTGCTCGAAACTATGAAACTGGTGCGCAAGGGTATGAACCCAGGCTTGGAACTGCTTGGCGTATTGCCGACCATGATGGATTCTCGCACCACGCTCAGCAACCAGGTACACGACGAAATCAAAAAACATTTTGCTGATAAAGTATTCGTGAATGTGATCCCACGGAATATTCGCTTGGCCGAAGCACCGAGCCATGGCGTGCCGATCGGCGCCTATGACCGTTGGAGCAAAGGTGCGCGGGCGTACAAAGCGGTGGCCAAGGAGGTGGTAGAACGTGTCGGCTAAAAACAGAGGGCTGGGTCGTGGCTTTGCGTCGCTGATACCGACAGAACTGATTGATGAGTCGCTTGACCCGACGGCAGCACAAGACGAAAAGCTGAGTGATTTGCGCGAGCTCAAACTCGGCGATGTCATCGTGAATCCGGATCAGCCGCGACGGGCTTTCGATGAAGAGGCGCTCCAGGAATTGGCTGCGTCAATTAAAGCGCATGGTGTCATCCAGCCGATTGTCGTGACACCTTTGGGTAGTCGGTATAGGATCGTTGCCGGTGAACGGCGGTATCGTGCCGCTACCAGTGCGGGCCTTGTATCGATTCCAGCATTGGTGCGCACCATGAGCGACCAACATCAACTGGAAGTCTCGCTGATCGAGAACATCCAGCGGCGTGATTTGAACGTTCTGGAAACAGCCACGGCATACCTGAAACTGCGTGATCAGTTCAATCTATCACTCGAAGAAATCGGTGCGCGCGTCGGCGGCAAGTCAGTGAGTAGTGTCAGCAACACGTTGCGACTGCTCCGTTTGCCGGAGAGTGTCAAGAAAGCGCTTCAGGATGGCCAACTGACCGAGGGTCAGGCGCGTCCGCTTATCAACGCAGATTTAGCGGTAGTCGAAAAAATGTTGCCGCAAATACTGCGCGAAGAATGGAGCGCGCGCAAGATCGAGCAATTCGTCGTGGATCTCAAGCAGGCGAAAAGCAGCAAGGCCGCCGATAAAACGCTGGCGCCACGCCACGAAGCTGCAGTCCAATCGTGGACGAAACGGTTCGACACGAAAGTGCAGGTCCGCTCGAATACCAAGGGCGCCGGCACGATTACCATTGCGTTTAAAAACGACAAAGAATTTGATCGTATTTCACAGCTGCTCGGATAAACTTTTTAGAACGTGCGAATCGCGGTGAACGGGAAGATGCGCATCGCGACAGGACCGACAACGTCGTAGAGCGGTATGTAGCCAAGTCCGTTGCGCGAGTCAAATGAATAATTGCCTTGGCGGTGGTCGCCGCTGACAAAGATCGTGCCGTCTGGTACGGTCCAGTCACCGCTACCGCTCGTGGGACTGCCCGGCGTACCGTTTTTGTCGGTTGCGTCCGGGTTAAAGCCGTCCGGGTGCGCCGAGTTGTAGACGGTATAGTGACCATTTGCCAGTACGACACGCTCGCCGGCAAAGGCGATGACACGTTTGACGATGTATTCATCGGGATCGCCAGCGGTGTACTGCGGGTTTTTAAAGACGATGATTTGGCCGCGATTTGGCGTGTACTGCTTGTTTTGTAATTGCGCCCACGTGACGGGTATGCGATCAACAATCAGGCGGTCACCGGTGTAGAGCGTTTGTTCCATGCTCGGGCCTTCGACATTGAAGCTGCGGAAAATGAACGTATTGATGAGAATCGTACCGACCAAAACGGCAATCACAAAAATGAGTAATCCGCCGAAATCTTTTAGCCAGGGATGGCGCTGGGCGAAGCTTTTTGGTATCTGTTCGGTCTGTTCCATGCTTTCCTACTATAGCGGATGCTACCGGAATGCGCTAGCAGAACAACCTATTCATAAGCACGAAAGTTTTGTATAGTAGATTGAGTTATTTATGGCGAGACCAACAGGATCAATGGACGGCTTTGTTCGGCGTCCAACGAACCGCGACGTGGGCGGTACGGCGAGCAACAAACCAGCGCAGGCGAAGATGCCGGCGCAATCTTTGCCACGCATCGCAGTCCAAAAAGCACCGGCCAATTCAGCAAATGCCCCGTCGCAGCCAGTCCGAATGGGTATTAGTCGCAAAGACATTGACGCGTCGCTCAGTGGTATCGATGCGCTCGAAACCGATGACCTTGGCCCTAAAAAACGCCGTAAACAAAAACCGCCACAAAGCAAAGGATCGGCAAAGCGCAAGTGGATTATCTTGGTCATTGTACTGATTCTCTTGGCGGGACTTGGCTATGGTGGGTATATTGCTTACAAAGCAATCAATGCCAGCACGCATGTTTTTCAGGGCAGTATTTTGGATGTGTTCAAAAACGAACCGCTCAAACAGGACGAAAATGGCCGCAGTAATATTTTGATTCTTGGTACGTCGGAGGATGATCCTGGTCACCAGGGTGGTAATCTGACGGACTCGATGATGATTATGAGCATTGATCAGTCCAAGAAAAACGCATATATGATTAGTATCCCACGTGATTTGTACGTCAAATATGGTCAAGCGTGTGATTCCGGGTACCAGGGTAAGATCAATGTGTATTACAGCTGCGTTGGGGGCGATGGCACGAGCGTGGCAAACGATAGGGCAGCACTAACCAAAACAGCGTCGTTCGTCGGCAAGATTTTTGGCCTCGATATCCAATATGGCGTTAACTTGAACTACACGGTGATGCGCCAGCTTGTCAAAGCGGTCGGTGGGTCAATTACGGTCGACATCGAAGGCGACGGCCCAACGCCAGCCGGGGTGCCGGCCGGTAGTATCATGGACAGTAACTTTGACTGGAAGTGTGGTGCAACCTATGCTGCGCGGCTGAAAAAGTGTCCGACGCGCGGCCACTTCATTGACTATGGTCCGGGTCCGCAAGTGCTCGATGCCGAACATGCGCTGTACTTGGCACAGGCGCGCGGTGATTCCGCACCGACCTGGGGTCTGGCACAGTCAAACTTTGACCGCGAGAAAAACCAGCAAAAGATCATCAAGGCGCTACGCGAAAAGGCTATGAGCACGGGTATTTTGGCAAACTTTGGTCAGGTAACGGGTATTTTGGACGCGCTTGGCGACAATCTGCGCACGACGTTTGAAACGAAAGAAGTGCGAACATTGGTCTCGTTGGCGCATGATATCGATAGTAACGACATTAATTCAATCAGTTTGATTGACGGTGACAATGCGGTCATGTCGACAGGTGATGTCGACGGACAGAGCGTCGTTGAACCTGCTGCGGGTACCTATGACTACAGTCAGTTGCAGAGTCTGATTCAGAAAAAGCTTTCTTCAAATCCGGTGGCGGCAGAGGCTGCGCCGATCGCGGTATTTAATGGCTCGGGCGTGGCTGGCGTGGCGCAGACCGAGGCCGACAAACTGACCGCCGCGCATTATATCGTTGGAGCCGTCGACAACGCACCAGATGGTACGTATCCAAAGTACACGCTCTACCAGATTGGTACGGGCAACGAAGCCACGGCAGCGGCTCTCAAAAAGCGCTACGATGTGCCAATAACGGCAGGCACTCCACCGGTGACGGTCGACGCAACGACGAAATTCGTCCTAATTGTTGGCCAACAAGCCACAGCGGCGAGTAATTAAAAAAAGGAGGGGCCAAGCCCCTCCGGCCCAGTGCGAAGTAAATTCGCACAGTACCTCCACCCCCTAAAGCAAGTGCTACGCACTTGTGCTCTTGTCTGGTCTATTCATGCTATACTTATAAGGATTATGGAATTTCTACGGGTTGTACGACGACGGTCGGTACTGAGCGAGACGATTTATATTTTGCTCAATATCGCACTCGCGGTCGTCGTATTGGTGTCGACCATCTCGACGAATACGCCGTGGCTTGGTATCGCGCTGGTCCTACTCAGTAAATGGCGTGTCCTCGCGGTACGTCCCCGTTTTTGGTTCGCACATATCGAAGCCAACACGGTCGATGTTATTGTCGGCATTAGCGTCGTCGTTCTGATGTATCTGGCCGGACAGGCGTCGACCGGCAATGGCCTGGGCGCGCAAATCGTGCTGATGTTACTCTATGTGGCCTGGCTGTTGTTTTTGAAGCCGCGCAACCGTCGTAGCTATGTGGCGGTGCAGGCAGCCGTGGCGGTTTTTATGGGTAGCTTTGCACTCGAAAGTCTCTCGTACGAATGGCCGTCATCGCTTGTCGTGCTGGTCCTGTGGCTCATCGGCTATGCCTGCGCGCGTCATGTGTTCGTCTCCCATTCAGACAGTGATACTCGTTTTTTGAGCCTGGCGTGGGGTTTTATTTTTGCAGAAATCGGCTGGCTGACGTATCACTGGACGATTGCCTATACCTTGCCTTTTGGCAGCGGACTGCAATTGCCGCAGGCATCGTTACTACTCCTTGGCGTCAGCTTCCTTGGCGAACGAGTGTATTCGTCGTACATGAAACACCAGAAACTCCGTCTGAACGACGTACTTTTGCCATTACTGCTGGTTGTCGGCATTATCGTTATCCTTATGACGGTTTTTGACTCGGCAAGCATCGGTAGCGGTGTTTAAGATAAATATCAGTCCAGAAAGGTAGAGTGGGGACAATGGAAGAGGGTAAACGAAATACACGCAGTGCAAAAACCGCAAGTTATACAGTTGTGAGCCGCTCACCCGTGTCGAGAATGGGCAAATACGTGACCGTTGTCGTACTGGTAGTGGCCGGTTGTTTTGCGGCAGGTATCGGAGGCGGGCTGATTGGCAGTAAGCTCGCAAATACGAACTCGCTTAGTCACACGACAGCAAGTGACGGTAACGCCATCGTCAGCCAGAGCGAAGCGGACATTGCCAATGTCGCGAGCAAGGTCGGCCCAAGCGTCGTCGCTATCAACACGCAGGGACAGACTCAGTCGTTTTATGGTACGCAAACGGAAGAAGGCGCCGGCAGCGGTATTGTTATTAGCAGCGATGGCTACATTCTGACCAACAAGCATGTCATTGCGAATAGCACCCAGGTGTCGGTTACGACCAGCGACGGCACGGAATACGATAACGTCACGGTTGTAGGTACCGATCCGCTGAACGACTTGGCCTTTCTAAAGATCAAAGGCGCTAGCGGCTTGAAGCCTGCCACGTTCGGTGATTCTAGCACGGTCAAAATCGGCCAAAACGTCGTGGCGATCGGCAACGCGCTGGGGCAATACCAAAATACGGTAACCAGCGGTATCATTTCGGGGACGGGTCGTTCGGTGACTGCTTCCGAGGGTGATTCGTCGAGTGACTCGAGTACCGAGACCTTGACCGACCTTATTCAGACGGACGCGGCAATCAATCCGGGTAACTCGGGCGGACCATTGGTGAACCTCAGCGGCCAAGTCGTCGGCATGGACACGGCGGTCGCCGAAGATGCTCAAAGTATCGGCTTTGCGATTCCGATCAATTCGACCAAGGGCATTATCAAGACATTGCTGGCTACTGGTAAAGTGACCAAAGCCTACCTAGGCGTCAACTACGTCGCGATCACGCCGGCACTGGCAAAGCAATATAGCCTGCCGGTCAAACAAGGCGCTTACGTGGTGTCGGACAGTGGCTCGGCGATTGTGAGCGGCAGCCCTGCGGACAAAGCCGGCATCAAAGACAAAGACATCATTACCAAGGTGGGTAGTCAAACCGTCGGCCCCGATGGCAGTGTCAGCAGCCTATTGTCGCAGTACACGGTGAACGACACGGTACCGCTAACGATCATTCGTGACGGCAAGACAATTACGGTCAATGTGACGCTTGCAGCATATACCGCCAGCAGCTAACGGCGAAAAAGCGTTACGAAGCCTTCGGTACGCAGATGCGTAAACCCAAGAGACAGAGCGGCAGTAACAATGTCGCTCTGTTGTTTTAGATCTGATTCCAGCACTATATGTCCACCGGCACGCAGTTGCACGGAGGCCTGTTCAAGCAGCTGTTTGATCAGCGCCAGGCCACCATTGTCTGCATAGAGTGCTTGTTGCGGTTCGGCAAACGTATCTGGCGATACCTCCCAATCGCGCGAGACGTAAGGAAGGTTGGCGATAATGATGTCGATCGGCAGGCCATAGCCGCGTAAAAGATCGTTTTTGAGAAACGCAACGTCGGCATGTAACAATGCAGCATTCTCTTTGGCCAAATTCAGTGCGTGTTGGTCGGTGTCGGTCAGCGTCACATCGAGCTCTGGCCATTCGAGCTTGGCGGTGATACCCAGGCAGCCGGTACCCGTGCCAACGTCGACTAGGCGGGGTTTTTCTGGGAGGAGCGACAGGTTCTTCGGTATTAGATCCTTCAATAATTCGATGATTGTTTCCGACTCCGGACGGGGAATCAGTGCTGCTGGTGTGGTTTTAAAGCGTCGGCCGTAAAATTCTTTGTGTCCAATAATGTAGGCGACCGGTGTGTGCTCGAGCCGAAGCTCCAGTCGGGCATTGGCAATATCTTCGCGCCGGTCGTCAATCTCTTCGTCGCCATGTGCATGGAGGTACGTACGGGGTTCACGGATAGTGTGGCCGAGTATGAGTTCGGCGTCGAGCCTAGCTGAATCAATACCAGCGTTTGCGAGTTCCTGTGTTGCCTCGTCGAGCCACGTTTTAATTATCATGAGAATAGTATTACACCTCTGTTATGAATAGGCAAACTTAGGCATTTTTGGCGGCCAATTCGCGCTCGTATGCCTGCAAGTGCTCGATAATGTCGTCGATCTGGCCGTTCATGGCAGCCGGAATCGCACTGCGGCTGTAGCCGATGCGATGATCGGTAATGCGATCTTGGGGGAAGTTGTAGGTGCGGATTTTTTCGCTGCGGTCACCAGTACCGATCAGCCCGCGACGCTCAGCGTCGAGTTTGGCGTTTTCGGCGTCAATTTTTTGCTGGAGTAGGCGGCTGCGTAGGACGCTCATGGCTTTCTCTTTATTTTTCAGCTGGGATTTTTCGTCTTGGTTGATCACAACAAGCCCAGATGGAATATGGGTAATACGGACGGCACTGTCGGTCGTGTTGACCGATTGGCCACCGTGTCCACCGGATCGGTAGATGTCGATGCGAAGGTCATTGGCGTTAATTTCAATGTCGGTTTCTTCGGCTTCTGGCAGCACGGCGACAGTGACAGTACTGGTATGAATGCGGCCTTGCGATTCGGTCGCAGGCACGCGCTGGACACGGTGCACGCCAGACTCGAATTTCAGGCGAGAATAAGGCGAGTCACCACTGATCTTGAAAACGACTTCTTTGTAGCCGCCAGTGTCATTCATACTTTCACTTATCAGTTCGGTGCGTAGGCCGTTTGCCTCGCAGTAACGAAGATACATACGATACAGTTCGGCTGCGAACAGGCTTGCTTCGTCGCCACCGGCCCCGGCCCGAATTTCGATGATGACGTTTTTGTCGTCGTTCGGATCCTTTGGTGCAAGCATCAGAAACAACTCGTCTTCGAGTGCAGACAATTTTTGTTCGGTTTCGGTGACTTCACTTTTGGCGAGCTCGGCGAGTTCATCGCTACCGGTCGCGAGCTCTTTGGCCTCGACGAGCTGCTGCTCGAGCGTGTCGCGTAGCGTAGCTTTGTCGATGATGGCTTCCAGCTCGGAAAACCGTTTGTTTTTGGTGGTAAAAGTCGGATCGCTATAAGCATCTGGGCGTGCCAAAAAATCACCGAGTTCTTTTTTTTCGGCTAGCAGTTCATCGGTATTGAGGTCGATTCGTGGCATATATCCTCGTTATTATAACAAAAAGAGACCTCGGGCAGAGGTCTCTTTTGAAGCGGCGTTATTTGTCGCTGGTTGCTTTCTTGGCAGCTGCGGCACTGGCTTTTTTGGCTTTGTTTGCCAGCTGTGCTTTGCGAGCTTCGGCTGCTGCTGCGCGAGCCTTGAAGCGATCGACACGGCCTTCGGTGTCGATGATCTTTTCTTCACCGGTAAAGAACGGGTGAGATGCGCTGCTGATGTGTACCTTGACCAGTGGGTAAGTGTTGCCATCTTCCCATTTGATCGTATCGTCAGTCGCAGCGGTCGACTGAGTCAAAAAGGCAAAACCGGCCTGATCGTCGCTAAATACGACGGGGCGGTAACTTGTTGGGTGTATACTGCTTTTCATATCCGAACTATTGTACCGTACCTCTGGGGAAATGTCAAAGGGTTACTTTGTCTTGACCGGTGGATCAACCGTCTGTGTATGGTGCAGCATACGAACGGCTGCCGAACGGATGCCTTGGCGGCGATCCTTTTCGGCTTCGATCTTGTCGTGTAATTTGTTGAGCGCACGAATCGTATTTGGGTTTTGTGCGAGCAGCTTGAACTCACGTTCCAGCTCCTCGATGTCGCTGTCCAGCAGGTCTTCGAGGCCCACGTAGGTGTTGCGTGCACCCTTGGTCGCACGAATCAGCTCATCGAGCTTGAGCTGCACGGCTTTGCCATCACGGTTTTGGGTGTTTTGGATCAAAAATACCATTAGGAACGTCACGATGGTCGTGCCGGTGTTGATAACGAGTTGCCAGGTGTCGGAATAATGAAATACCGGCCCCGAGATCGCCCACACGACAACGATCGCAATCGCGCCCAAAAATGTTGAGGCGTTGCCTGTCCAGGTTGATACTTTGCCAGCGGCGATACGAAACGAGTTTTTCATAAGCGCAAGTATACCACTAATGCTTGCCGAATGGTACGTCTGTTGACATATTTTTTGACCTCTGTTACTATAAATCGGTAACAATTTTAATGACACAACTTCTGGCATACTCCTGATTATCTCGGGGTCAGAAGTGAGGAAAAAGGAGTAATATCATGGCGGTAGACGTCGATATTAAGCAGCTGCTCGAAGCTGGTGTCCACTTTGGTCACAAAACGAGCCGTTGGCACCCGAAAATGGCGCCATACATTCATAGTAAACGTCAGGACAGTCACATTATTGACCTGACCAAGACGGTTGAAGGGCTGGACAAAGCGCTGCCATTTCTGACGAGCGTTGCTGCCAGCGGCAAGCAAGTGCTATTTGTCGGTACGAAAAAGCAGGCCAAGGATGCGGTCAAGGCTACTGCCGAAAAGGTTAACATGCCATACGTGACCGAGCGCTGGATTGGCGGTATGCTGACCAACGTCGCAACGGTCAATCAGCAGGTCAAAAAGCTCAAAGACCTGGAAAAGCGCATGGAAAACGGCGACCTTGAAAAGCGCTACAACAAACTGGAAGTTCAGCGCTTCGCCGAAGAAATCGAAGAACTGAACATCAAATACGGCGGCATCAAAGATATGAACGGCCGTCCGGGTGCATTGGTCGTGGTTGATGTACTGGTCGACGACAATGCCGTCAAAGAAGCGAAAGTTTTGGGCATTCCTGTCGTCGGCGTGGTTGATACCAACGTTGATCCAAGCCCAATCGACTATGTCGTTCCTGGTAATGATGATGCAATCAAGGGTACGGCGCTGCTGCTGGACTACTTTGGCCAGGCAGTTGCGGAAGGTAAAAAAGAATAATCTAAGTAATTAAGGGAAAAGCCCAGCCCGAGACGACGGATTTACTCCGGCGCTCGGCGCGATAGGAAAAACCGTCGGTTTGTCCTATTCCCGAAGGGAGAATAAATCGTGGCAGTAACCATTGAAGACATCAAAAAACTGAAAGAACTGACTGGTATCGGTCTGACTGATGCTAAAAAAGCATTGGTTGAAGCTGACGGTGATTTTGAAAAAGCATTGTCGGAACTTCGCAAAAAGGGTCTGACCAAAGCCGAGAAAAAGGGCGATCGCGAGACCCGTGAAGGTATCATCGACAGTTATGTCCATAGCGGCCGTATTGGTGTAGTGGTAGAAGTGAACTGTGAGACTGACTTCGTGGCACGCCTGCCGGAATTCAAAGAATTCGCGCACCAGATGGCTATGCAAATCGCCGCTTTTGCACCGAAATATGCGACCATGGAAGACATTCCAGCCGAAGATTACGATGCCAAGAAAAAGGAATTGCTGGAAAGTGACGCACTGAAAAGCAAGCCAGCTGACATGGCCGAAAAAATCGTCGAAGGCCAATTGAAAAAGCACTTCGCCGAGCAGGTATTGGCTGAACAGCCATTCGTGCTCGACGACAGCCGCACGGTCGGTGATCGCATCAAAGAGCAGATTACGCTCAACGGCGAGAACATTCGTGTGTCGCAGTGGAAGCGCATCGAGCTCGGTGTGACGGAATAAAAATACCACCAAAGAGAAAACGACTCGCATAGGGTCGTTTTTCTTATGCTTTGAGATATTGAATAAACTGACATAATGAAACGATAGTGGCACAGGAGCGTGCCAAGTATAGGAAAGAGGTGGTGGTCGTGAGCGAATCGAATGATGATGGGGCGCTCGAACAGCTCTGTGCGTTCAAGATGCTAGGTGATGTCAACGGCCGGTTAATCAAAGTGCCGTCCAATGAACGTACTGAGTGGCTTGTTCAGTTGAACTCATTCAGTTATATCCATGCTGGCATCGAGGAAATTATTCCTGTGCCGACAACACATGGTCGCCCGCTTGACCATGACACAGGAATGACGCTGATTCTCGTCTCGTTCGTACCTGTTCTGTGGGTCTCGAGCCGCGAAAATGCACTGAATGTTGTCGATCACGCGATTAGGGTGATCTACAAACAGATCTACGGCGTGCCTTTTCCATAACGCCCCGAGTTGAGCCGCCCTGAGAATTCTCGGCAGCTCCTCGGGGCGGTTTCAATTTTAAACAAGTTGACATTTTATAATGTTTATGCTAGTATACGAATATAAAACCGTGCCATGCGGCAATCAAACAAAAACACGTATATTTACAAAAGGCTACAATGAACGAACACTACCCAGCGGCAAAAACATCCGAAACAAGCAGTGAGTTAGACCGTCAAATCGACGCGGCCGAAACGAGTCGGCGTAATCGTATGTCCAAGTGGCTCGGGCGTAAAGTCCTTGGTCTTGATCCGAGTATCCATGGTGTAGAGGTTGTGAGCGGTCGTGTCAAAAACCTCCGTGAAATCAAGAAAGCAGAAAACCCGCAAGAGGAAGTTGATAGACAGCTTGCGGCCGCCGAGAGCACTCGACGTGCTCGTGTAACCAAGTGGCTCGGGCGTAAGGTTACGGGTCTCAATCTAGAAGAGCACGGTGCGGAAGTCGTGAGCGGTAAGGTTGCTCGTCTTCGCGCGATCCAGAAGGACATGCAGGCGGCCAAATCTGCTGCAGACTATGATGCCCGGGTGCAAGCATTCAACGAACAGTATCCGCCACTTTCACCGCAAGAATTACGGCCAGATCCATTTGCGATTGATCCATTCGATCAGGTTGAAACAACCGATAACACCTTACCTGCAGCTCATGGCGAAGATCCTTTTGCGGCTCCAGCGCCGAGCAGTGCTGCATCAAAACGGTCTGCGAACCCATTCGCGTAGCAATATATGAATCTGAAGATACCCCCTTGACGGGGGTATTTTTATAAGCGGCAGTGTATAATAGCAGACATATGTTTGATACAGACCCCTACGAACTCAAAATGGCAGGCGCGCTCGAGCACTTCGAGGGTGAACTGCGTAAAGTCCAGACTGGTCGTGCCCAGCCAAGCATGCTCGACAGCATTAAAGTTGAAGTCTACGGTACGCTGCTACCGCTCAACCAAGCAGCCAACGTGACTGCGCCGGAACCGCAGCAGCTGCAAATCACGCCGTTTGATCCGAGCAATATCAGTGCGGTTGCCGCGGCGATCCGCAACGACCAAACGCTCGGCCTGAATCCAAGTGACGACGGCCGCGTGGTACGCGTACCTGTGCCACCGCTCACCGAAGAGCGCCGCCGACAGATCGTGAAACAGACCGGCGAAAAGGTAGAAGAAGCCCGGATTGGTCTGCGCCAAGCCCGCCAAGACGCGTTGCAGGATGCCAAGCGTCAAAAGGATGCCAAGACGCTGACCGAAGACGATGTAAAAGCCGTCGAAAAAGAAATCGACAAGCTGCTCGGTGACTACCAGGCCAAAATCGACGCTGCGTTCAAGGCCAAAGAAAAAGAAATTCTCACGCTTTAATCTGCTATACTTGTAGCAATGGAACTGCTTCTGGGTATTATTACTGGCCTGATTGCCTTGACCTTTTTGGTGGTAGTGCACGAGCTTGGTCATGCGATCGTGGCGCGCCGCAACGGTGTGGTGGTCGAGGAATTCGGCATCGGCTTCCCGCCGCGGGCATGGGGCAAAAAACTCAAGAACAAAATTTTGTTCAGTATTAACTGGCTGCCGCTTGGCGGTTTCGTCAAAATGCAAGGCGAATACGATTCGTCGAACAAAAAGGGTGACTACGGCGCGGCGAGTTTTTGGGCGAAGACCAAGATTTTGTTGGCCGGCGTATTCATCAACTGGATTACGGCTGCGGTGCTGCTGACGATTTTGGCGATTACCGGTTTACCGCAAATCATTCCGAACCAATTTGCGATGCAAGGCGACACCAAGACGATTTTGCAGCCGGTGCAGCTGAGTAGCGTGAACGGTCGATATCCGGCACAAAAAGCAGGTTTGCAGGCACGCGACAAAATCGTCCGCTTTGCCGGCCAAGAAGTTAAAACCACACAAGATTTCATCGACCTGACTCACAAATATGCTGGCAAAACGGTCGAGGTGATTTACGACCGAGGCGGCTCGGAGCATACGGCGGAAGTAGCGCTGAAAAGCGGCTCAGGAATCGTATTTGGCGCTAGTCTGGTGCAGCAAACCGAAACGCGCTCGACATGGTCGGCACCGATCGTGGGTGTTGCAACGACGGGGCAGCTAACCTGGGAAACGCTGAGTGGCCTAGGGCAGCTGGTCGGTAATTTGGCAAATGGCCTCACGTTGCAACTGACAGGTAGCCAATCTGCGAAAAAGGCCGGTGGCGAAGAACTGGCAGCGGCAAGTGACAGTGTGGCTGGCCCGGTCGGTATTCTGGGTGTGATTTTTCCTGCGGCACAGCAGGCGGGAGCAACGCAATTGACGATGCTTGTTGCAATCATTTCGATCGCGCTGGCTGTCATGAACGTGCTACCGATCCCTGCGCTTGATGGTGGCCGATGGTTCACGATGGCGGGATTCCGTTTGGCACGCAAAAAACTGACGAAAGATCGTGAGGAGAAAATCCAAGCAACAGGATTTCTGATTTTAATGGCACTCGTGGTGCTGGTAACGGTGGCAGATGTCGGAAAAATCATCAAGTAGCAAAAAGCTGGCGCTGCATCATCGAGTGAGAGCTCGGCTGAAACGTACTGGCGAAAAGCGCACCTACCGTTGGCGTATGGCAATACTGTTTCCGGCGTGGATAACGGTTGCCTATGTGATGAGCAACCTAATTGTCGTGGCGCTGCTATGGATCTTGGACATTTTACATATGCCCGCCGATACCTTTTTGCGGCCGGCTATATTGCAAACGGCTATTGCGACGCTGATTTACCTTTTAACTATTGCGATTGTCGTGGCCGTACCCTATACCGTCAAACGCTTGCCGATGGCCAGCCTGGGTACACTTGGCCTGACGCGGCTGATATCGTGGTCGGACATTGGCTTGGCTCCAGTCGTATTTCTGTTTTATACGGTGGCCTCGAGTGCGGTGTTGGCGATACTTGTGTCGCTTTTTCCTGGATTTCCAGCGGACCAAACGCAAGATGTCGGCTTTCAAGCATTTGGCTCACAAGCCGATAACCTGCTAGCGTTTGTGACGCTAGTGGTGATCGCGCCGATTGCCGAAGAGACGCTTTTCCGCGGCTATTTGTACGGTAAGCTTGGCAAATACATCCCGACCGTCGTTGCGGCACTTATCACTAGTCTGCTGTTTGGTGTGGCTCATTTGCAGTGGAACGTTGGCATCGACGTCTTTGTCATGAGCCTATTTCTGTGCGGCCTCCGTAGCCTGACGGGCAGTATTTGGGCGGGCGTTTTGGTGCATATGATTAAAAACGGCATCGCGTTTTATATTTTATTTATCGCGCCGATGGTGGGCGGATAGTACTTATGAAACCACGACTTGTTGTAAAGGTAGGTACAAGTACTCTCCTAGAAGATCACGAGCTTCCGACATCAACGTTCGAACTGGTTGGTCGCTCCATTAAGCAGATCCACGATACTTATGATGTCGTTTTGGTCACATCGGGTGCTATAGGTTTTGGTATACGCGAAACTGAGATGGAGCAGCGACCGACGCAGCTCCCACGGCTGCAAGCACTCGCCAGTATCGGACAGATTGGACTGATGGAACGGTGGCGCCAGTCGGTGCACTATGCGGTACTCGGGCAGGTCCTCGTAACAGCACATGAGCTTGAAGATGTATCGAGTGCATCACTGCTGCAGAAGACGTTCGAAGCAATGTGGGCGATGAACGTGATACCTGTTGTTAATGAAAATGATGCGATTACGAATGAAGAGATTACGTTCGGCGATAATGACAAGCTTGCAGCGCTCATCGCGGTGAGTATAAGAGCGAGAGAGCTTATACTGTTGACCGACCAAGATGGGATGTACGCGCAATTCGGCACCCCAGTACAAACGCACGTCCGTGAGATAGCAGTTACCGACGCCGAGACATATGTTGGACGCCAAACGACTAGACATGGCACCGGCGGTATGGCAAGCAAATTGATTGCAGCAAGCATAGCGCAAAAGGGTGGCGTGCAGCCATATATAGCAAGTGCTCGCCAACAAGATGTTATACGGCGTGTTATTGCTGGCGAATGTGGTACAAAACTTATATAATAGACGGATTGTATGAGAATTTCCCAACTATTTACCAAGACGAGCAAGACATTTCCAGGTGATGAGACAGCACGCAACGCGCAGCTGCTTATTCAGGCAGGATTCATTCATAAAGAAATGGCAGGCGTGTATGCGTATCTGCCGCTTGGACTTCGTGTGCTTGAAAAGATCAAACAGATTGTTCGCGAAGAGATGAACGCAATCGGTGGCCAAGAAGTCTTGATGACGACGCTGCAGCCGAAAGACATTTGGGAAAAAACGGATCGCTGGGACGATAAAAAAGTTGACAACTGGTTCAAGACGAAACTTGCCAACGGGAGTGAAGTCGGTGTTGGGCTGACACATGAGGAACCGATCGTTGATGCGGTGAGTGCTTTTGTAAACTCGTACAAAGATTTGCCGTTTTTCGTGTATCAGATCGCGCCGAAGTTTCGCAACGAGCTGCGTGCAAAGAGCGGCTTGCTGCGCGGCCGTGAATTCTTGATGAAAGACATGTATAGCTTTTCGCGAACCCAAGAGGAGCACGAAGCAAAATACGAATCAGCTGTTGAGGCTTACCACCGCGTCTATCAGCGGCTCGGCCTTGGGGAAATTACCTATCGTACCTATGCCGACGGCGGTATTTTTACCAATCGCTTGAGTGACGAATTTCAGACGCTGAGTGAGGTTGGCGAGGATAAGATTTTTGTTGATGAGGTAAAAAAGATTGGCATCAACGAAGAAGTGATGACCGACGAGAACCTGGCAAAACTTGGTCTGAACCGTGACGAACTGATTGAGAAAAAAGCTGTCGAGGTCGGTAATACGTTCCATCTGGAAAGCAAGTACACGGATGCGCTCGAGCTGTTTTACACCGACGAGTCGGGGAGCCGTCAATCGATTATCATGGGTTGTTATGGTATCGGTGTCAGCCGGCTTGTCGGGGTGATTGCTGAACATTTTTCGGACGACAAAGGTCTGGTATGGCCGGAAGCAGTCGCGCCGTATAAGGTTTATTTGGTGTCAATTGGTGACAACGGCAAGGCTGAAGCTGATACGCTGTACGACGAACTGACGGATAAGGGTGTTGAGGTATTGTATGATGATCGTGATGAGCGGCCGGGTACGAAATTTGCCGACAGCGAACTGATGGGCGTGCCACTGCGTGTGACGGTCAGCGACCGCTTGCTTGAAAGCGGTGATAGGTACGAATTTACGACCAGGGCAACTGGTGAAACAGTCACATTGACACGTTCTGAGCTTCTTGCTAAACTGATGTAACCAAAGAGAAGTCGAGGGAGTGCTGAGGTCAGCACTTTTTATAATCAATTTTGTAAATAATGTATATAAAGAGGTAATACTCATGAAAAAACTGTTCCAAATTACCGAGGCGGGCAAAAAAGAGCTGGAAATCGAACTTGAAGAGCTCAAAAGCCGTCGCGGTGCGATCGCCGATAAGATCGCCGATGCGCGTGATTATGGCGACCTGAGCGAAAACGCTGAGTACGATTCTGCACGCGAAGAACAGGGCTTGGTTGAAAGCCGCATCGCAGAAATCGAAGAGGTACTGCTAAACGCATCGATTATCGCGGCCACCAAAAGCAGTAGCGTGAAGCTTGGCAGCAAGGTTGAACTGAAAACGGGTAAAAAGAGTGTGACATACCACGTCGTCGGTCCGGTCGAAGCAGACCCGCTCGAAGGCAAAATCAGCAACGAATCACCGATCGGTCTGGCGCTGATGGGCAAGAAAATTGGTGAAATAGCCACGATTACTACGCCAAAAGGCGATATCTCGTACGAAGTCGTCAAAGTCGGCTAAGGCTTATACTTATAAAACAAAGCGCCCGATATTGCTTCGGGCGTTTTTAAATAGCTAAGTAATTTATGCGACCTTCTCGTCGGCGAATGGGTCGTAGCGCTCAGCATCGTCGAATTTTTCGTCGTAATAGACGCCGAGCTCTTGCAGAATCTTTGCTTCGGCCTCTCGGCGACGCTGTTCACGCATGAGTTCGTTGCTTGTCACGATTGTTTCATCAAAATCTTCATGCCGTATCGCGTCCGTTCGAAGTGCGGCGCGTGATAATGCGAGCGGAAAGGGGGTGTTATTCTCGTGGGTATCAACAATCGCAGTGGCAAACTCTCGATGCGTATTTCGGTTCATAGCCGTAACGGCAGGGTCCTGATCTTTCTTGTTGATAGGAAAAGCCTGCTGAAGAAGATCATTCACGGAAATCATCATGTCTGAATCTCCGGTAACAGCTGCTGCTTCGGCTGTCGGTAGGAGTTTTTCGTAATCGGGAGCTTCGGTAAGACCGAGCATTTTGACGGCCTTCTTGAGTTCCGCGATAGTTTCTGGTGATGCCTCATGTGTACGGATTTCGTTCGCCGTATTGCGAATCTCGCGTCCGAGTTCATCAATTTTTTTAGGATCTTGAATGGCTTCAACTTCTTGGTGAACGTCTGGAACGAATTCATGAAGTGCGCGTGTCATCGTGTTAATTCCTCGCTTTTTGTATTAAAAAATCCCGCGCTTTTTACAGGGCGGGTCGAATAGTGCTGGCTCGTGGTGTTTGTGTGAGTTGTCGAATCTGTTTTTGTCATCTTCGATACCATCTGTGCTATATTAATGGTTAATTTATGGGTTGATTGTAGCACCATGAGCACTTTCGCGCAATACTTTTATATCACTCATGAGTTACGAAATTGTGAAACTGCTAACACTTTTTGTAAATCACCCCTGTTAGTGTATAATGCTGACATATGGCAACGCTCCAAGATTACAGAGACGAACGACTGCGAAAACTGAAAGAATTGCAGGATTTAGGTATTAATCCGTACCCTGCGGATTCGCATCGCACGCATACTGCGGCTGATGTCGTGAATCGTTTCGATGAGCTAAAGGGCAACATCGTGACGGTAACCGGTCGGGTGATGGGTCTGCGCAAATTTGGCAAGCTGGCATTTATCGTACTGCGTGACCAATCTGGCCAAGTGCAGCTGTTTTTGCACGCGCCGGACGTCGCACTACTGGACACGACAACGGGCACTATCGGTATGAAAGAACTGCCGCTGCTTGATACGGGCGATTTCGTCGAGGCGACAGGTGAGGTGATTCAAACAAAAACCGGTGAAATATCGGTTGGTGTAAAGAGCTTGCGCATCCTGACGAAGAGCTTGCGGCCAATGCCGACAGAGCTGACCGACAAAGAGCAGCGCCTGCGCCGCCGCTACGTGGACATGGCGGTCAACGACGAGGTGCGCGAGCGTTTCGTGCGTCGCAGCCGGTTTTGGCAGGCGACGCGTGATTTTTTGCGTGAGCAGGACTTTCTAGAGATTAATATCCCCGTTCTTGAGGCGACCGCTGGCGGTGCCGATGCGACACCGTTCGTCACACATATGGACGCGCTCGACCAAGATTTTTATTTGCGTATTAGCCATGAACTGCCACTGAAGCGTTTACTGGTGGCAGGTTACGAGAAGGTGTTCGACATCGGGCCACGGTTCCGCAACGAAAACTACAGCGACGAGCATTTGCCAGAGCATGTGGCCATGGAATGGTACTGGGCCTACGCCGACTGGGGAAAGGGCATGGAGCTGACCGAGCAGATGATTCGGACGATCGTCGACAAGACGTGGAGTACAAGGCAGTTTACACTGGCCGATGGCAAACAGATTGATTTTGGTCAGGACGGCGAGCATTTTCCGCGGATCAGTTTCGTACGGGTGCTAAAAGATGAATATGATATTGATGTGTTCGAATCACCGATTGAAGACATTGCAGCAAAACTGAAAGAACATGGCCTGGAAGTCGAAAAGCAAGACAACCGCCAGCGCAGCCTCGATAAATTATGGAAAAAGTATCGCAAAACCATCGCCGGCCCAGCATTCCTCGTGGATATGCCGACTTTCATGCAGCCGCTCGCCAAAGTCCAGCCAGATAACCCGCAGCTGACCGAACAGTTCAACCTGGTATTCGGCGGCAGCGAAATGTGCAAAGCTTTTTCGGAGCTGAACGACCCGATTGACCAATACAACCGCTTTTTGGAACAGCAAAAGCTACGTGACGCTGGCGACGACGAGGCACAGATGATGGATATCGACTATGTGGAAGCGCTCGAATACGCCATGCCGCCAGCGTGCGGCCTGGGCTTTTCGGAGCGGATTTTCTGGTCGCTTGAAGGCGTGAGCGCGCGTGAAGGCGTCCCATTCCCAGCCTTGCGCCACGAGGTTGATGAAACCACGAAGTCACTCTACCCGGATTTGAAAGGATAAGCCATGGCAAAACTCTTCGACAGCGCGTATTTCAACCAAAAAATCGTGCCGGTCGGCGAGGCGAATCTGTCGATTGCCAGCTCGGCAGTGCTCTACGGCTTGAGCGTCTACACGGTATTTTATGTGTATCCGGCCAAGGATGGTTATCGAGCCTTTCGACTGCATGACCATTACGATCGACTGCGTGCTTCGGCAAAAATCATTGGATTGGCCGGCGCAGCTGGAATTTGATACTTTCGCGACAATTATGAAGGGCGTCATCGATGCCAACGCACCTAAAAAACCGGTTTTCGTGCGTGCGACAGTTCACGCCGACGGTATTTTGCCCGGCACACGTAGTCGCGGTGTATCCACGCAACTCAGCGCGTTCGTCTACGAAGCTGTGCCGATTATGCAGCCGACCGGCGTTCGGCTCAAAACCAGCCAGTAGCGACGTGTGCCAGATAACAGCATCCCATCGCGGGCAAAAGTGAATGGTGCCTATGTCAACTCTGTTTTGGCGCACCAGGACGCACTCGACGCGGGGTATGACGATTGTATTTTCTTGGACCAGGCGGGGCACGTGTGCGAACTGGCCGCGGCGAACATTTTTATGGTTCGTGGTGGCAAGCTTATTACACCGGACACGAGCAGCGACATTCTCGAGGGTATTAATCGCCGTTCGATTCTTGAACTAGCAGAAAAAGAGGGAATGACCATCCAAGAACGACCAATCGATCTGACTGAGCTCTACATTGCCGACGAAGTATTTGTCTGTGGAACATCGGCATATGTTGCGAGCGTTGCCGAAATCGACGGCCGGCAAATTGATGAAACGCACAACCCGTTGACTCGCAAGTTGGCGTCGCTGCACCATCGTGCGATCCAAAGCGGCACGCTATTGCGATAAGTCATCGGCTTTTCAGGAAAATACCAGTCTTGCGGCTTATCATGAGTGCAAAGGAGAATGGTATTATGCCTGCCAAGGATAAAGAAGTGCAAGAATCTGGAGAAGAGAAGCCGACAAAGCGCGTCATAGTCACAGAAAGTGTGCCCGAGAGTAGTGTGGCGGTGAAGAGTGTTCCGCGCACGCCATGGCCGCTTATCACGATTGGCGTGGTTGCGACAGTTGTGGTTATGGCGGTTGCTGTCGGGGGCTGGCTATTTATTGTTGGGCGTGCGAACGGTAATGGCACGACGACCCGCACGAGCCGGCTGGGGGCGTATGGGTTTAATCAGCAGTCGCAAGGTGGTAATTCGAACGGTAATTCTTACTTTGGTAACGGCAACGGCGGTTTTGGTGGCGGTGGTTATCGGCGCGGATCGGCGGAACAGGCAGCTGCGGACGGTGTGATTACGGCAGTCAACGGTCAGACATTGACGGTGAGCGGTCAAGGCAAGCAAGTAACCGTAACGGAAACAAATAGTACTGTCGTGTCGGGTGATGCCTCAAGCGTCGCGGTGAACGATACGGTACTCGTGTATGGTACGACGAATAGCGATGGGTCAGTCACGGCGACACGCATCGTGATTCGCAACAATGCCTCGGCAAGTGACACAAGTGTTGACGGCTCGTCGGACACGATCGTTCCTGGCGCCTAGAAACGAGGTTCGTGCACGTGGCGCGAATCTCACTTATGAAGCGTAAGAGTTTTTTGGTATGATACTTATATGAAACGTGCATTGGGGGTATTGCTTGCGGTTGTCGTTGCGACGCTTGGCGTTGCGCAGAGCAGCTATGCGGTAGCAGCGAATGACTTTACATTCGTGTCACTGCATGCCGATTACTATCTAGGGGCAGACAAAGACGGCCGCTCGACTCTGAAAACGGTTGAAACGCTCGTGGTGAATATTCCTGCGAGTAAACAAGGGCAACAGATCGATCAGACAATTCCAAAAAACGACGATGGTCATCCGACGGACCTCAAATTCGTGTCGGTAACCGACCAAAACAAGAAAGCAAAGCAATTTTGGGGTACGAGTAGTGGTAGTAATGAAATTTTGCATATCACGGTTCCAAACAAAACAAGTGGCCAGCAAACATATGTCGTCACCTATACCCAACGTGACGTCACGACATATGTGGCCAATCCAGGTGAGCATGAATTTGCCTGGCAGGTAGGAAGCGCGCAGTGGCGACAAGCGATTCCAACGGTTAGTGCGACGATTTACGCGAGTAGCAATATAGAACCGACGCTCAACAAACGAGTCACCTGTACGGTCGGCTCTACGTCGTGTCAGATTACCGAAAAAGGCAATACGATAACTGCAAGTGCCAAAAATGTTGGCGCAGGTCAGTCCATGGCAATCATGGTTGGCTTCACTGCGGGGACGTTTCGGGCGTATGAACCGACGCTTGGCGATCACCTGGCCACATCGTGGCCAATTATCGCGATCGTTATCGTTTGTGTCATAATTATTATAGTTGTTGGAGTGGTGTACTACCGTAAAAAGCAAAAGGGGGAACGATGATAGAAGTCCATCATATAACGAAAACCTATGGCAAAAAATCGAATGTCTTTACGGCGCTCGATGATGTCAATTTTGAAATTCCAGACGGCGCCAGCGTGGCGATCCTGGGTAAGTCGGGCAGTGGTAAGTCCACGCTGATGCATGCGATGAGCGGGTTGGACCGGCCGCAGCAAGGCGAGGTGATGATTGATGGCGAGAATATCTTGAAATTGAAGCAAAAGGCGGTCGATACTTTTCGTGCGACCAAAATGAGTTTTATTTTTCAGTCGTTTTTTGTGCAGGGTAACGAAACGTGTTACGACAACGTCAGCTTACCGCTCGAAATCGCTGGTGTGCCGCGGCGGGCACGCAAGGCACGCGTGGTGCATGCGTTAGAAGCGGTTGAGCTCGGTAGCAAGATAAAGTCGAAGGCAAAAGATTTGTCTGGCGGCCAAAAACAGCGCCTCGCAATTGCCCGCGCAATCGTGAATCAACCGAAAATTCTGTTTGCTGACGAGCCAACCGGTAATCTTGACAGTACGACCGGCGACGTCATCGAAAAATTGCTGTTTAACTATAACAAAAAGAACGGCACGACCTTGATTATCGTGACGCATGACCCAGATCTTGCGGACAAGTGCGATATCAAGATTGCGATCAAAGACGGCAAAATCGAAGAAATCACTGATGCGAAAAAGACACGTCCGACACACTCAGCCATGACAAAAACCAGAACGCTTGGGAGGGTCCAGTAATGAAAGCCAGTGATATTATTCGTCGCGCGGGTCGTAACCTGCGTCAGGCAAAAATCCGCACGCTTTTGACGGCACTCGCTATCAGCGTTGGAGCTTTTACGATTACATTGGCATTGGCAGCAGGGACGGGTGGCAAACAATACACCGACAGTCTCATCAAGAATAACGGCGATGCGCGTAGCCTGAGCGTCTTCGCGAAGAGCCAAAAGAGCGAAGACTCGGGTCCGCAGAAATATGGCGCAACTGATGCGGCTGTCAGCCAAGGCTATCTGGGTGACAGTGATATCAGCAAAATCAAAACTGTTTCGGGTGTTGAAAGCGTCACGCCGATGTACAACATCAGTGCTGCTTATATGTTTGGTCCGAACGGTGAAAAGTACCAAACGTTGCTCTCGATCAAAGTTGACCAGACGGGTGTCAATTTGGCTGCCGGTTCACTGACGAATAATCAACCGGCAAAGGGCACGGTCATCGTGTCGGAGAGCTATGTAAAGCCGCTTGGCTACGCATCAGACAAAGAGGCGATTGGCAAATCAATCACGCTACATATCGATAAATCGTCAATCGCCGGTTTGCCTGCAGCGGGCAAAGACATGACATTTACGATTGCCGCAGTCGACAAAAAATCCGATACGACGCTGGATTATCAGGACGGTATTCGTGTGAGCCCACAGGATGGTCAGGATATCTATGACTACCAGACACCAGTCGATGCGGCGAATCAGTACTATGGTGTGACGGTGCGTGTCGCAAAGAACGCTGACCCCAAGACAGTGCAAGCCTCCATCAAGGACAAAGGCTACGAAGTATTTTCGTTGCAAGACGTTCAGCAAGTACTCTTTACCTTTGTGAATGTTGTGATGGGCGGCGCGGCCGGATTTGGTGCACTCGCAATTATTGCGTCGATTTTCGGCATCATAAACACGCAGTATATATCGGTGCTTGAGCGCACGCAGCAAATCGGGCTTATGAAAGCGCTTGGTGCGCGTCGGCGCGATATTGGGCGGTTGTTCCGCTACGAAGCGGCGTGGGTCGGATTTCTTGGCGGTTTGATCGGCACACTGCTCGCACTGCTTGTCGGACTGCTCAATCCATGGATTACAGATAAGCTCAATCTTGAACCAGGTACGAAGCTGCTCGTCTTCAATCCCGTTTATAGTATCGTTTTAATCCTTGCGTTGATGCTCGTCGCGGTCGTCGCGGGCTATTTCCCGGCACGCAAAGCCTCGAAGCTCGATCCGATCGAGGCGCTCAGAACCGAGTAGGGGCTCCGCCCCTCCATTCCTTCGCGAAGTAAATTCGCAAAGGAACTCCACCCTGCTAAAGCGCACGCTTCGCATGCGTGCCTTCGGCGTGACATCTGTTATAATGATGTCATGATAGATATCCGGTTGGTACGCGAAAACCCTGAGCTTGTGGCACAAAATGCCAAAAACAAAGGCTATGACATCGATGTGAACAAATTAGTTGCTCTAGACGACGAGCGTCGTTCGTTGCAGCAGCAGGTCGATGAGCTTCGTGAAAAACGCAACCAAAACTCATCAAAGATGAAAGGCGGCAAGCCGGACCAAGCAACGATTGACGAAGGCAAGCAGCTCAAAATTGAGCTGGCCGAGCGTGAAGAGTACTTGGCAAACGCCGACAAAGAATACACCGATTTGCTCTGGCAGTTGCCAAACCTTGTCTTCGATGACGTACCCGTTGGGGGCGAAGCAGACAGTGTCGAGATCAAGCAATGGGGCGAAAAAACGACCGGCGCCAAAGACCACTTGGACTTTGCTGTTGCCCGCGATTGGGTCGACTTTGAGCGTGGCGCCAAAGTTGCCGGCGCCAAGTTCTACTACTTAAAAGGCGACATGGCGCTGCTCGAAAATGCAATCATGCAGTACGCGCTGAGCGTGCTGGTCGGCAAGGGCTTCACCTTTATGACCGTGCCGCACATGGTTAACGGTCGCACGGCGACCGGCACCGGTTTTGCACCGCGCACGAGCGACCAGTCAGACGAATATTTCATAGAAGGCGAAGACTTGTCGCTGATTGCCACGGCCGAAATGCCGCTGACCGGCTATCACGGCGACGAGATTCTCGATGAGTCACAGTTGCCGCTACTGTACGCCGGCTACAGCCCAAGTTACCGCAAAGAAGCCGGCACCTATGGCAAGCATACCCGTGGGCTATTCCGCGTGCATCAGTTCAATAAGCTCGAAATGTATGCTTTTACTACGCCTGACCAGAGCCAGGAAGTGCACGAAAAGCTGCTTAGCATCGAAGAGGAAATCTGGCAAGCGATTGGCATCCCATACCACATCATCAACATCGCGACTGGCGACTTGGGCGCACCGGCTGCCAAAAAATACGACATCGAATACTGGTCACCAGTCGACGAAAAATACCGCGAACTAACCAGCTGCAGCAACTGCACCGACTTCCAGGCACGTAACTTGAACATTCGCGTCCGCCGCAAAGATGGCAATGTCGAGGTACTACATACCCTCAATGGTACAGCGGTTAGCCTGGCGCGTTCACTGGTCGCAGTTATCGAGCACTACCAAAACGCCGACGGTACGCTCACGGTCCCAGAAGTCTTGCGACCATACCTAAATAACAGGGAAGTACTATAAAAGCAGCACGACCGAAAGAGCGAGTGATATTGCAAAAATTATACTTATATGATATAATGTAAGTATAATGAATTATTCACCTGGTGAAATTGCCGACTTTCTCCGAAATGAGAAAATCGCGATACACGGTGTATCCCCTGAGGCATACAGGCAAAACGAGCGATTGATGCAGGACCTTGGTTCTATTGGCATCATGTCTGACTCACTACTTGCTATCCATGTCATTGGCAGCCGGGCAAACGGAACAAGCGATACGTCTTCGGATTTGGATTTCGCAGTACTGCGGTTCCCCTATGATGATATCCAGAATACGATAAGTGAAGTGCGTGAAGTAGCGGGTGACTACGATCTAGAAGTTGATAGCGGCATGGCGGCAGTAGCTGTCGGCTTGCATGATGTCATTCCGGACACCGCACCAGACCTGATCCGAATGGTTGACAGCGCACCGCACCATGCCGCAAGTATATTTGAGGATGGCATCTACACCTCGTCGGAGCTGATTATCACACGGTTGGCCGTGACAAGTATTCTTCATGCGTATGCAACGAAAAAGGAAGCGGAAGAGCGGTGGCATGAAATTCGAGACACTCATGCAGAGATTTACATGGGTGATCTTGCACGAATGCAAGAGAAGCTGATACAACGGTTGAATGTAGACGATGCAGCGGTGAAAAGCCATATACCACAGAATCTTATGAATGAGCGAAAGGCGAAATTCGGCCTTCCGAGCGACCTTGGCGCTTATCATAGTGAGCTCAAAGATTGGGCGGTCACTCACCGTGCCAGCTTGATGGATACTACTGGCTGGGAATTGTACGAAGATGTAGGCAGCGAGCTGTAGTTGCTACTAACGAGTCAGTATATTCCAGTGTTATAATTGACCAAGCGTCGGGGTGTGGCGCAGCTCGGTAGCGCGCACCGTTCGGGACGGTGAGGTCGTCCGTTCAAATCGGATCACCCCGACCATAAAAATAACTGCTCAAAGCAGTTATTTTTTGTGGTAGTCGAATCACTGCTGGCTGCAACCGCAATTTAGTTTGCATACGAAAAAGGTCGCCGAAGAGGCTCAAGCTGAAGCATCAGTGCTTCGGCGAACCTCTTTCGACGACGCTGCGTAAGGACAGGATTACGAAGACAGCTGCGAAAACAGCGACTGCTCAACCCGCTCGTAGAGTGCCAGGCGCATGACGCTAGCTCTGCCGATATCCAGTAGCGCAGCTATTTCGTCCAGCTGGGCGAATTGCTCTCTGGTCATATGGACCTTGCGTCGTACCCCAGTTTGGTGTGCCGGGTAGGCGCCTTGCCAGACTTTGACGTATGGACCAAAGTCGATGTTGGGTCGGTAACCTGCCCGAAAGCGCTTCATGAAGTCAAGTACGACCTCTTGAATGATCTGACTGTCACCGTCTTCGGTCGCAAGTACCTTGGGCTTGCGCAAGGCGGCCAGGTGGTTGTCGTTGAAATTTGCGCTGATCCGCTGCAAATCGATTTGCCGTTTCTTTTGCATAAACGTGTCCTAACTCGGAAAGGTGCGATTGTGTCGATTTATTTTAACAGATAACGGTATAATAATCACATGGCACAACTCTTTCTCGTGACTGGCAACCCGAACAAACTCAAAGAATGGCGACAGATCTTGCCTGCAACCATTGCGATGGATATTGCCGATGTTGATTTGGTGGAGATCCAGAGCGTGGATCCTATGGAAATTATTACCGACAAAGCACGCCGAGCATACGAGGCGGTCGGCAAGCCGGTGGTTGTCGAAGACGCCGAAGCAGGTCTGGAAAAACTGCATGGTTTGCCGGGGCCATTTATTAAATTCTTTATTCAAAAACTTGGTGGTGATGTATTGTATCAGCTCGCGGGCCACGAAGGCGAAAAGGCAACGGTTTCATGTTCGATTGCGTATTACGACGGCCAAAACATGCTGACGGTTCGCGGCGATGTCCACGGTACGATCGTCGCGCCGCGCGGCGATGCCGGCTTTGGTTTTGATGTCACCTTTGTGCCAGACGGCGAAACGCAGACCTACGCTGAAATGGACGACGAGAAAAAGAATGCACTCAGTCATCGCTCCAAAGCGATTACGCTGCTTGTCGAGAAGCTCACGAACTAAGCCTGGCCGAGATGCGGCGTTGCACCCAAATACTCTAGTTGCCAGTGCTGAGTCTTATTTGAAAGCAGCGTAAAGGAAGTGTTGTCAGTGACCGCTTCGAACGTTTTTGCACGAGACCAATCATGTATCGTGGCGACGAGAGTTCGAATGGCAACTCCGTGTCCAAATACAAAAACTCGCTCTATTTCAGATTGAGGTGCCAAAGGAATATTTGTCTCTACCCACTGCAGCATACGTCTGCCGACGTCGTTCATTGACTCGCCGCCAGGTGCCTTGAAGGCCTTTCCTTGTCGGTCTATCTCTGAAAGGATTTCGGGTGTATATACCTCTGAACGTAGTCTCCCGACGTAGTCGCCCTGATCCATTTCTTGTATTTCGGTGGCGATGATCGGTTCAATAGTGAAGTCCATAGCCGCAAGAGTGTGCATTGCAGTCTCGCGTGTGCGAACTGCAGGTGAGGCAAAAACCTGCGTAGGCAGTATATTATTTGCCAGAAAGTATTCACCAAGCAGTTGAGCTTGTCTCACACCATGTTTCGTGAGCGGTGTTTCATTACTTCGTCCGCCAACCAAATGGGAATTGACATTCATCTGGGATTCGCCGTGCCGTATCAGATAAAGCTCTGTGCTCATGTATTTTCTATTTTAGCAGTCATGATGGCAGGGGCCTCTTTTTGTTTGGCAGTGCGAAACCCATGAGAGTATAATAAAGATATAGACGGAGGGCACCCCACAATATGATCAACCGAATCACCATCACCGGCGTCAAGTACGACGTCGATGACGCGACGAAGAAATACGTTATCAAAAAGATAAGTCGGTTGGATCGCTATCTCCCACGGCACGCGCGCAAATCCGCCAGCGCGGAAGTCTTGCTCAAAGAAGTTAATCGGGCGCATGGCAACAAATACGAGGCCGAAGTGATTATTAACGTGCCGAGCAAGGTGCTGACCGCCAAGGACTCAACGGTCAATATCTTGGCTGCGCTCGACATCGTGGAAGCAAAGTTGGCCACGCAGCTGCACAAATACAAGTCTGAGACGACTGATCATGTTGGCCGCCACGCCATGCTGTCGCGTTTCAAACGCAGCTATAGCCGCGAGGCGGCTGAACTGTCGTAGAACTTACGGCAAAACTACTGTTTTTTTGTCAAAAATAGGCTATAATATCTTGTAGTTATTTTCAGATGCAGTCGCGCGGTGGGCACGGCAACAAATACGGCAGGAGTAGGGCTTAGTATGGTGAATGTTAACAGACAAACGGTCTTAACAAAGGTGTTCGGTGATCCGCAAAAGCGGATTTTGAAGGGGTACGATAAAAAAGTCGCGGCAATTAACGCACTGGCAGAAAAATATCACAAGATGACCAAGCCGGAGCTGAAAAAGCAGACGGCAGAGCTCAAAAAGCGCTTGGCAAAAAAAGGCACCAAGCTCGATGATATTTTGCCAGATGCGTTCGCACTGGTCCGTGAGGCGAGCGATCGTGTACTCGGTATGCGCCATTTCGACGTACAGCTTATCGGTGGTATTGCGCTGCATGACGGCAATGTGGCCGAAATGAAAACCGGTGAAGGTAAAACGCTGGTCGCAACACTGCCAACCTACCTGAACGCGTTGGAAGAAAAAGGCGTGCATGTGGTAACGGTCAACGATTACTTGGCACAGCGTGACGCCGGCTGGATGGGTGAGTTGTATCACTTTTTGGGTATGTCAACAGGTGTTATTATCAACGACGCGTCGTTTTTGTACGACCCTGACTACGACAACGAAAACCACACCGATCCGCGCATGAAAAAACTGCGTCCGGTGACGCGCAAAGAAGCCTATGCGGCGGACATCACCTATGGCACGAACAACGAATTCGGTTTCGACTACTTGCGCGACAACATGGTCAACGAGGTCGAAGAGCTGCGTCAGCGTGATTTGCATTTTGCCATCGTGGACGAGGTCGACTCGATTTTGATCGACGAAGCCCGCACGCCGCTCATCATTAGTGCACCAGCTGCCGAAAATCCGGAAAGCTACTACCAATTTGCCAAGGTCGCCGCCAAACTGACGCCGGAAGATTACGTACTGGACGAAAAACGCCGTACCGTTGCCTTGAGCGACGAAGGCGTCGAGAAAATCCAGAAAATGCTCGGTATCAAGAACCTGTACAGCCCGGACTATATCCGCTCTGTCTATCACATGGACCAAGCGCTCAAGGCTCAGACGCTGTTTCACCGTGACAAAGACTACGTGGTGACCAACGACGGCGAAGTGATTATCGTCGACGAACACACCGGCCGTTTGATGCAGGGTCGCCGCTACAACGAAGGCTTGCACCAGGCGATCGAAGCCAAAGAAAACGTGCCAGTGCTACAGGAAAGCATGACGCTTGCAACGGTGTCGTTCCAGAATTTCTTCCGCCTGTACGACAAGCTATCCGGTATGACCGGTACGGCATTTACCGAGGCCGAGGAATTCCAGCAGATTTACAGTCTGGACGTGGTGCAGATTCCGTCGAACAAGCCGATTACGCGTATTGACCACGAAGATTTGATTTTCAAAACGGAGACTGGCAAGCTCAAAGCCGTTGCTGAATCGATCAAAGAATACCATAAAGCCGGTCGGCCAGTGCTGGTCGGTAGCGCGTCGATCGCTAAAAACGAGCTGATTGCGAACTATCTGAAAAAAGAAGGCATCAAGTACGAAATTTTGAACGCCAAAAACAACGAACGCGAAGCGGCAATCGTGGAGAAAGCCGGTGAAAAGGGCGCAATTACGCTGGCGACTAATATTGCCGGTCGTGGTACCGACATCAAGCTTGGCGATGGCGTCAAAGAGCTTGGCGGTTTGGTAGTGATCGGTAGCGAACGGCATGAATCCCGCCGTATCGACAACCAGCTTCGTGGTCGTGGCGGCCGTCAGGGCGACCCAGGCGACACGCAGTTCTATGTGTCGACCGAAGACGACCTGATGCGTATTTTCCAGGGTGAGCGCATTGCGGGCCTGATGGATCGCCTGGGCGTCGACGCCGATACGCCGATTCAAAACAAGGCGGTTAGCAAGACACTCGAGGCGGCGCAAAAACGCGTCGAAGGCTACAACTATGACATGCGCAAAAATGTTGTTCAGTATGACAACGTCATTAACCGTCATCGTCGCGTCGTGTACACGATGCGCAAGAAAATTCTGGAAGGTGACAACATCAAACCGGAAATCGAGCGTTTGCTTGGTGAAAAGGTGAACGACCTGACGCAATTGCCAGCTAAGAACAATCCAAAATTTGCCGACGAATTTGGTTCTATTTTCCCGCTGCCGACAGATGAAATCACGAAAATCGGTGCTGAGAAACGTGACAAAGCACGACAAGAAGCGGCCAAGCAAGCTGTCGATAAGCTGTACGCCGACAAAGAAGCCGAACTGACGACTGAGGTCATGCGCAAGGTTGAGCGTGACGTGTATTTGCAGGTGCTCGACACGCTTTGGATGCAGCATCTGGAAAACATGCAGCACCTACGCGAAGGTATCCACTGGCGTTCGGTCGGTCAACGCGATCCGTTGGTCGAATACCGCGCCGAAAGTTCGAAACTGTTTGATAGTTTGCAAGCGACGCTGCGCGATGAAGTCTTGAACGCAATCATGCATGTGCACCCGAACGACTTTTTGGCTGTAGCGCAAGAAGACCACGAAACAGAGCTGACACGCTTGGCAGCTGATTCGGTTGAGCGTGGTGTCAACGAAGTGACTGGTGGTGAGCAAAACCGTGACGACGATTTTTCGGTCGCCAAAAAGCAAACCAACGAAAACAAAGTTCGTAATGATGCGCGCAAGAAAAAGAAAGCGCAAAGGCAGAACCGTAAAAAGAGTCGTCGATGAAACATACAGTCGAAGAAATCCGCTTGAAAAATGGGGCACGGGGGTTATTGATCGACGTGCCCGGTGCAACGGTCATGAGTTTCCAGTTCCAATTTCGAGCCGGCAACCGTTACGTCAAAAACAAGAATATTTATGAAACCGCGCATGTCATGGAGCATATGGCATTTGGCGCCAATTCGCAGTTTAAAGATGAGCACGAGTTCGAAGCGGAATTCACCAAAAACGGTGCCTATCACAATGCCTACACCAGCGATCTTTCCATGGTGTACTTGGCAGACTGCGCTGATTTTGAGTGGGAACGGATTTTTGAATTGCAACGATTGTCTATCTGCGAACCACGGTTTAATGCAACCGAACTAGAAGCCGAAAAGGGTAATGTGCGCAGTGAATTAACTGGTTTTTTGAATAATCACAATCGTGTACTGTGGCCAAAAGTACAACAGTTGCTCGGTGAAGATGTCCTGACGTTCAACCAACGTCTGAAGACGATTCCACGAGTGAAGCTGCAGCACATCAAAGAGCATCATGCACGCACCCATACGGCGGCTAACATGCGCTTCGTGATTGCCGGCAAGCTGAATGGTCGCAAAAGCGAAATCAAACGTCGTCTGGAGGAGTGGGAACTACCGCGTGGCGAGCGTTTCGAAGCACCGCATGACGAATTCCATAGCGGCAAGCCGACATTGATCCGCCGCAAGGAAGCGTCAAATTTGACGTTTGCGTGGTCACTCATTGTGCCTCGTGAGCTGAGTGATGAAGAATCGGACGCCATGAACTGCCTCGACCATATTCTGACCGGCACGATGACCTCGCGTATTTACGGCGCAGCCCGCAAAAAAGGTCTGGCCTACGGTATGTTCAGTGATACGTCGGTCGGGTTCCATGATTCGTCGTGGGATTTCGGTGGGCAAGTCAACCTGGAAACATCGGATGCGCTATTTGACATTATCGTGCGCGAACTGCGAGCTGTCATGGACGGCAATATCAGCGAAGCAGAAATTAACGCGGCCAAGTCGTACGCCCTTGGGCGACACCAAATGGGTGCACAGACCGTGGCGCAAATCAGCAACTTCTACACCAACCGCTATTTTGCCGACGACGTCGTAAAAGAATACGAAAAAGTACCGGAATCGATCAAAAGCACGACTCGCGAATGCATGATCGAGACAGCCCGTGAATTCATTCAAGCCAACACCAACGTCCTGGCTGGCGTCAGCAGCGGCGAACGCAAAGAACTGACCGTGCTAAACGACAAGCTGCTGACATTGTTCGAGACTGCGTAAACAGGCTATACTAGCACTATGAAAATCGCAATCCTTGGCTATGGCGTCGAAGGCGAAAGCGTCTACAACTATTACCGTGCGCACTATCCAGACGCGACATTTACAGTGTACGACAACAAGTCCGAGCCAAAGAACCCATTGCCTGCAGGCGTGGAATTTGTAGGCAATGTGACAGATTTCAAAGGCATCGAGGCTGATCTTGCTATCAAGACCCCTGCAATCCCGCCGTGGAGTGTTGAGGTAAGCGGCGAAGTGACGACCATGACGCGTGAGTTCCTAAAAAAGTGCCCAGCCCCAGTCATCGGTGTGACGGGCACGAAGGGTAAGGGTACGACAGCTAGCCTTATTAAATCGATCCTGGATGCGGCTGGCAAAAATGCCTGGCTGGTCGGCAATATCGGCGTCGCCGCGTTTGATATTCTTGATCAAATCAAGCCTGATGACATTGTTGTGTACGAACTCAGCAGCTTTCAATTATGGGACGTCGATGTCAGCCCGCATGTCGCCGTCGTGCTTGGTATTGAGCCGGAACACCTGGACGTACACAAGGATTTTGACGATTACGTAGCGGCAAAGTCTCGTATCGCTGCCTATCAATCAGCGGACGATATTGTCGTGTACAATGCGCATAATAAGTATGCGACCGATATCGCCCTGCAGGCGAGCTCCCTGTCGTATGCATATCCTCACCAAGATGGCGTTCATGTGCAAAATGATAAATTTTATTATGGCCAGCAAGAGATTTGTGCAGTAGATAAGTTAAAAATACCAGGCACACACAATCAAGAGAATGCTTGTGCGGCTATTGAGGCTGCCTGGCAGTGGGTGCAAGATCCAATGATTATTACGCAGGGTCTCGAAAACTTTCCAGGCTTACCTTATAGAATTCAAAAAATCCGAGAGCTGGACGGCGTGTCGTACTACAACGATAGCTATTCATCTGCGCCACCGGCAACGATTGTGGCGCTGCAAGCCATGCAGGCGCCAACCATCCTGATTGCTGGCGGGCTCGACAGGCATCTCGATTATGCGGGCTTCGGGTCGTCCATAGCGCATAGCATTATCGTGAAAAAGACGCTGCTGATCGGGCAGACCAAAGACAAGATAGCGGCAGGGTTGGCGGAGGGTAGTTATGAATTATTCGACAGTCTCGAAGACGCGGTTGCGCGGGCTCGTGCGCTTGCGAGCGAGGGAGACGCGGTGCTTTTTAGTCCGGGTTGCGCTAGTTTTGATATGTTCGCGAACTTTACTGAACGGGGCGATCAATTTACAGAAATCGTGAGGTCATTATGAGCCAGTTCATCTTTAAACATTACAATTACGACCAGGAAACACGTACGGCGTCATTTGCGTACGGCTTCGACGACGGCCGTTCGTTCGAGGAGACGTTCGTTTTTCATGAGGCAAACGATGATTATGACCGTGAGGCGCTCGACCGTGCACTTCGTCTAGCGCATCTTGTCGTTGGAACGTCGTACTTCAAAACGTTTCCCACGCGGGACGTGACGATCGAAACCGGTCCGATCGACGATTGGCAGGCGACGTTTCTCAATAGCGTTTATCAAGAAGGCTTGAGCCAATACGCCTATGAAAACGGCCTTTCACGCGACAATCTTGCGCAGTTTGCGGCGACAGGTAGTCCGCAAGTAGCAACTCCCTATAATGGTGAAGGTATTATTGCGCTGCAAAGCGGGGGTAAGGATTCTTTGTTACTTGCTTCGATGTTGCAAGAGGCAGGCCAAGTGTTTCGCACGCTCTATATCTCGGCTGGCGCATCGCATCCGTCGGTACTCGATACGATCGCCGGGCAGCCACTTGTCATCGAGCGGTCAATCGATCGTGAAGCGCTCAAAATGGCTGCGGTAGACGGTGGCAAGAACGGCCATGTTCCGATTACGTACATCGTTATGGCAGTATCACTGATCCAGGCGATTCTGACTGGCAAAAACACGGTTTTGGCGGCAATTGGCCATGAGGGTGAAGAACCCCATGCGGTTATCGGTGATCTTGCAGTCACACATCAGTGGTCGAAAACATGGCCAGCCGAACAGCAGTTCGCTGAGTATGTCCGTCGCTACGTTTCGCCGGATATTCGTATCGGCTCACCACTGCGCCGTTATACGGAATTGCGCATTGCCGAGCTGTTCGCGCAAAAGGCATGGACGCGTTACGGTCATTCGTTCAGTTCATGTAATCTTGCGAACTACAAACAAGGCGACGATAATTCGATTCTTCGCTGGGATGGCACCTGTTCGAAATGTGCTAACTCGTATCTGCTATTCGCACCGTTCATTGAGCCAGAGGAACTGAACAGCTTGTTTGATGGCCAAGATCTTTTTACAAAGCCACTTCTGAGCGAAACGTTCAAAGGCTTGCTTGGTATCGACGGCGTGCCGAAGCCGTTCGAGTGTATCGGCGAGATTGATGAACTGCGGCTTGCGTATAACGCAAAACGTAGTGGCTACGCAGACCTGCCATTCGCCGTGCCTAAATCATCATTCGACTATAAAAAAGAATATGAGATGCAAGATTGGGCGAGAGATCTCGTGAGAACTGATAAGGTATAATAAAGCTATGCAACCACTCAAAAAGCGCCTGGAGGCGCTTGGGGCGGAGGTGAATGCAGCCTACGGCCAACTCTCTATTGATGACAAACATGCCCAGCTCCAACAGCTGGAGCAAGAGCTTGCTGTGCCCGAAATCTGGAACAATCCGACCGATGCGCAGGCCAAAACCAAGCAGCAGGTGGCACTGGCGGCCATGGTGCAGCCGTGGCAGACATTGCGCACGCAGGTACGTGACCTAATCGAGCTGATGGAGCTGAGCGATGACAGTCTGAAAGATGAGTTCGACGGGCAGATCAGCGCACTGGAAACTGAACTGCGTGAACGCAAAAAGGAGCTGCTCCTGAGCGGCCCGTACGATGACCACAACGCTATCGTGCGTATCAGCGCTGGCGTCGGTGGCACCGATGCGCAAGACTTTGCCGAAATGTTGGAACGCATGTATCTGCGCTGGGCCGAACGGTCCGGCATGTCCGCAAGTATTGTCGAGCGGTCGGCGGGCGAAGAGGCGGGGCTGAAAACCAGCGTTATCGAAATCAGCGGGCCGTATGCCTTTGGCAAGCTGCGGAGCGAAAACGGCGTGCACCGTTTGGTACGACTGAGCCCATTTAACAGTGACAACTTGCGCCAAACGAGCTTTGCTTTGGTAGAAGTCCTCCCGCAGATTGATACGCCAGACGAAGTTGCAATCGACGACAAAGACCTAAAAATCGACGTCTACCGCGCTGGCGGTCATGGCGGTCAGAGTGTGAATACGACCGACAGTGCCGTGCGTGTCACACACTTGCCAACCAATATCGTTGTGGCGATTCAAAACGAACGTAGTCAGCTACAAAACAAAGAGACGGCGCTGAAGATTCTGCGTTCCAAATTGGCACAACTCCAGCTCGAACAGCACGCGGCCAGCGTGGCCGAACTGCGAGCGGGCGAGTCAGCCAACTGGGGCTCGCAGATTCGCAACTACGTATTACATCCGTACACGCTCGTGAAAGACACTCGCACCAAATACGAAGAAAAAGACCCGGCAAGCGTGCTCGACGGTAAAATTGACGGCTTCATAAACGCCTATCTCGAAGCGCAATTAGGCGAATAGCCGCTGTATATTACGAAGATCACGTTGGTTGGCGCTCGTAAAACTTATGCTATAATAACCATAAGTAATGATTCTGCTAGATAGGGTAACAAAAACATACGGCAAAGATATGAAACCGGCGCTCAACCGCGTCAGTTTGCATGTGGAACCGAATGAATTCGTGATTATCGTCGGTACTAGTGGCGCAGGTAAGTCGACGCTGCTCAAGCTGCTGACCCGAGAAGAAAAGCCGACCAGCGGCAAAATTGTCGTGGGTGGTATTGACTACGATACCCTGAAAGACAAGCATATTCCGCTGCTGCGTCGCAAGATCGGCGTGGTATTTCAGGATTTCAAACTGTTACCGCAGCGCACAGTCTACGAAAACATTGCGTTCGCGCTCGAAATCGCCGGTATGACCGGTCGCGAGATCAAAAACACCGTCCCAAAAGTCATCGAACTAGTCGGCCTGACCGGCAAAGAAAACCAGTTTCCGCACCAGCTCAGCGGTGGTGAACGTCAGCGCGTGGCGATTGCCCGTGCCGTCGTGCGCCAGCCCAAAATCTTGATTGCCGACGAGCCGACGGGTAACCTCGACCCACGTCATAGCTGGGATATCGTGCGCCTGCTGGAAAAGATTAACAAATATGGCACGACTGTGCTGCTAACCACGCACAACGTGGATATCGTCAACAAACTGCAACGACGCGTGATTACCATCGAGCATGGCAAAATCACCAGCGACCAAGCGCAAGGGAGCTATAGGCAGTAGTTATGGCAAAGAAAAATTCCGAACCACGAGCACTCCAGCAAAACAAGCACGCCCGCCGCAAATGGCTGACATTTGTGCGCATGTGCCGCTACGGTATCAACAACTTCAGCCGCAATACCTGGCTAACGATCGCTGCCACGGCTGTCATGACGATTACGCTACTTATCATTTTTATCACACTCGTGGCGCGCCAGGTACTGGTGGATACGGTCGACCAGATCAAAGACAAAGTCGACATGTCGATTTACGTTCGCACTGATACTTCGGCAGGTGACGCTGCAAAGATTCAGGCAGAAATCGCAAAACTACCAGGGGTAAAAAGCGTCAGTTATGTAAGCCCACAGCAAGCACGGACCGATTTTGCCAATACCAATAAAACGGACGAAGCAACCCTGGAAGCGCTCAACGAAGCGACCAACAAACTGCCAGGCACGTTCCGTGTACGTATCGTCAATATCAACGACCCATCGCAGTTGCAGCATTTTGTGAATACAGACACACTCTACAAAGCGCATTCTGACCCAAATCGGGAGCCGTCGTTTAGTGGTGAGCGCCGCAGCGCGATTCAGAATATCGGCGCGGCAACGCAGTTTGCCGAAAAGGCCGGGCTAGTGGCCAGCGTCATCTTTATCATCATTTCGTCGCTGATCGTCTTTAATACCATTCGCATGGCAATCTTTAACCGCAAAGAAGAAATCCAAATGATGAAACTGATCGGTGCCGACCACAACTTTATCCGCGGTCCATTTGTGGTAGAGGCGGTCGTGTATGGCTTTATCGCGGCGCTGGCGGCAACAGGACTGGGCATACTTGCACTCTATGCCATCAAAGACAAGCTGGCCAGTTACGAAATCGCCATCGACGGGACGGTCCATGCAGTTACGATTTATAGTCCGTTTGTCTTGCTTGCGATGATTATTGCCGGCGCACTGATTGGCGTTATTTCCTCACTCCTTGCGACACGAAAGTATCTGAAAATCTAGCGGAGCAAACATAAGCGTATTGACGTATTATAAAGGTAGCAGTAGCATGAAAATAGGTATGAAACGGATGTCCACCACTTCCAGCCGTCGACAAGTAATCACCCGAGCAACAATCGGGTCGCTTGTGGTGGTTGTAAGCATCGCCACACCACTAGGGTATGTGCAGCAGGCACTTGCCGACCAGTGGGACAACCAAATCTCGGCTTTGCAGCAGCAAGCCAACCAATATCAAGCCCAGGCGAGCCAATATCAGGCCAAAGCAGCAACCTTGCAACAGGCGCTCGATCAGATTACGGCGCAGAAAAATGCACTCATCGCACAAATTAACATCTCGCAGCAACAATACGACTTGCTGCAGCAACAAATCGACAGTAACCAGAAAAAAATCGAAGCGGCCAAGGACGCGCTTGGCGACACGATTGCCGATCTGTATGTGAGCGATGATGTTTCGTCTGTCGAAATGCTGGCAAGCAGTAAAAATGTCGGTGATTTTTTGGACAAACAAACCTACCAGACATCGATTCAAGACACGCTAACCAAGACGATTGACCAGATCAAAACACTCAAAAAGCAGCTCCAAACGAGCCAAGACAAGCTAAAAGTCGTGCTGCAGCAGCAAGAAAGCCAAAAAGCGTCGCTGGCTGCGAGCGAAGCGCAGCAAGCGCAACTGGTCGCCGAAACAAAGGGCCAAGAAGCAGCCTATCAACAACTTGTGAGCAATACGCAGTCGCAGATGGCAAGTGCCGCAGCGCAGCAACGTGCGTACTACGCGTCGCTGCAAGCGCAAGGTGGTGGCGGTGACAGCGGTGTTGTCGGTAGCTTCCAGTACGCCAACTGGAGCGGCAACATGGGCTGTGGTGGTGGCGGATACCCATACTGTGCTGGTGGACTCGACTACAATTACCCAAGCGGCTCGGCATACGCCCTCTATTACCGTGAATGTGTTGATTATGTGGCCTGGCGCATGGATCATGTGTATGGCAAGCGCGTCGGTTCGTTTGGCGGCGTTGGTATGGCATATCAATGGATTAACTGGGATAACAATACGGGCACAGCCTACAAACTGGGTGCCGTCCAGACCAGCAACCCGCAACCTGGCGATGCGGTCATCTTGCCTCGTATGGCTGGTTTCGCACCAATGGGCCATGCCATGATCGTGGAATCGGCTCCGTCAAACGGCTGGGTGCATGTCAGCCAATACAATTTCTATGGTACTGGCGAATACAGCACGATGGATATTAAAACCTCTGGCGTGATATTCCTGCGGTTCCCGAACGGCTAAAAGTAATTGATGTTTTTATAACGTAAGCTTTTTGCCAGTTCGTGGCGTATAATGGGTGGAAGTGAGTAACCGAGAGACACAAAAACCAAAGAAATGGAGCTTCACGCCCAGTGGGTTTGTGCTGGTTGCAGCGCTGGTGTTTGTCGTCGGCTATGCGGCCGGCACACGCAACGACCAGATTGTCGGTTTGGTCGCACCAACTTTTGGCTTTAAGGTTGCAACGGGTACGCTCGATCTTTCCAGCGTGCAAAACACGTATCGCCAATTGGCAGCGAATTTCGATGGTAAATTGGACACAAACGCGCTGATTGCCGGTGCCAGTCAAGGACTTGTGGCCGCAGCGGGTGACGTGCATACGGAATATTTTGACAAAGACCAGGCAAAACAATTTGAGAGCGACCTGACCGGCGACATTGGCGGCGGTGTCGGTGCGGAAATCGGCGTCCGTGACAACGTGCCGACGATTATCAGCGTCCTAGCGGACACACCTGCCCAAAAGGCGGGTGTTCAAGCGGGTGATGTGCTGCAAGAAGTCAACGAACAGCCACTGACCAAACTAACGGTCGACGAAATCGTCCAAAAAATCCGTGGCGACGTCGGGACGACGGTCAAGCTGACGATCACACGTGATGGCGAGCTGAAATACTTTACGTTGACCCGGGCGGAAATTACCAGTCCGAGCGTTACCTCGAAGGTGGTAAGCGGTGACGTGGGAGTGCTGACCATATCGCGTTTCGATGAGCAAACAGGCGACCAAGCACGGACTGAGGCAGGTAAGTTAAAAGCGGCCGGTGCGAAAAAGATTATTCTTGATTTGCGTGATAATGGTGGTGGCTATCTGAGCGCCGCGCCCGATGTCGCCGGGCTCTGGCTGAACGACAAGGTGGTCGCCACAGAAAAGCGCGATGGCAAGGCGCAAGATCAGCAGACAACAGGCAACGATGCGATACTGAACGGCATGCCAACGGTTGTCCTGGTCAATGCCGGTACGGCCAGCGCGGCCGAAATCGTGACCGCAGCGCTCAAAGATCAAGCCGGTGTGACATTGGTCGGTGAACAAACGTATGGCAAGGGCACGGTGCAGACCATGATAAACATGAACGACGGTGCAATGCTCAAGGTAACAGTACAGAAATGGTATACGCCAAAAGACAAGAATATCGATGGCAAGGGGTTGGTGCCAGATAAGGTCGTGGGTCTGAGCAATAGTGATATCCTTGCCGGTCGCGACCCGCAGATGGATGCGGCGCTGGCGCAGTTTGGAACCATCGTCAATTAACGAAAATTATAGTACTATAAGCATATGCAAGATCAGACAGATACAAACCAGCCATCGGACAGTGTACGCAAGAAGATTCTTCTTGTTGAAGATGACATCGCACTCGCGGCCGTCTATCGCTCGCGTCTCGAGCTCGAAAATTTTGAAATATACGAAGTCAACAACGGTGAACAGGCCCTCCAGGCGGCCAAGGAATTTAAGCCTGATTTGGTTCTGCTTGATGCTATGATGCCAAAAATCAGCAGCTTCGACGTGCTCGATATTCTACGCCATACGCCAGAAACAGAGAATATCAAGGTAATCATGTTGACAGCCCTGAGTCAGCCAAAGGACAAAGAGCGCGCTCAGACACTCGGCGTCGATGATTATTTGGTCAAATCGCAAGTCGTGATTGGCGATGTCGTTGAACGCGTCAAGCATCACCTCGGTATAGCAATGTAAGGCAGGTAACCTATACTATGCGGGTCACCCTAGTCGGTGGCTTGCTTTTTTATAACACTTATGCTATGATTAACTTAAGGAACAATGATGAACATAAACAAACAGCCGAGCCACCTTCCTCCGAGCGAAAACTTCGGTATTGGTGTGACATATGGTAGCGACGGCGAACGGATTTCAACACCTGAAGCACAGCATGCAGTGCCACGTATTGCTCGCCGTGCAGGCGAGACAGCCGTGCATCAGGTGATCCAACCAGGATTCTTGGATGCAATCGTGGCAGGCGTTCAGGCTCGTGCAGAGGCTCCTGGAGAGAAGGCGGCAGAGGACTATGTTTTATTGTCTGATCTTGAAGCGTCGCAACCGATCGCTGGCAATTCTTACGCTGGTCCAGCTTCGCGCCAAATGGCCCTGGAGCGTGCAGAGATAGAGCACATTCAGCGAGCCGCAGCTGAGGCAGTAATGTCTGTCGATCAGTGGAAAGCTACTCGTCACTAAGGATAAAACTGGTTTACTAGCAAAGAATCGCTGCTCATTGCAGCGATTCTTTGCTAGTTGGATTCGGGTTATTTCACAATAACTTGGGTGCGAGGCACGGTCTTGCCGGTGAATTTGCTCTTTTTGACTTTGGCAAACTCAACCACGCCGTCAACGGCCGCGTGAATGGTGAAGTTGCGGCTGACGTATGTGCCAGGGCCGGCAACTTTGGTGCTGCCAGTTTGGCGGACGAGAACTTCGCCGGCACGGACTTTTTGGCCGCCAAAACGCTTGACGCCGAGGCGCTGACCAGCGTTGTTGTGGATGTTTTTACTGGAACCACCAGCTTTCACATGTGACATGGGATAAACTCCTTAGTTGCTATTAACAATCTGAACCATTGTAGCGGAAAAATGCGTGCGCGTCAACCCCTGTTAGACAGCTGTCATGAATTTGGCTGATTTTAAGGTTGTTTTGCCTGGCAAGGATAAGCACGATTTGTTAGAGTAAAAGTAGCACCGAAGCACGAGCAGTACGTATCCGCAAATACGCGAAAACAAACAGTGAGGGAATCGATGTCGTACATTTCTGTCCGATCTTTTCTAACGGGAGCGACCGCGATTGTCCTTGTAATGGCAATCGGTGGATCGACACGAGTGAATCAGGTGACTGCGCAGTCACCACCTGTGACGGCCGTATATCATCAGCAGTCGATGCCGCAACCGGTGCATCGTGAAGTGTCAGACGCAGAACAAGTACCGGTTGCGCAGTGCACGAAACCACGTCCGGGTGATGGGCTAACGGCAGCTTTGGCGCAAGCGGTCGAAGCTGTTGAACCATCGATGTCGCCTACGCAGGTACAAGCACGTGTTCGAGAGGGTACCATACTCTACGAAGATGCGCTTGAGCAACTGCCAAACCGAGACCCGTCACGTATCGACGCAACGACCACGGTTTGCGCAAGTCGCACGATGAACAAATGGGGCGATGTTGCCTGGAGCATATCGTTTCCCCATGGCAAGACATCCGCAGAGGAGGGATAGGACAACACACCTGACACTCCGGACGCATACTTTTTGTCTATGCGTCTGGAGTGTCATACTCCAAATATAGATACGCGAGATGAAAGACTCCTGAACGGGAGTCTTTTGCGTTGCAAATGAAAACCCGCCCGGAGAGCGGCCGAGACGGGGATGTCTCAAGGCGAGTTTTCGGGCGGGCTATGAACCCCGTTTGTGCTGCTGACGAATCTGCTCTGCCGCAGCAAGTGCTTGTTGCAGCTTTGCGTCGTATTTTGCGGTGATGAATTCGGGCGTAAGTCGCCTATCGATTCCTTCCTGCAGGATTTCTCTCGCAAGTACGGCTGATTTTTTGTCCTCAGCTACTGCGAGTAGTTCTAGTGCGGTATCATAGTCATCATCGAGACGGATTGTCCTCGGATTGTCGTTGGCCATGCTCCCTCAATTCGTCGCTGGTACAAAGGCATAACTAATTATTATATATAATCTATATTTTTGCAAGTACTAGTAACTCGCGGGCGACGACTTGGCCTTCGCGGTAGTATAGCAGGTCTTTGGCATGCACATTTTTGAATTCGATTTGCTTATAGCCAAGCTGAGCAAGTTTTTTGATCAATGGCAAATGGGTAAAGTTATCTTGGCCGTCGTTCCAGGCGGGGACGGCCACGCAGAGCGGTGTGCCTGGCTGCAATTGGCCGCCGATGTTTTTCAAAAACTCGGTGATAATGTGATCGCAGTTACCGCGGACTTGCTCGAGCTTTGCAGGGCTTGGTGGCGCGCTGAATGGTTGGCCAAGGTAGGCTTCGCAGGCGACAGCATCGATTGGCTGGCGCCAGGTGGTATCCATTGCATCGCCATGTTCGATGATGGAACTGTTGCTAGTGTGGTATTTTGTGGCGAGCCATTCCAAGTTGCGGCGCGAATAATCGACCATTTTTTCGGACAAATCAGTACCGTAGACGCTGTAGCCGAGTAGGGCGGCTTCTTGAAGGACGACGCCGGTGCCGCAGAATGGATCGAGAATTGTGGTGTGAGCGCCACTCCCGTCGTTTGATTTTGCCGAGGCAAAATCTGCACGTAGGTCGCTAGACACGGGTCCTGTCAGACGGTCCGCCCCTTCTTCTGAAAAATCAGAGATTTTTACAGAAGCGGGAGCTGCCCCGCCGTCTGCCACCCGCTTTGCCTGAAATCCGATAGCAAGGTTGATCATAATCTGCGCCAGCTTTGGTGGCAGCATGCCCACGAACGCGTCGCGCGCTGGGCGTTCTTGGTCGCGGCGAGCGAGGGCGGTGATGTTCTGTGCGCCGGTGCTTTCAGCAACGATCACCGCACCACCATGGCCGCGTACGACCATCAATTCGACTTTGTTGGGTGCGAGGCCAAGTTTGTTGTGGTGGCTGGTGGCGCTGCCAAGCACGGCTTGTTCGTTCGGCACGAGCCGCAAGCTAACGCCGGCATTTTTGAGTCGGGATTTGAGGATGATGCCGGTGCGCTGGACGTCACGCGGCGACAGTTTGAAACCGTAGGCGCTGATACCCAGCGTGATTTTACCGGTCGCACCAGACCACTCCTGCGTGTAGTGTTCGACAATCTTCATGCTGGCCTGACGCCAGTCGGCCCGTGGTAGCTGCGCGATAATGCGGCCGGCTTTGACGGTACCGCCAAGCCGCTGGATATCGAAACTATCCGTCTTGATGGTCGCTGCGTCGTGCGCGAACCATTGGACATCACCAAAAGTACGCTCCAACTCGGCCATGCCGATGTGCGGTTGACGGCCAAGAATGGCAATAAAATCCTGCATGAGCCTAGTATAGAGCAGCGCTATTCGAATAGCTATATTCAGGTTATACTAGAGATATGTCTTTTCGTGCATGGTTGAGCCTTGTAACGGTGCTTTTGTTGACTATTATTCTGGTCAGCTCGCGCCATGAATTAGTCCATGCATGGCATTTGCTGGGGCGGGTGAACTTGTGGATTTTGCTACTGATGGTGCCGGTGCAAGCACTGGTGTACTACGCTGGCGGTGAGATGATTTTTTCGTACGTGCGGGCAAAGGGCAATATGCAAAAAACACCACGTCGGACGCTGGTTCGCATCGCGCTTGAGGGTAATTTCGTGAACCATGTTCTGCCAAGCGGCGGTGTGAGCGGCGTGTCGTATTTGACATGGCGCTTGGGGCATCTTGGTGTCGCACCGGGTCGGGCAACGATGGCGCAGGTGGTGCGCTATGTCATGAGCTTCGTGGCGTTCGCGTCGCTGCTGCTCATCGCGCTGTTCGCCGTGACGGTTGACGGTACGTTGAACCGGTGGATCATTTTGACCAGCGCGTCGCTGTTCGGTGTGCTGTTTGTCATTATCGTCTCGGTGATTTATTTGCTGAGCAGCAAGCGCCGGATCGATCGGTTTTCGGTGTGGATTTACAAAGCGGTCAATAGCATCGTGCGTCGGGCAACGTTTGGCAAACGCCGCAAGCTGGTCAAACAAGACATCATCCAAAAATTCCTCGACGACATGCACGGTGACTTTTTGGAGCTACGGCACGACAAGAAATTACTGATCAAACCATATCTTTGGGGATTGGTGTACACGATCTGCGACGCAGGATTGTTTATCGTGGCATTTTTGGCATTGGGCGAAGTCTTTAACCCGGCGCCGGTGCTGATTGCATACGGTGTGGCGAGCCTGGCTGGCTTGGTCGTGCTGACACCGGGCGGCACAGGGGCGTACGAAGCGATTATGGTGACATTTCTGGCGTTTGCCGGCATTGCGGGCGACGTGGCTATCGCCGGAATCTTGCTGGCGCGTGTCTGTATTTTGGTGGGGACGATCATATTCGGATACGTGTTCTATCAAATGGCATTGAACCAATATGGGGAGCACAGTGGAAGCAGCAAGAGTCACCGTTAGCGATTTTATCGCCATCATGAACCAGACGATGGAATATACGTTTCCCGTCGTCGAGGTCGAGGGCGAGGTTGCAAGTTTCAAGGTCAATCAAGGCAAATTCGTGTTTTTTGATTTGAAAGATGCCGGTGGCAGTGTGGGCTGTTTCATGATGCTCTTCAGCCTGCGTGTACCGATCGAAGACGGCATGAAAGTCATCGTGACGGCAACGCCCAAACTCACGCAGTGGGGTAAATTCAGCTTAACGGTGCGCGCAATTCGCCCAAGTGGCGAAGGCAGCATCAAAAAGAGCTTTGAGCTGCTGCGAGCCAAACTGGACGCCGAAGGCTTGTTCGCGCCGGAGCGCAAGCGACCGCTGCCGGCGATTCCACAACGTATCGCGGTCATTAGCAGCACGCAAGCGGCAGGTTATGCGGATTTCGTCAAAATCTTGAATGATCGCTGGGGCGGGCTACGTGTCGATGTGGCACATGTCACGGTACAGGGCGCGGACGCGCCAGACCAGATTATTCGGGCGCTTGACTATCTGAACGGTCGAGAAGAATTGCCGGAAGTCATCGTTATCATTCGTGGTGGCGGTAGTGCCGACGATTTGAGCGCGTTCAACGACGAAAAGCTCGTGCGGGCGATTGCGACGAGCCGGGTGCCGACATTGACCGGTATCGGCCATGAAATCGACACGTCGCTCAGCGATTTGGCGGCAGACGTACAGGCGGCCACGCCCAGCAATGCGGCACAGCTGGTCGTGCCGGATCGTCGCGAAATCATCGCTGCCGTGCGAGCAAAAACGGCGTCGCTGCTGCCACATGTGCAGCATGCGATCGACCAGACACGCCAGCGCGTCGATGGGTTGGTGGAATTGGCATTCGATAAAACATCACGTCAGTTTGAACAGCAAACTGAGCGGTTGGTGCGTATACGTGAACTGCTCAAAGAACTCAACCCGCAGCGCGTGTTGGAACGTGGCTATGCGTTCGTGCGTGGCGAGTTGTGGCAGGGTGGTCGCATCGACATTGAAACGGCAGAAGCTATAATAAAAGCAAGGATAGAAACCTATGACAAGCGATAAAAAGGAAACGATACAAGGCAAAATGCAGCAGCTCGACGAACTCGTCGGCTGGTTTCAGGGTGATGAGTTCCAGCTAGAGGAAGCGAAAGCCAAACTCAAAAAAGCGACAGACCTTGCGCAAGGAATCGAACGGGACCTGACAGCGTTCACGAATGACATTACTGAATTGAAACAATCGTTTCAGGCAGATACGGGCGCATCGTGATCGCGTTCTGGTTCATTTGTGCGGTAATCGTGCTGTTTGGCTTCGTGGTATTTCGCGGGGCGCCGTACGTGCCAAGCCATCGCAGGTACGTCCGTCTGGCGCTCACGAAATTGTACGATTTGAAGCCGACCGATATCCTGGTTGACCTCGGCTCTGGTGATGGGCTTGTCCTACGATTGGCGCGGCAAAAAGGTGCCCGAGCAATCGGCTACGAGCTCAACCCGGCGCTGGTGTTTATTAGCAGGCTGTTGGCCCGCGGTGACAAAAAACAATCGACGTACCTTGCGGATATGTGGTTGACGGACTTTCCTGCGGAGACAACGGTTGTGTACGTGTTTGCAGTTACAAGGGATTCGCGAAAGCTTGCGAAAAAACTGCAAAAACATGCCGATGACCATAAACATGATTTATGGTGCATCACGTACGGCTCGGGGTTGGCGGGGTGTGAACCGGTACGGACGCTTCATGCGCATTCGCTGTATTTTTTTGAGCCGCATGCTTTACACGACGGGGAAGCATAAGTATAATGACAGGCATGAGTTTTCATCCTTTTGTTCGTACGCGTGAAACTGGCGCCATTTCTGGTCTGATGGTAGCTGTTATCGGCTTGAGCGTTTTGGTGCTCGGTCTTGGGTCATTTGGTATCTGGGCGTTCGTTTCGTATGAAAACGCGTCAAGTAATCTTGACGAAAAATTACAACTTGCCGAAGCACAGGCCAAGGGCGATCAAAGCGACGCCGACGAAGCAAAATATGCCGAGCAGATCAAGACACCGTACAATACGTACACTGCACCGGCCGACTATTGTAGCGTATCGTTCCAGTATCCAAAAACGTGGAGCGTCTACGAATCTGAACAGGTGCAAAACGGTGGTGATTTCAAAGCATATTTCTATCCAAAAGTTGTGCCACCTGTTTCGAGCGACCAGCAATACGCGCTGCGTCTTTGGATTCAGCAGGACAACTACGATGATGTCGTCTCGCAATATTCAGGTCTCGTACAAAAGGGTAGCCTCAAGTCGTCCACGACAACTTCCGAAGGCCAGCAGGGAACACGCCTCGATGGCGATTTCAACCAGAATATCCGCGGGTCGGCAGTCATCTACCCGTGCCGCGACAAAACGATTTCGATTTTCACCGATGCGAATACGTTCGGCCCCGACTTTGAGACTCTGATAAAGACCATTACCTATAACGATTAATCCAAAAAGCGCGCAAGCTGACCCGGTGCATCGTGATACACTAGGTACAGTATATGAATGCTGCGAGTCATGGCCATACGGAGGGAAGGTCGGCAGGTTTTGCGGACGATTCGTCGCTCGTGATTGCCGCCGCCAATGAACTGTCTGCACCACTGGTGTTGCTGCGGCAGCTAAGCCTGGGCGCGTTGCAGGGCAGTGAAGAAGAGCGACGTCTGCTGAATGACCGTTTGACGTTGACGAGCGAACGAGCGCTGCGCCTGGTTGCGAGCTTGTCGCTGACGGCAACCAACCAGCAACAACTGCAGCTTGAACCGATTAATCCTGTGAGCGTGTGCCAAGAAGTAGTGCATGAGCTTATGCCACTGTTCGTTGCGCACGGCCAGACACTCACGGTACGCCCGCGAGCGCGCATACCGCTGCTGGTTGGCGATAGGCAATTGCTGCGGCAGATTCTCCTTAGTTTTGGTGACAACGCATTGTTTTATGGGTCCAGCGAGCATCCGGTCGACGTGAGTATCATGGAGCATCGGGGCAAGGTACGGATCGGTGTGCGTGATTTTGGCCCGGCCGTGCCGACGAATTTATGGAGGCTGCTTGACGAGCGGCTATTGCAGCGGGCACGTCTGCCTCTGGCTGATCGTCCGCACACGAGCGCGATCAGTCTGGTTGCGGCAAAGCGCTTGGCTGAAATGATGGGAAGTACTGTCGGCGTCACGCGACATCGTGACGGCGCAACGTTTTATGTTGATCTGGGTGTGTCGGGCCAGATGAGCTTGTTATGAGTCAAAAAATTGTCGTTATCGAAAGTGACCAGTGGCTCGGTGATCATTATCAACAAGTGTTGGAGCGACATGGCTTTCTGGTAGAGCGAGCATCACATGCCTATAGTGCAATTGATGTTATAGATACAACAATCCCAGCTGCGATTGTCTTGAATATCGCACTCAGCGGTGCATCGGGTATTGCGCTACTGCACGAGTTGCAAACATATATCGACACCACAGCTATCCCGGTCATTGTCTGTAGCAATTTGTCAGAACTCGACGGCGAAACGCTGCGGCCATATGGCGTGCACCGTGTGCTTGATAGTCGCGTGATGCGGCCAGATGACCTGATTACAGCGATCCGGAGCGCGCTACATCCATGAAAACAACACGTACGCGGGCAATAATTCTGCGTCGGACGAACTTTGGCGAAGCTGATCGCATACTTGATTTGCTGACGCCAGATGGCCGACGCAGCGTCATGGCTCGGGGCGTGCGCAAGGAAAAATCAAAACTTGCTGGGGGTATTGAACTATTTGCGCTATGCGATGTGGTGATTGGCGAAGGTAAGGGCGATTTAGGTATTCTGACATCAGCCCGGCTGGTGACGTTTTATCGACATATTTTGGAAGATTATGATCGGCTGCAATTCGGCTACGAAGTGCTGGCGCAAGTAGCGAGAGCAAGCGCATCGCTCGATGAGCCCACGTGGTATGACATCGTGGCGGAAGTTCTGGCGGCACTCGATGTGGTGACGGTTTCGCTAGCGTTGGTGCAAACGTGGTTTTACATGCGAGTGGCGCAACTTTTGGGTGACGAACTTAATACCATACGGGATTATGCTGGTGAGCGGCTCGAAGATGGTAAAAAGTATCGTTACGATGCCCAAGAGAAGGGCTTCGCAGAGGACGTAAACGGTATGATAACTTCGGAGCATATTAAAATACTACGCCTGACAGCTGCAAAACCGCTGAGCCTCATCGTACAAGTTGGCGGTATGGAGCCGTATCTGCCAGATACGCTGTATGTCGCGCGGCAACACGCGGCGCTCGAGACAGTCTTAAAATAATACAACCCTGCGCCACGAGGACACAGGGTTGTATCGACTCGAGATGCAGGGCGAGTGTGGCTTTATCCCTGTGCACTTCCGTTGCGCCAGAGGCGAGCATCGAGCGCATTGCTCACGCGACGGTCTTCATGAAGCAGGCGCTGCCACGTGTAGCGCGCCTGACAGTGTCGCATAAGCGCGACAGCAATCAATGCCCTGTCTATGTACATGATGACACCTTTCAATCGGGGTTTGCCATGGCTATTGTAAAATATAATAAAGAAAATGACAAACATGCTATAATTGAGCATACTTATGAGCAGCAAAACAGAGAAGAACGTGCAGATGGAAAACATTGTCAGCCTGGCGAAGCGCCGCGGATTTATTTATCCGGGTAGCGATGTCTACGGTGGTCTGAGCGGTACATGGGACTATGGTCCGCTGGGCGTCACGCTGAAGCGCAACATCATGCAACTCTGGTGGAAGCTGTTCGTCGACGACCGTGATGACATCTTCGGCGTCGATGCGGCGATTCTGATGAATCAAAAGGTCTGGCAGGCCAGTGGGCATGTTGATACGTTTGTCGATCCGCTATGCGAGGACACGGTCAACCACCGGCGATTCCGCACCGATCATATTTTGAAAGACAACGGTCTCGATGCCGACGGCCTGACCATGGAGCAGATGGACGCGCTGATCGAAGAAAAGGGCATCAAAAGCCCCGATGGCAATCCCCTGAGCAAATCTCGCACGTTCAACATGATGTTTACGACCCATGTCGGTGCTTCGACCGATGCGACGTCGGTCAGCTATTTGCGACCGGAAACGGCTCAAGGTATCTTCACCAACTACAAAAACGTCGTCGACAGTTTTTATCCTGATTTACCGTTCGGCCTGGCGCAGCAGGGCAAGGCATTTCGCAACGAAATCAGCCCGCGCGATTTTATTTTCCGCAGTCGTGAGTTCGAGCAAATGGAAATTGAGTACTTTGTTGATCCAAGCAAATGGAAAGAAGCTTTTAACGCACTACTTGCGGATGTGCATGCGTTTTTGGACGCGCTTGGCTTGCCGCAAGACAAGGTTCATGAGCTCGAAGTACCAGAGGCGGACCGTGCACATTACAGCAAACGCACCATCGATATCGAATATGATTTTCCAATTGGCAAGGAAGAGCTTTTGGGCCTCGCGTACCGCACCGATTTCGACCTGATGAACATCCAAAACAACTCGGGCAAAAGCATGGAATATACGATCAAGGGAACGAACACAAAATTTGTTCCGCATGTCATCGAACCGTCATTCGGCGTGGAACGGGCAGTTATGGCCGTACTGAGTGCGGCCTATACCGAAGACGAAGTCAACGGCGAAAAGCGCATCGTCATGAAGTTCCCCGAGCACTTGGCGCCGGTCAAATACTGTGTGTCACCGCTACTCAAAAACAAGCCCGAACTGGTCGAAAAAGCTCGCGAAGTCTATAGTATCCTCAAGAAAAAGCACGGCAACGTGCTATGGGACGATAACGGCAACATCGGCAAACGCTACCGTCGCCAAGACGAAATCGGTACGCCGTACTGCGTCGTCGTCGATTTTGATTCGCTCGAAAATAACGACGTCACGATTCGCGACCGTGATACGACCGAACAGAAACGGGTTGCAATACTAGAGCTATAGAAATAGAAATCAATTCTTGACAGTAATAATGGACTTTGAATGACTGACTATAGTGAAAAAATTCGTCGACGCATAGGAATAAAGCCAAAGATTGAATATCTGGATGGCTTAATCACAGTCAGGTCATTGAAGGATCCATATTCACTTAAAGATTTCGTGAGATGCATGGTCAATGCTTTTCACGATGGTTTTGAGGACATTATAGTTGATTTTGGGAGCCTACGTGATGAAGTTGTGTACCCGAGCACGGCTGTATCTTTAGCTGCGTTTATTGAGAATATAAAGGCTACCCGTGATGTTACTTTTCAGTTTGAAGGCATGCCGGAGTCACTAAGTAGGAAACGAATCTTTGATACGGTCAGCCCTTACAATGAACGTGAAATAGCGTTTCCCATTAATAAGGTTTGGCGTTTTTCAGATTTTAAAGAAGCACAGAAAATAACATCAGCATTAATAGAGGCAATATCTGAAGCGGAAGTATTTGACCAAGAGGGTATCATAAAAGCAATCGAATGGTGTGTCAATGAAATTGTGGACAATGTTGTTCGTCATGCGGAGACTACAGCTGGGTTTGTAATGTGCCAGATACATGGAAAGAGTGAAAAACAAATTGTTTTCTCTGTAGCGGATGCAGGATGTGGCATATATAGATCGTTGCAGAGCGGTGGGCTATATAGTCCGTCCGATGGATATGATGCAATCACACTTGCTTTAAAAAAAGGGGTGTCAAGAAGCAGTGAAGGCCAAGGTAACGGACTATGGGGCCTTAGTAGAATACTTGAGAAGAATAAGGGAACGTTAGTCATTAGTACTTTTGGTTGTAAGCTTATGATAAGTGGTGACGGTGAGATTACAAAAGATCCGAGTACCTGGCTAACGATTGATAAGGGTGGTACTGTCGTAGACTTTCAATTTCATTATGACCAGCCGATTTCGCTTGCGGATGCCTTAGACGGTCATGAACCTGAGTCTATACAATATATCAATGCGTGGAGTGATAACAGTCAGGCAATGGTATATAAAATAGCAGAGAGCCCACTTGGGACGGGTACTCGACCTGCCGGTAAGGGGTCGAGGAAATATCTGATGAATATGATAAAGCAAAATAATGCTCGAGTAATTGTTGATTTCGAAGGCGTGGGCGTTGTTGCTTCATCTTTCGCGGATGAAATGATAGCAAAAACATTCACGGAGATGGGACCCATTAAGTTTCAAAGCACTGTACAACTAGCAAATATGAACGAGACAGTTACAATGATCGTTAATCGTGCTATGGAGCAGAGAATGGTTCAGGATAGGTATGAGAAATACATGGAATAGTATTGGGGAAATATGAGAGTCTCGTTTATAGGTAATACACCCGACGACCAGCACTGTCTACCAGTGTCTTTCATGATGATCATCAAAGCCTTTGACCCTTCTTTTACTATGTCGGTTGATGAATGGTCAGAAATAGCTGGGTTCGAAGAGGGTAAAGGAACTTGGGCAAATGGTAGTTTGGTGTGGTTGAAGAACAATGGCTATGACGTGAAACATATCGCACCGTTTGATTATGAGAGGTTCGTCGAAAAGCAAGGTGACTATTTAATCGAGTATGTCGGACCGGTTGTCGGGCAATGGCAGATTGATCATACAAATATGGACGTTGAGGTAGAGCGGGTAAAGAAACTTTTGGCAGAAAGCACAATTATAGAGAAGCGCATACCAACCCAAGACGATATTCGTCATTACCTTGATAGCGGCTACTTGTTACGGGCGCATGTGAACTCAAATAAACTAAACGGCAAAGAGAACTATGTAGGACATGCAGTGGTGCTATTTAACTATGACGAAGGTGGAGTATATATTCATGATCCCGGCTTACCACCGCTTGAAAACCGCTATCTGGCATGGGACCTGTTTGAATCCGCTTGGGCAGACCCAAACGAAGATAATAAAGAATTGGATGCGGTAAAAAAACTATGACAAAAAGATATCCTGAGATTCGCATACAATACGCGTGGCTGCTCACGCAAAACACGTGGCAGCCAATGATGGACTATTACGACAAAGGCGGCAAGCTACGAGAGTATGATGAATACGAAGCAATTGCCACGCAGTATAGGGAATGGTGGCAGCCATATGAAAAGCAAATCCTCACAGCAATGAGCGAGATCCTTGGGCTTGAGTTCAAGCAAAATGTTATCGATGTGTATGTTGCGCCATTTTTCTATGCTTTTAGCGAGCCACTGGTGCTTGGTGTCTTATTTGACACGCAGGAAAAACTGGTCTTGAATCTGACACACGAATTAACACACAGGCTTCTGCTGGATAATACGACGCACGATGATTCTAAGACGATTGAGGAGTGGACAAAACTATTTGGTGAGCATGAGTTTGAGACATTAGTACACATTCCTGTTCACGCCGTGCTCCATAAACTATTTATTGATATTGTCAAAAAGCCGGAGATGCTTGAGGAAGAGGTCCGTGAGACGAAGGCATATAAAGACTCATGGGAGTATGTAGAGAAAAATGGGTACGAAAAAATCGTCGCAAAATTACACAAGCAGTACCAACCTAAAAATTGAAACTTTTTCGCTGCCTGCTGTCTATAATGGGCAATAGGAGAAACCTATTGCTCGAAAACTATAAAGCCATTACCACAATCGCTGTCCACGACATGGAAAATGCCGCGGATTTTTATGGCAATGTTTTGGGATTAAAGAAAATTGGTACAAATAAAGTTGCACTGCTATTTGACTGCGGCGGCGCAACAGTTGGTCTTTATGAATCAGGGACAGCCGGCACTGGTCAGGCAACGTGTCTGTGGTGGACAGTCGATGATGTCGCGGCAACGGTTAAAAAATTAAAAAGAAAAGGTGTCGTGTTTGATACAAATTACGACCTTATATACACAAAACGCGAAGGTGATATCTACTTGCTCGACGATGGTATGCGCGCGGCATGGTTTCGCGATATCGATGGCAATATCCTCGGCCTGGGCAATTTTTAGCATATACTAAAGAGGATGATTACTTACTACACCGACGGCAGCGCTAGCCCGAATCCTGGTCCGGGCGGTTTTGCGGTCATACGAGACAACAAGCCCTACATCATCGGCGGTGAGCCGGTTCATGAAACAACAAACATCCGTATGGAAGGTCTAGCGATCAAAACCGCGCTCGAAGACAGCAAAGGTGAAGAGTGCCAGATATATACCGACAGCGAATTTTGGATCAACGTGATTACCAAATGGGCACCAGGTTGGGAGCAAAAAGGCTGGAAAAAGAAGGGCGGCGAAATCAAGAATCTCGATATTGTTCGTGATGTCTATCCGCTATATCTGACGAGCAACGCAACGCTCAACTGGGTGCGCGGCCACGAAGGTGATTTTGGTAACGAGCTGGCCGATACGTGGGCCAACAAAGCGCGTACCTTGCATCTGCAAGCGCCACAGCGAGTCGAAGAAAACCTATGACGCCAAAAAACCTTGCCGAGCACTATTTCGCGCAGGGTAGGGTGATGCAAATCGCCACGCTGCACAGTGGCAGCCCGCGCGTCAACAGCGTGTACTATGTGGTCGCCGATGACATGTCAGCAGTCTATTGGATGAGTGAGCCGCAACGGCGTCATAGCGAAGATTTGCGGCACGATGCACGCATGGCTGGCGCAATCGCCATCAAAACTGACCCACCGGTCGCTGGAGTGCAGTTTACCGGTAGGGGTAGTGTTGTACAGGAACACGCAAAACAACGGACGATTATTGCAGCCTATAACCAAAAGTACGACAACGTCGCGAAAGGTCTCGCTGAACGAATCGAACAAGGTACGAACAAGCATCAGATCTATGAGCTGACGTTTGAATCGGTAGAAGTATTCGATGAGCTAAACCTTCCAGGCGGAGGTCCGCTACCCGTGTCGCGAGACTAGCGTTTTTGCCGCAAGACGGTTATGCTAGAGAGGTATTATGCGACGATTATTACTTGTAGTTTTTCTTGCCGCGACATGGGCGTTGTTGGGCCATTCGCTGCCTGTGGCAGCATATTCGTCCGATGGTAAACAGTTCATCAATGCCGACAATACTTTTTACGCTTATGTCAAAAGTGGTGAGACGCTCAGCGCGGACTTCGTTCGTGTGGCCGGAGATTCAGCATTTGACAATATACCTGGACCGGTAACGTTTGTGATTGATGGGCTTGGTGTAGCCGAACAGCGCTGTACGGCGCCTGCGAATGTTGCGATAGGCAAGGGCTGCCATTTCGCAGCACAAACGGCTAGTAAATCGGGTATATGGCGTATCCAGCTTATACCTCCAACCAACGCGAAGGTCTACAACGAAGCAGCACCGAACGTTCACTGGGGTGGGAGCTGGTTCAGCTGGAATATTACCGTTGATGCTGGTACGACCGAGCAGCATGGCCGCCTATGGACAGAGCAGTATAACCTTCGACAGCATGCCGATGCACGTTATCTCGATAATCTTGTGAATTTTTACATCAGTGAGGATGGCTATATATATAAAGCAACCGAATTTGGTTACAATGGCCAAATCTCGACGCTTTCCGCTGATGGTATTGGTAACCGGCTTGGTACGAGTTGCGTGTCTGCCTATGAAAGCGTTGAAGTTGGTGACGCGACCGCTTCGCCGGCCTATGGTACCTGTGGTAGCAGCTACAAAATGTTCTTTGAGCAGCCTGCCGGGGATCTGCCGACCTCGGCTATGCAGTGGGACGGCAAAACAACGGACTGGATCCGTCCGAACGTAAATCACCCTTCTATTAGCGACCTGAAATTCAAATCCGATGGATCTAATGACCAGCTGTCTGGCACGATTTCGTTCGTCCTGCACAATTTCGTTGGTCAGTATCAGATAAAGATTGACGTCGACAATAATGGTGGCTTTGACGATCAGAATGATGTCGTTCTGAATGAACAGGTAAAGAAGCTCGCAAACGGTCAGCAGCAAATACATTTTCAAGGTGTCGACAAACAAGGTCAAATTATTAGCCCGTCGGCCACGATAGGTATTCAGGTAGCAATTACAAAAGTGGCTGAGATTCACTTGACTGCTGCTGACGTCGAAGGGCGAACTGGCGGTCTTGAGCTCGTACGTCTCAATGGTGACAATGCACCAACGACACGTCTGTGCTGGAACGATACGGGCCTTGCATTGACAACCCGGACAAACACGACTCCTACTAGTGACGGTCGCGACTGCCCAGATAGTACGGGCGGCCTGCATAGTTGGGGGTACGATGATAACTCGTGGGGTAACGCACGCTATATCGACGACTGGGTGTACGCTTCGGCAAAACTAGATGGCACGAATCAGATTAAATATCCGGATGTTACAGTTGTTGCGACTAAAACGACCAGGAATCCGTTGGCACTTGTCGTCGCTATAACAGCATTTGCACTCCTTATTATCATTATCTTGATCGTTGTCATCCGTGCGCGTCGCCACCGCATGCAAAAACCACCGCAATTGCCGCCTCCGACCGATTTTGGTACGCCGCGTTACTAAAGCAGGCTATTTGGGTTGTAGCTAAATTGCTTTACCAAGCCGCAGGCATTGGCACCGCTAACACCGCCGAGAAGTGTTGTCAGCTGGTCGTAGACATGCGTATCACTTGACGGATATTTGGTCGCGATGTCTGATGGTTTCAAAAAATCAGACGGGCAATTATGTTCGAAAAAGTTCATAAATAGGCCAGTGATAGTCACGGTTTGAGTTGTGGTGTTGGTTGACTGCCATAGGTAGACGAACGGTCCAGCTACGCTATTGCTGACAACTGAACCACTGTTGACAGGTGTTTTACCGACGGTCGCGACAGCTGTCATCATCGCGGTGTAGTCGCTGTTGGAGCTCGTATCGAGGTACGTGCTGGCGCCACCGCTATATTGTACACATTTGGTGCTGTTTGGTGTAGGCGATACGGGCGTGCCGAGACAGACGGCTTTGACGCCTGCTGCTCCATCGCCGCTCGGCAGGAGTGGCCAGACGAGATTACGACCTTTGTACGTGTCAAAGGTTGAAGCCCATTGCCTGGCATCAGTTTCGCGGGCTTTGTCACGTGCGTTTGCCTCGACGCCAGTCCATACAACGGCACCAATCGACGTCAAAATGCCAAGCACGACGATAACGAGTACCAGTTCGACAAGCGTGAAACCGCGTTGGAAGCGCATCATATACCAAGCATAAGCAATATCACAGCCATTGTAAACTGCTATACTGGGTAGGTGAATCAAGCGCTTGCATTAGAAATTATGCTTTCGGGAGAGAGTGTACTGTTGACCGGTCCGGCAGGGGCGGGCAAGACGTATGTCTTGAACCAGTTTATCCGCCTGGCCAAAGCCGAGGGTAAGCACGTGTCGGTGACGGCTACGACCGGTCTGGCCGCCACGCATTTGGGTGGCACGACCATCCACGCGTGGTCGGGCATCGGGGTGATGGACAGTTTGCCGAACGGTTTTGCCGAGCACATCAGCAAAGGCCGACGCGAAATCATCGAAAAAACCGACGTGCTGATTATCGACGAAATCAGTATGCTGCACGATTTTCGCCTGGACATGGTCGACGAAGCTTGTCGGCTAGTGCGTAAAAATGTCGACGTGCCGTTCGGTGGCATCCAGGTAATTATGTCGGGCGACTTTTTCCAGCTGCCACCGATTAACCGCAATGACAGCAGGGCGGGCGGCTTTGTGGTTTATAGCAACGCCTGGCGCGAGCTGGACCCAACCATCTGTTATCTGCAGGAACAGCATCGTCAAGACGATCAACAACTTTTGGAAATCCTCAACGCTATGCGTGCCGGCGATGTGCGTCGCCGTCATGCCGAGCTGCTGGTCGAGCGCGGTGACGCTATACCGCCCGAGGGCGATTTGACTGAATTGCATACAACCAATGTCGATGTCGATCGTATCAATCAGGCCAAGCTGGACGATATCTACAGTGACGAATTTACCTATACGCAGTCGACGACCGGCTCGGCAAATTACGTGGAAAATCTGCAACGTTCGGTACTCGCGCCGGCCGAACTGCGGCTCAAACAGGGCGCGCTGGTGATGGCGGTTAAAAACGCGGCCGACCGCAAATTCGTGAACGGCAGTCTTGGCACGGTGGTTGATTTTGACCCGTTGACCGATTATCCGATCGTGGAATTTCGCAGCGGCAAAACGGTGACCATGATTCCCGATACCTGGGAACTGCGTGACGGCGACAAAAAACGGGCCAGCATTTCGCAGATTCCGCTGCGCCTGGCCTGGGCGATCACGGTGCACAAAAGCCAAGGCATGACACTCGATGCAGCCAAAATGGATCTTTCCAAAGCCTTTGTCGAGGGTATGGGCTATGTGGCGCTGAGTCGCGTGAAGAATCTGGAAAACTTATACCTGGCCGGTCTTAACCGCATGGCGCTCAAAGTCAGCGAAGACGCGACAGCAATCAACGAGGTGCTCCTGGCGCGAGCGGCCGACGATGCCAAAAAGTTTGCGCACTTGCAAAAAACCGCCGAAAAACGAGCCAAAGACCCCGAACCCGTCAAAAAGAAATCAGGCAGTGGTGGTTGGCAGGAAAAAATCGCCAAAATGCGCGAAACATACCCCAAAGCCTACATGCCGTGGGAGAAGTCCGACGACGATACACTCAAACAAGATTTCCAAAATGGTGTTTCTATAAAAGACCTCAGCAAAAAACTCGGCCGTCACGAAGGTAGTATCAAAATGCGGTTGCAAAAGCATTTTGGCGAAGACATCGTGGTGTTGTAAAGTTTTGCAATTGAAAAGGGGCGTTACATCATGTAACGCCCCTTCGCATCCTTCTTGATCACACAGTACCCTTATTGGCATCTGCCAACTTGGCATAGGTGCGATCCGTCCACGACACCAGAACGGCATTGTCGCGTACGCGGGTTACGCCGATGGTGCGGTTAGTATCCACCCAGTCCTTATCACCGATGTGAGGCAGCGACAGCCAGCTCGGGGGGCTAACCGGCCATCCTCGAAACGTTTGCTGAGGGTTCGCGATAACCAGGATTTCCTGGCCACGGAACGCAATGTACCAGCTGGCAGGATTTTGGTGATAGGTGCGGCCATCGTGGTTGTAGAGGGTTGAGCTGACTAGCGCAATGTGCTGGTCAGTCGTCACTTCTGCCTGGTAGTCACCAATCAATTTGATGTTGGCAGAGCTTATGGAGTAGTCCTCTTGATCTGCGTTGCAACCCGTCAGGCATAGCGCAATCGTGATGGCTGCGAACAGCCACTTGTAAACCTTCATGTCTCTCCCTTGTAAGGTGTATGGATCGTGTTAAGAATGCGATTCACCGCTGTTATACGGCTATAATAACATTATAGCATAAAAACAATAAAAAAGCAATATTCTACGAGCGCAGGCGCACTATCTTGATGCTGCCGTCTGCGACATAAAACGTCCGGAATTGCTGTCCACGGAATTTTAGCGGGTCGCCCGGCTCGCTGTCACTAATGTGCCTGACGCAGCCCGCTTGTCGCAATGAGTCAATAATAAAATCACGCTCACGTTCGGCGTCGTGACTACCACCATGGGTCAGGCGACCGGTCCGCCACTGCACGTCAACCGGATGGGTTTCCTCTGTCGCCGCACCAATCCACACTTCACGTTCCATACCCAAAATATGTTTGAGTTTTGCATTCCAAAAGTCATAGTGCGACGCGTTACGCGTTTGAATACGTGGTTTTTGTAGTTTCCAAAATCGCACATGATGCCGGGTACGGGCACTGCCGACATCGTTGGTAGGAATTTCAAAGCCGATGTCGTGCGGCCGGTCGAACAGATACAGGTTAGAGAGTGGTGAGTCGGGATAGTGCGTATTAAATGCAATCGAAATCAGTTCACGCAGGCCGTTTTTAAACGTCAGTGGCTGCGCGGTATACCAGCCGGCGTCGTTCATGGCTTTTACGAGCGTCTGGCGGTTTTTGACAACCAGTGCCAGCGTGATAGGGTCGGATGGCCAGCCGTCGCCCGTCGTGACGTAGAGCGGAATATGATCCGGCCGCAAAAACACGTGAAACAGTCGCATGAGGTTCGGGATGACAAGATATGCCATCAAGCAATACGTCGCCAGCAGAGCAAAGAAAATCGCGACGCGGCTGTCCGACTCGGGCCGCAGCGCTGCCACGATAATATAGAGCGCGCTGATACCAAGAAGGAGGATGACCAGCCGCCAGATAGAGCGAAGAATAAAGCGAAACATCGTGGAACTATTATACCAATCAGGTGGAGTATACTGATAGATGTATGAAAGAACCTTTTGCTCGGACACAACGCAAGATCGCCGTTATCGGTGGTGGAACGGGCAGTTTTACGCTGCTATCGGCATTGAAAAATCACACCTCGCAGCTTGCAGCGCTCGTGAACATGGCAGACGACGGCGGTAGTACCGGCGTGCTACGCGACGAACTGGGTGCGTTGCCACCAGGCGACGTGCGGCAGTGCTTGGTGGCGCTCAGCAGCTCACCAAAAGTCCGTGATTTGTTTAACTATCGGTTCGAAGAGGGAAGTCTCAAGGGCCATGCTTTTGGCAACCTCTTTTTAACGGCGCTTGAAAAAATGACCGGTGATTTTCGCGAAGGTATCGAGCTGGCGAGCGAAGTGTTGGGCGTGCACGGTGTGGTGGAACCCGTCACACTCACGAATGTCAGTTTGGTAATGACAAACGGTGGGCAAGAAGTGCACGGCGAGTTTGAGATCGCCAACCAAGATTTTCATGGTTTGAAGCCGGAATTTCGTTTGGAACCAGCTGCCGAGCCGAATCCGCAGGCAATCCGCGCTATTGAAACCGCTGATTTGGTCGTAATCGCACCGGGCAACCTGTATGGTAGCTTGGCGCCAGCGCTGATCGTGCCAGGTATCGGTGACGCGCTACGCCGGACGAATGCTCTCTGTATGTATGTCTGTAATCTGATGACGAAACCAGGTCAAACTGCAGGTTATGAGGTCAGCGATTTTGCCGCTGAAGTCGAGCGGCTAGCTGGCGGCGAGTTCTTGGATGTCGTGCTGTTCAATACCGAAAAGCCGAGCGATGAACTGATAGACAGATATGCCCAGGCAGGTGAAAAAAGCGTTGGCTATGACGTACAAACGCTTCACGACGCGCACTATGTGGCTGCCGGTACGAACCTTCTGGCGGGTTCGATTTGGCGGAGCGGTACGGCAGCCGATCCTATTGCCGCGAGCCGTACGCTAATCCGTCATGATTCCGCCGTGGTGGCTAACGCAATTATTGAGCTGTACGACCAGGTAAGCCATGCACGACGTTGAATTTTATATCGTCGATTTTGATCGCACGCTTGTCGATTCGGACAAATTACTCGAAGTATTTATAGAGATTGCCAACACGTATTTTGCGATTCCGCGCGAGCAGATAGAGCGTGCCAACGAAGATGTCAAACAAAGAGGTGACTCGTTTGACACGGCTGGTTTCGTGCGCGACCATCTGCACGACCACGGCCGTGATGAAGATTGGGACAAGCTGGAAAAACGCTTCATCCACGAATCTCGCTCGCTCAATTATTTACTGCCGGGCGCGACCGAACTGCTTGAATGGCTGGCGGCAAACGGCAAACAGTATGGCATTTTAACCTACGGCAATCCATTGTGGCAGCATCTCAAACTGACGGCGTCGGGTTTCAACCATGTGCATCACATGGTGTTGGAATACAAAGAAAAGGGCAAACTGATTGCATCGTGGCAGAAAAACGATGGCTCGTTCAAGCTACCCGAGGCGCTTGGGCGGCATTCGGCCAGTCATATCGTGCTGATTGATGACAAAGCAGTCAGTTTCGACGGCTTGCCGACTGCACCGACACGTGGTTTTTGGGTACTCGATCCAACCCGTGAATTGCCATCACAACAGGGGAGCGTGCCGGCGAATGTAGTGAGGTATAGCTCACTGATCGACATCCTCCAGGTATTGTAAAGTAGCAATAATCCTGATTTAATATTAACCAAGTCTCTCAGTCCTCAACAATCGAAAGGTGGATCGAAATGAGCGATGGTAGTAAAGGCATGTTCTTTCATGGTATGTGGTCAACAGAACCCCTCACGTTCTGGCAACGACGACTATTGTCGGGGCGTATGACACGGTATCCGCTTGTGGGCGAGATTGCGTGTATCGTACTAGGATTTATGGGTGGTGCAGCAATATTTTGCACGCTTCTTATGGAATGGGTTGTGCCTGCACACTCGTTCCCTCTCTACAGGCTTATCGCGAGCTGCGCTATGTTCACAGTCTGGGCTGTTGTATGGTTTAATTTGCCTGATATCCCAGATCGAAGCAAGAGTTGCTACGATATGCTGACTATGCAGGGCACGTTACTCCCGGCTGATCATCCGGTGGTGCGCATGCTGCAGCCAGTTGTGTTTGGTGTTTGGCGGGCGAATACTAGCCGAAAAGGTGAAATCAGCCAGATAATCAATGAATTTGCAGGAAGATGGCGTCAATACACACGGCAACATGGAGCAAACTGGTATCTGAAGCCCGAGCATCAGGACGAGTGGCTGGTGCTTATCGCGGCAGGCGAGTCGGATCTGATCGGACGGCTAGGAAGGCTCTGTCCGCCATCAAACCGGATAACTGGATGGATCCAGACCGTGTTTTGTGATGATGCCAAGCGTGAAAGCTGTGTTGTAGAGGAGAGAATCGCTTCTTGTGAACATTCGCTTGCAAGCTTGAATGAACAGGTTCTGACTACGGGCGAAAGCCTTCAGGCCTTCAGACAACAGCAAGCATTCCTCCTAGAAGTCAACCCACACTGCCCACAGCCATAACTACACGAGAGGCCGCGCCTCACTTCGATAGACGTACAGTCTTACGGAGTGGGGCGCGCTTTCATCTTTGCAATAATATTGACAAAACATAAACATAATGCTACTATGAAATTATGGCGAAAGCAAAAACACACAAACAAGCAACTAGTGATACTATCGAAGCAGCAACGATCGCAGCATCGTCGGTCAACAAAGATCTCCTCTTGTCTGTATTCATCGTCTCGGCAGTCATCAATCTGTTTGTCCTGACCGCATGGGTGACATTACAGGTCACGACCATGTACGATTCACAGATTGCATCGTTCCTGTTTGTCCGCTAGGGCAAATGGCAGATGAGGATAGCCACTCCGTATCAGGGGCGGCTATTTATTTATCCACAGTTTTGTGGATAAAATGCATCATTCTGCATAAAAAGTCAAAAATGGGGGTTGTAGTGGGTATATGTGGGTAGTACTATGAATGCAGTGGCAATAAACACAAACACCACATTTAAAAACTAATCAACTCCACGGATCGGAACAACGGTGTCCAGCGTAGATTATTTTGAACGGAAGCTCGATGACAAGCGTCGATTGACGATACCTGTTGAGCTGCGTGATGAATTCGCGTCTGGCGTCGTGCTGACACGTGGGTTCGGCGGCTACCTCCACATGTACCCACAAAACACCTGGGACAACGAGGTCGAACCCGAACTGACCGGCAGTATTCTCGACGAAAGGATTGCGGACGTCAACGTTCGTTTCCGTCGCGGGAAGACAAGCTCCGAGCTTGATATCAAGCAAGGACGAGTCACAATTGAGCAGCATCTGCTCGACTATGCTGGCATTGGCCGCGATCTGGTCGCTGTCCGTGCGGGTAGTTACTGGCGGGTGATGCGGCCGGACTTGCCGGACTGATGTTTACTGCAGCCCTTTAACAAATCAGACACTCTCGAGAACACCTACTGGTAGCAGTGCGTGGAAAACTCCCGGAACCACAATTAGTGAAAAAAGACCGGACGCACCTTCCTCTAAACACACCTCCCAAAAAACTCCACCTCACAACACATAAGTCTCTCAAGCGATACCATCATATGCATGACTTTGTCATCCATCGGTATCGACAACTTATATACAAAAACAAACACACCAAAAAACAAATAGCACTGCTATCAATAGGTGATCTCGAACCTCACTATAGTATTATAGAGGGGTGAGTATCAAAGCACATCCACCACATCAGGAACTTCACATACCAGTTCTTTTGGACCAGACGCTAGAGTCACTGCAGCCACAGGCGGGCGAGAGCTATCTCGACCTGACCGCGGGTTATGGCGGCCACGCGGCAGCGTTCATCGAACGGACGGGAAGTCCCACACGTGCGACACTTGTCGATCGTGACGACTACGCAATTCAGCGTTTAGCTGCTTTTGCGGATAAAGGCGTCCGATTGCTGCATACCGATTTCGTTTCGGCTGCGAGGCAGCTGGTCGAAGAAGGCGCGCAGTTTGACGTCGTCCTTTGTGATTTGGGGGTGTCGTCACCACAGCTCGATCAGAGCGAACGAGGGTTTTCATTTATGCGCGGCGGTCCGTTGGACATGCGTATGGATAGGCGTCAGGAATTGACGGCGGAAAAGCTGGTAAACACGGCAAAAGCCGACGAGCTTACCAGGATTATCCGGGAATACGGCGAAGAAACGCCTGCGACGGCCAAACGTATCGCAGCAGCAATCGCCCAAAACCGGCCGCTGAAGACTACCGACGAACTCGCCGAACTGATCAAGCATGAAATTCGTGGAAAATGGGGCAAGACGCACCCGGCCACCCGTACTTTTCAAGCGCTCCGTATTGCGGTCAACGACGAACTACGCCAGGTTGCCGATGTACTCCCGCTACTGCCAAAACTTCTTCGAAAGGGCGGTCGGGTCGGCATCATTAGCTTTCATAGCCTGGAAGATCGTCTGGTTAAGCGGTATTTTGCCGAACAGGCCGCCTCGGGATTTGAAGCGGAACTGCGTGTTCTGACCAAAAAACCGATTGATGGAGCCACCGAAGATGTTCACAATCCGCGTGCTCGTAGCGCCAAGCTACGCGTCGCAGTGAAAATTTAAAACAAACACAAAAGAAAGGGCAGCACCACATGCCAATCCACATTCCCGTACGGAACGAATCGGTTGACACCAAAGTTACCGTTCGCATCAAATAGTAACACCTGATGCGCTTAAAGCAAGCAGGCGAGTACCTCACAGCTCGCCGACTTGCGTGGCCGATAGCTCAGCAGAGAATCGCCCGCGCAAGTCGGCGCATAACATAAAACAAACACAAAAAGAGAAACTACGAGATCCACCACATGTCGTACCAGGCAACAACACAGCAATTTTACACAACTAGACGCCGTTCTTCGAGTAACAACGGCTGGAACCGCAATCAGAACACTGTCGCATTCGTGTCACAAGTCAAATTGGGACCGGTCGCCCATACGGCCTTGGTCGCGTTGATGATTACCGTCCTCGGACTGGTCTATCTGACACAAGCAACACGGGCAACCAGCTATGACTACCAGGCGCAGAAAATCGACAGCCAGATTGCCGATCTTTCGACGCAAAAAAGCGATCTGGAAGTAGAAAATGCTCGATTGACGGCTCTGGAAACAGTACAAAATTCTAACGTGGCGAAAGCCATGACAACGCCTGCTGCGACCAATTACGCGCAGTAGCGGGGGATATCCATAGGAGTAAAGCACGTGCGATTAGTCTCACTCAGAAAAGGTAGCCGAACCGCTTTTTTGGGTGTGTGTCTTTTGGCTGTTATGGCAATTTTCGTCGTGCGCCTCTTTTATTTGCAGATTATCAAACACGATGACTATGTAGCGCAGTCCAACGCCGAGCAGATCAAGCCGCTGACAATTCCGGCGCAGCGTGGGCTGATTTACGCTATGGATGGTGACTCGCCGGTGCCGCTTGTTATCAACCAGACGGTCTACACGATGTTTGCCGATCCGACGACGGTCACGGACACATCAAAAGTCCTCGATACGATTCGCAAAGTCGCTGGTGGCAATTTGCGACCGAATCCAGAAAAACTATTGGCTATCAAGGACTCGCGATATCAAGTTCTGGCGACTGGCCTCACGCACGATCAGGCGCAGATGATCAAGGACCAGAATCTGACCGGTATCGGTTTCCAACAGGAATCGCAGCGGGTGTATCCAGAAGGCAGCCTGGCGGCGCAGACGCTTGGCTTTGTCAATGATGCCGGAGTAGGGCAGTATGGGGTAGAGCAGGGCATGAATACGCAGCTGAGCGGTCACGATGGCCTGCTGAAGTCTGTCACCGACGTGAGCGGTGTGCCGCTGACGATCGGCAATCAGAATATCGACAAGCCGGCGCAAAATGGCGAAAACATCGCGCTGACGATTGATCGCAACGTTCAGGCATACGTTGAAAAAGCGCTTGCCGCCGGCCTTGCGCGTTCTAAGGCGCCAGATGGCAGCGCAATTGTGATGGACCCGCAAACCGGACATATTCTGGCAATGGCCAACTTGCCGAGCTATGATCCGTCGAACTATGGCGCCGCAGCGAGCGATAGCGCTTTCCAGAATGCGGTCATATCGACGCCGTACGAAGCGGGCTCAGTGGTCAAATCATTGACGATATCGATGGGTATCAATCAAGGGGTGATTACGCCGTCGTCAACGTATTACAACAAAGGATCTATCGTTGTTGATGGCACAACGATACAAAATGCTTCAACAACTGAATCGCTCGGTACGACGACCATGCAGACGGCGCTAACGGACTCGCTGAATACGGGCATGGTAACGATTGCAGAGCGCCTGGGCGACGGGTCGAATATTACGCAGAGTGCACGCAATACGATCTACGATTACTTCCATGACCGTTTCGGTTTTGGGCAGCCGACCGGTATCGAGGCGGCGGGTGAGTCACCGGGTATTATCATCGCCCCGAATACCGTTCAGGGCAACGCCGTTCGTTATTCGAACATGGTGTTCGGGCAGGGCATGGATATTACGATGCTGCAGATGGCATCGGCATTCAGCTCGATTATTAACGGTGGTGTCTATCACGATCCGACATTGGTTGAAGGAACGGTCGATAGTAATGGCAATCTGAAGCCGGCAACGGCAAAACCGTCGCATCAGGTCGTATCGGCTGCGACGTCGGCGCAGATAAAAAACATGTTGCAGGTCGACCGCAAAGGCAACGGCGCCAAAGATCCAGCAGGCTATGATGTCGGTGGCAAAACAGGTACGTCGCAGGCGCTGATAAACGGTCAGTATTCATTTACGCAGACGACCGGCACATACATCGGATTTGGCGGTACGAGTGCTGCCAAGTATGTCATAATGATACAGGTATCCGGCCCTGGCTTGAATTTGCAGGGTGCGGCAGACGCCTCACCGATTTTTGGCGATATCTCAAACTGGATGCTGAAATACCTGCAGCTACCACCAGCTAACTCATAACCTGAAAGGCACCTATGGCATCATCGACACTGACTATCGCATCATTGACTCACGAACTGACAACGACTTTCTTGCTGGCGGGCGCAACGTTCGTGGTGGCAATGCTACTCACGCCACTCTACACGTATGTGGCCTATCGTTTTCAGTTCTGGAAAAAACAACGCACGACCAGCACGACCGGCGAAGTACTGAAAGTTTTCACGAAGTTGCATGCTGACAAGTTCAAGCGCAACATTCCGACGATGGCGGGAATTATTGTCGTTGTGGCAGTGACGCTTATTACGACAGGCTTCAATCTTGACCGTGCACAAACCTGGTTGCCGCTTGCAGCATTGGTCGGTGGCGGTGCGGTTGGTCTGCTTGACGATTACATCAACATTCGAGGGCTTGGCGGCGGTGTCGCAGGACTTCGGTCAAACGTGAAGTTTTTGATGATTACGCTGCTCGGTTTGGTGTTGGGCTGGTATTTTTGGCATAAGCTTGGCTACGACGCGATTCACGTGCCGTTTTTGGGCGACTGGGCGCTTGGCTGGCTGATGGTACCAGTGTTCGCGTTTGCGGTTGTGGCAACGGGCAATGCGGTCAATATCAGTGATGGTCTGGACGGCCTGGCGGGCGGATTGCTGGCATCGGCGTACGGTGCGTTCGGTGTGATTGCGATTTTGCAAGGGCATTTCATGTTGGCGGGCTTCTGCTTTAGTATCCTTGGCGCACTTTTAGCGTATCTGTGGTTCAATATCTATCCGGCACGCTTTTTCATGGGTGATGTCGGCAGTTTCGCGCTTGGTACGACGCTCGGTGTGGTGGCAATGCTGACAAATACGTTTTTCCTCCTACCGGTCATCGGTATCGTGTTCGTTGTCGAAGCCGGCTCCAGCCTGCTGCAGATATTTAGCAAGCGGGTATTTCACCGCAAGATCTTTACGTCGGCGCCGATTCACCACCATTTGGAAGCCGCTGGCTGGCCCGAGACAAAGGTGACGATGCGCTTTTGGGTCATTAGCGCGGTTGCGGCGTTTGCCGGGGTACTGCTGGCACTCGCAGGAGGCAATATTTAGCATGCTGCAGCGTCGGGTGGCGGCTGCTCGTGCCGAAAGACCTACCGTGGTGCGTCGCCATCGACCGGACTACCACATTGTGCTCTATATGGGTTTGCTCATGCTGATCGGCTTGATTGTCATGTATGCGATCGGCCCGGCGCGTGCCAATGTACTCAATAATTCCTACGACACCGACTATTACGGCTCGACATACTTTTTCGTCAAGCAGACAGCGAGCCTGTTTCTGGCGCTCGTCGCGTTTGCCGTGGCGGCATCGCTCCCATACCAGGTACTGCAGAAACATGCAGGCAAATTGGTCGTGGCGGGTATTATCGCAAGCATACTTTTGGTGCTGTTCGGCAACGTGCTCCACATCAGCGCGATTACGCAGTGTAGCCTGGGGGCCTGCCGCTGGTTCAGTTTGGGCCCGCTGGGAACGATTCAGCCGGCCGAGTTCATGAAATTCAGCCTGCTGATTTTTGGCGCAGGGTTCCTAGGGGTCAGAGCGCAGCAAGGATTGATCAATGACCGTAACCAGACATTGGTGCCAATCGGTGTACTGACAGTCGTTGCGCTGCTGTTCATCGTCGGTATCCAAAAAGATATGGGTACTGGTATTACGCTTGTTGCCATGGTTGCGGCAATGATCATCGTTGCGGGACTACGCCTGCGAACCGGCCTGGCGATTGCGGGGATATTTCTGGCGCTCGGTGTCGTGTTTATCCTTATCGCGCCGCACCGTATTGACCGGGTCGTGACATTCTTTTCGGGCGACAATACCTCGAGTGACCAGTCGACTGATTATCATATCGAGCACGCCAAAATGGCCATCGGGACTGGTGGTCTGCTCGGCGTCGGTATCGGTAACAGCGTCGAAGCGACAGGCTATTTACCGGAAGCTATCAACGACTCGATTTTCGCGATTATGGGTGAAACGTTCGGTTTTGTCGGCCTGCTAGCAATTTTGGGGTTGTTTACGGCGTTGCTGCTTCGTTTGCTCAAGGTGGCCGATGGTTTGACCGACATCCGTATGAGGATTCTGGTGGCAGGCGTGTTCGGCTGGTTTGGGTCGCACGTGCTTTTGAACGTCGGAGCGATGATCGGCATCATTCCGCTGACAGGCATTACGTTGCCGCTGCTCAGCTTTGGCGGTACGTCGATGGTATTCATTGCGGCCGCGCTTGGGCTTGCGTTCCAGCTGTCGCGTTATACGGTATTTGGTAGTAAACTAAGGAGCGATGAGTATGAAGATTCTCAGCGTCGGCGGGGGGTCGGGCGGCCACGTCACGCCGGTCGTCGCCGTTTTGCGTGAGCTAAAAGA
>Ga0164242_10000098_pt1 | contig 100812 bp, 84 predicted proteins | sample OricomgcompostMG_FD_108783 | JGI IMG/M metagenome (GOLD analysis project Ga0164242, IMG submission 108783) | Miracle-Growth compost microbial communities from Emeryville, California, USA - Original compost - Miracle growth compost (MG) ...
ATTAAAACATGAATAATCCCTCTCCGAGGGAGAGGGACTTAAGAAGAAAGTCTCCCCCTTTGGGGGAGATTTAGAGGGGGCTAATTGCTCCGCTCCTCAATGACGTTCTTTTTATTTTTAGACAGCTGCTAACGGCACATAAGCATTTTTGACCTTATTGCTGCCGACATTAAACCCTTACAGGGTTGGCTATGAGATGTGGGTACACGGTAGCCTCCCGGGGGAGATTTAGAGGGGGCTTGTGCACAACTCCCACAACCTCACCGCCTCCACCGCTTCCTTCACATCATGCACCCGCAAAATATTGGCGCCTTTTGTTAAGGCGATAGTATTTAAAGCCGTGGTTCCGTTCAGCGCTTCAGCCGCGGTACTTTTGAGCATACCGTAGATCATTTTTTTGCGGGATACCCCTACTAAAATGGGCAACTGAAATATATCAAATCCCCGCATTTTATTCATTAGCTCATAACCCTGTGCCGGGGTTTTGGCGAAGCCAAAGCCGGGGTCGATAATTACATCGTGCACACCTGCCTGCTTAAGCAGGTGGTAACGTTCGGCGAAGTAGGCCAGCACCTCATTAAAAACATCCTGGTATTGCGCTTGTTGCATCATGTTTTGCGGGGTGCCTTTCATGTGCATTAAAATATAAGGCACTTGCAGCCGCGCCACGGTGGCAAACATGGCATCGTCCAGTTGCCCGCCCGAAATATCATTCACCATATGCGCCCCCGCCTTGATAGCTGCCTCGGCAACTGCGGAACGAAAAGTATCCACCGATAAAACCGCCTCCCGAAAATTAGTGGCAATGGCCTCGACAACAGGCAACAGGCGGTCGGTTTCTTCGGCTATGGAAATATCATCGGCACCGGGGCGCGAGGAATAAGCCCCCAGGTCCAAAAAACCGGCGCCTTCGCCCAGCATTTTTTCGGCCTGTAACAACGCGCCCTCAACAGCAGGTTTGCGGCTGCCGGCAAAAAACGAATCGGGCGTAATATTAATAATGCCCATCACTTTCGGTTTGTCCAGCTCAATGAGTTTACCCCCCGCGTTAAGTGTCAGTTTTTTTTGAAAAAATGTATCTTTCATTTGTTACCGGAATATTTCCAAAGATTAGCGGTTGTAAAGTTACTTTATATCTTTGCAAAGATACTTATTGATGTGACCCCTTCTTTCCCGAAGGAGCAAAATGAGATTTATCTCTGCCATCCATCAATTCAAAAAAATTGTTGGCATCCTAAATAACCTGTATTGAAAAACACATCAGCAGAATACGACGCGGTAATTAAAACCTGCAAAGGGCTTTTTATAAAAAAAACCCAGGATTATGGCACCGCCTGGCGCATATTAAGGCCCGAATCCATCACCGATCAGCTTTTTATCAAGGCTCAGCGCATCCGTACGCTGGAGGAGAAAAAAATATCGAAAGTTGGCGAGGATATTACCGGCGAATATATCGGAATAGTAAATTATTGCGTTATTGCCATGATGCAGCTGGACAGCACACCCGAAACGCCTTTTGAACTTTCGGTGGAACACGTGAACGGGATGTTTGATGATAAGGTGCACGAAACCAAGGAACTGATGTTTGCCAAGAACCATGACTACGGCGAGGCCTGGCGCGATATGCGCATCAGCTCGTTAACCGACCTGATTTTGATGAAGATACTGCGCGTAAAACAAATTGAAGATAACCACGGCCAGACACTGGCATCGGAAGGTGTAAAAGCCAATTACCAGGATATGCTCAATTACTCGGTATTCGCCCTTATTAAATTAAGCACGCCGGTAACCTGACGCGCATCATAAAAACAATTAAATGAAAAACCGACAACAATTAAATTTCCCTATCAGCCTTATCTGGTTTTGCCGGATAGCCGTCGGGCTGCTGTTTATATTTTCGGGCCTTATCAAAGCCAATGATCCGCTGGGATTTTCCTATAAGCTGGAAGAATATTTCGAGGTATTTCATATTACATTTTTCAACAATTTCGCATTAAGCATCGCGGTTATTTTATGCGCGCTCGAAATGATATTGGGTTTCGCGTTGTTAATAGGTTCGCGGGCGGTGGCGGTAATCTGGGGCCTGTTGCTGTTGATTATCTTTTTCGCTTTTCTTACCTTTTATTCGGCCTTTTTTAAAGTAGTGCAAACCTGCGGCTGCTTTGGCGATGCTATTCCGCTTACGCCCTGGCAATCGTTCAGCAAAGATCTGGTACTGCTGATACTGATCCTGGTGCTTTTTGTCAGTAAACAGGCCATTAAGCCCATCCTTAAGCCCGAAGCGGCAAAAATAGCTTTCATTATCGCGGTTGTTTTTTCATTCGGCGTGGGTATTTATACCTATAACTTTTTACCGGTGATGGACTTTTTGCCTTACAAGGTAGGCGCCAATGTGCTGGAGGAAATGAAAACGCCCCCCGGTGCCCTGCCCGATGAGTATGAGATTACCTATCACCTGAAAAACAAGGCAACCGGCGCTACCAAAACCATGACCAATACGGAGTACCTGAAAACCAATATCTGGAAAGATGACAACTGGCAGATTGTCGGCGACCCGGAAAGCCGCCTGGTGAAGGTTGGCTTTACGCCCAAAATTCGCGACCTGGTGATACAGGACGCGCAAGGTAACAACTATACGCAGGAGCTGTTGGGCAACCCTTTTTATAACGTGATCATTGTAGCATACAACCTGAACCATACTAATGACGGTGCCATTAATAAATTAAACGCCCTGGCTTTAAACCTTACACAAAATTTTAATACCCGTACGATAATGCTTACCTCCAACTCGCCCGAGGATGCTAAAGCTTTTATTAAGGCCCATCATTTTTTCCCCGAGGTGTTTTATGCCGATGGTGTGCCGCTTAAAACCATGATACGGTCCAACCCCGGTATTTTCCTGATGAAAAAAGGGGTGGTAATTAACAAATGGCATTTCCATAATATGCCTACTTATGACGCGCTGGTAAAAAATTATCTGCAGCAATAAGCAAATCATGACGCAGCATTCGCAAAATAATAAAGCCAACATTCCCCATCGCATCTTTTTAATAGGGTATATGGGGTCGGGTAAAACAACGCTGGGCAAACGGCTGGCCGCGCGGCTGGGCTACGCGTTTATCGATCTGGACCATGCCTTTGAAGCACAACAAGGCACAAGTATAGCTGAATATTTTAAGCAGCACGGGGAAGCCGCTTTCCGCCAGGAAGAATCGGCGCTGCTAAAAAACAGCACGTATCCGCCTAAAAGCATTATCTCTACCGGGGGCGGGCTGCCCTGTTTTTTTGATAATATGGCCTGGATGAATGCCAACGGGCAAACCATTTACATTAAGCTGAATGCCAAAGTGCTGGCCGGGCGCCTGGAAAACGGCAAGGAAGAACGCCCCTTACTGCGCGAAAAACACGGCGATGAACTGGTTGCTTTTATTGACGAAAAACTAACCGAACGCGAACCACACTACAGCCAGGCTCACCTTACCGTAAGCGATATGAACCTTTCTGCCGAAAAACTGGAGCAGTTGCTTGTGGATAAACAATAATCAAAATAAAACTTATCATTGCTGAGGAGCGGAGCAATCCCCGGATAGTATAGCCCATAATTATCACTCTTCAGAATGACAATTAGCAGATGTGCCGGTTTGAATTATCACTATCTTTAATCATTTCCTCATTATTCACATGAAAAAGATACTGTTCATAAGTATTATTATTGCCAACGCCGCCCTTGCGTATGGCCAGGCCCGCTTAATTGAAAAAGTGGTTAAAAAAGGCGATGAGCTGGTAATCCCTTATGAAAAATACGTACTGCCAAACGGCCTGACCGTTATTTTGCACGAGGACCATTCAGACCCGTTGGTACATGTCGACGTGACGTATCATGTAGGCTCGGCCCGGGAGCAGGTGGGCAAATCGGGCTTCGCGCATTTTTTTGAACACATGATGTTTGAGGGATCGGACGATGCGCCTAAGGGCACTCACGATAAAATTACCATTGGCAATGGGGGCACTAATAATGGTTCCACCAATCGCGACCGTACCAATTATTACGAAACCGAGCCATCGAATGTATTGGAGTCTGCTTTGTGGCTGGAAGCCGACCGTATGGGCTTTTTGCTGGGCCAGGTTACCCAGGCTCGTTTCGAAGTGCAGCGCGCCACCGTAAAAAACGAGCGCGGCCAAAACTATGATAACCGCCCTTATGGGCTGGTATCGCAATATGTATATAAAAACCTGTACCCTTATGGTCATCCTTACTCGTGGCTTACCATTGGTTATATTGAGGATCTGAACCGCAGCAATGTAAACGATCTGAAAAACTTTTTCCTGCGATGGTATGGCCCCAACAACGCTACGCTAACCATCGGCGGCGATATACAGCCGGCAGCTACCATAAAAATGGTAGAAAAATATTTTGGCAGCCTGCCCCGCGGCCCCGAAGTAAAGCCGGGTATAATAACGCCTGTAAGCCTGAACAGTAACCGCTATATATCATTCACCGATAATTACGCGCAGCTGCCGTTGTTGACTATAGTTTATCCAACCGTACCTAACTATCATAAGGATATGGCCGCGCTTGATTGCCTGTCGGATATTCTGGGCTCGGGTAAAAACTCCGTCCTTTATCAAAACATGGTAAAAAAACAGCTGGCCTTGCAGGCCGACGCTTTCAGCGATCTGTACGAACTGGGTGGCGCGTTCACCATTGATCTTGTGCCCTTGCCCGGTAAATCAATGGCCGATATGGAGAACCTTTACCAGGCCTCGTTAGATACCTTTGAAAAACGCGGCGTTACTGATGATGATATTCAGAAATTTAAGGCGCGGGTAACTACGGAATTTGTCAGCAACCTGCAAAGTGTAGCAGGTAAGGTTTCCAGGCTTGCCGAATTCCAGACCTTTACCGGCAACCCCAATAAAACGGCCGACCTGGTGAAGATGTACAATTCGCTTACCCGCGAGGATGTAATGCGTGTTTATAATACTTACATCAAAAACAAAGGCGCGGTAGTGGTTAGCGTGTTGATAAAGGGCAAAGTCATGGCCCCCGCCCATCCCGATAATTATACCATAGATACCAGCCACTATACGGCGCCCGATTATGGTTATGCCAAACTGAAATATGTAAAGGCCACCGATAATTTCGACCGCAAGGTAGTTCCACCCATACAAGCGGTGCCGACGGTTAAGTTTCCTGAATTCTGGCGCAGGGGGCTGCCTTACGGGGGTAAAGTAATGGGCATAAATAATACCGAGGTGCCTTATGTGGTATTAACCCTGGCCATGCCCGGCGGGCGCCTGTCTGATGCTAAAGACCTGTCCAAAGCCGGGCTTGCAACCCTTTTTGCCAGTATGATGAACGAGGACACCAAAAACTACACTACCGGGCAATTTACTTTGGCCCTGCAAAAGCTGGGCAGCAGTATCCGCGTAAGCAGCAGTGTGGATGGCATTGTGTTTTCGGTGCAGTCGCTCAAAAGCAATTTTGCTAAAACCATGGCGCTGTTACAGGAACGGATCCTTAACGCCCGGTTTACACCCGATGCTTTCAACCTGAACAAAAAACAAAGGCTGGAATCGTTCAAGATACAAAAGTCACAACCGGCCGCCATTGCTGCCACCGTGTTTGCTAAACTAAATTATGGCGCGGGCAATGTACTGGGCATAGCCGATGCCGGCACCGAACAAACAGTAAATAATATTACCCTTGCCGATATTAACAATTATTACCGAACCTATATTAATGCCAACGGCGCTAAAGCCGTTATTGTGGGTGATATTACGGAAGCTGAAGTTTTGCCGCAGCTTGCATTTTTGAATAAGCTGCCTCACCAAAAAACTATACTGGCAGCGCCCGCGCCCGCTTTGCCGGTTACCAAAACCAAAATTTATTTGGTTGATGTTCCCCAAGCGGCGCAAACACAGTTTACCATAGGGTACGGCACCAATTTAAAATACAGCGCAACCGGCGATTATTATAAAGCTTACCTGGCTAACTACCCTTTGGGCGGCGATTTTACCAGCCGGCTTAATACTTATCTGCGCGAGACGAAGGGCTGGACCTATGGTGCCGACAGTTGGTTTTCGGCCGATAAGTATTCGGGTAACTTTACCATTAGTACAGGCATCCGGGCCAATTCCACAGATAGCGCGCTGGTTGCCATAATTGATGAAGTAAATAACTATAACAAGAATGGCCCTGCAAATGAAGAGGTAACCTTTATGCAAAAGGCTATTGGCCAGGGGAATGCCCTGAAATATGAAACCAATTTTCAGAAGGCGAGCGCCCTTTTCCGGATGCTGGATTATAACCTGTCTCCCGATTATCTTAATCAGCAGGCCGCCGTATTGAAAAACAGCACAGCCCCGCAGCTGAAGGCCATAGCTAACAAATTTTTACCGACAGATAAAATGAATATCCTGCTGGTTGGCGATAAAGCCCGTATTTTGCCCGGTCTGAAAAAGCATGGCTATGAGGTAATTGAATTAAATAAGGATGGCGACGCGGTAAAACCCGCAAACTAAGTGCTTGATTGTTTGCGGATAAGTCCATAGTTTTGCGCCTCAATATTAAAAAATATGTCTAAGGCATCAGAAATAAAAAACGGAAATATACTGCGCTTTAACGGCGAGTTAGTACAGGTGGAGGAATTTATACATCGCACCCCCGGTAACTTGCGTGCATTTTACCAGGCGCGCATGCGTAATGTTAAAACCGGTAAACTGGTGGAATACCGCTTCCGTACGGACGAGGATGTAACCATTGCCCGCGTGGAAACCAGTGATTACCAATACTTGTATGAGGATGGGAACGATTTGGTAGTAATGGATAATACCACCTTTGAGCAGCATAACATCCCTAAGTTTTTATTTGGCAATTCGGTTAAGTTTTTAAAAGAAGGCATGAATGTGATTATCGCTTTTGAAAGCGAGGAGCCCATTATGGCGCAAACACCTTCATCTGCCGAGCTGGAAATTACCTATACCGAGCCTGCGGTAAAAGGCGATACCTCAACCGGCGCCATGAAAAAGGCGACCGTTGAAACCGGCGCTGAAATAAATGTGCCCCTGTTTATTAACCAGGGCGACAAGGTACGGGTGGATACCGCAACCGGCGCTTATATTGAAAGGGCTAAGTAATAACAATTATAACGATGTAAAGGCTTCCGATTGGAGGCCTTTTTGTTTAAATAGCCACCATCACGTCATTGCGGGGAACGGAGCGACGTGGCAATCCCCGATAAACACGGCCGCTTTACAAGCCGGGGATTGCTACGCCTCCTACGTCGGCTCAATGATGGTGTGGTAAAGTATGATTATGACCAAGCAACAACTCCGAAAACAATTCATCGCCAAACGGCAAGAACTTTCCCTGGTGGAGTACGATGCGCTGAACCAACAGTTGCTGCAACAATTTCAGCAATTGGATTTAACAGAGGTGGCCTGCATTCACCTGTTTTTGCCCATACGGGAACGAAAAGAGCCGGATACTTTTTTAATACGCGAATGGTTGAAACAACATCAGCCGCATATTAAAGTGGTATTCCCCAAGGCCGATTTTGATACCCACACCATGCAAAGTTTTGCAGATGACGATGCCTTGCAGCTGGCGGTAAATGCTTTCGATATCCCTGAGCCTGTTGCGGGCAATGAGGTACCTGCTGCCGAAATTGATTTGATGATAGTTCCGTTACTGGCTTTTGATAAGCAAGGTTACCGCGTTGGCTACGGAAAAGGTTTTTACGACCGTTTTATGGCACAATGCAAACCCGGCACCCAATTTATAGGCCTGTGTTTTTTTGATCCGGTAGATATAATTGATGATATAGGTGCTTATGATATTAGGATGAACGCCTGTATTACACCTGTGCGGTTATTTGAATGGCCTTGAAAGACAAAATAAATTCTGTCATTTACAATTCTTTGAGCAGAAAGGCTTACAACCGTTTACTCATCGCCATACGGGAAGAACACAAAATTCGCCCCCTCGGGCACAATGGCGAATACGCACATAAAATCGTGCGCGCTTTTATAATTATCAATAAAACGTTGTTTCAGCTCTTTCTTAATAATACCCCGTTCCAAAAACTCCTCCAGGGTCGACGCGTTAATGTTCCAATCAGTGTTCAGTTCTTCTTTGTCCATTATCGGCTCGCCCAAACTAACCTCGTGCTGATGTGCTATAAAAATGGGATATAAGGATAAGCCCTCCACCATAATCTCTACCGCCACTTCGCGCAGCGATTCGCCGTACAGGCGCAAATCAACCTCCAGGCTTTTCAGCGGGCTTTCCTTTTTTCTTTCGTTCGGGTCGTTCAATAATTCTTCCGGATCCATAATCTTCTCCTTATAAATAGCGCTAAAATAGCCGATTTGTTTTTTAATAAATATATTGTTTATGGCTATTGCCGGGTTATATACTGTACAATAGCCTTGGTAGCGCCAATGTGGCCGGCTACATATTTTTTGCTCTGTTCACCGGCAAAAGCACGGTGGGCGGCATTGTTCATCAGTAAAGCGGCGGCTTGTTTCAATTGCTCCCTATCGCTGATACTAATGCCCGCCTTCAGGCCCATCAGATCTTTAGCTTCCTTAAATTTCTGATAATTGGGTCCAAATATTACCGGCAGGCCAAAAGCGGCAGCCTCCAATGTATTATGGATCCCTGCGCCAAAGCCGCCGCCTATGTAAGCCACTTCTGCGTATTGATACAGGGAAGACAGCATCCCTATATTATCAATTACCAAAACCCGATGCGCGTTTGTAAGTTGCGCAATACTTGAAAAACGGATGGTTTGCCCGGCAGGCAAATAGCCCAATAGTTTACTGATCTTTTCCTCACCAATTTCGTGCGGCGCAAAAATAAACTTCCAATCGGGGTAGTTATCCACTAACCCGGCTAACAATTCCTCATCCTGCGGCCAGGTGCTGCCGCCAATAAATATATTTTGCCCGGCCTTGAATTTTGCTATCTCGGCCAGCTGCTTAGGCTGCTGCGCATTGGCCCATACCCTGTCAAACCGGGTATCGCCGCTAACGGTGACGTTATTAATATTTAATGTTTGCAGCAATTGCCGGGAAATATCGTCCTGCACAAAAAAATGACTTACCATGGTTAACATTTTACGATGCAGGCCGCCATACCATTTAAAAAAAACCTGCCCCGGCCTGAAAATGCCCGAGATGATGTATAGCGGAACTTGCCGCTGATGCAGTTCATTAAAAAAGTGATACCAATATTCATACTTGGTAAATATGGCCATAGCCGGCTGCAGGGTGTTAATAAAATTACGGGCATTGAAAGCCGTATCCAGCGGCAGGTAATAAACGGCATCCGCCAAGGGCGTATTTTTCCTGATCTGGTAACCCGACGGTGAAAAAAAAGTGATCACCACAGGTTTGTCCGGGTAAACTGTTTTCAGTTTTTCCAGTACAGGCCGCCCCTGTTCAAATTCGCCAAGCGAGGCGAAATGGAACCATATGCAATTTTTACTTTGTTGCAGCTGCATATTTTTGCGCCCTTTTATCCACTGTGCTGCTTTTTGGTTAAAAAGGGATGCTGCATACACAAAAAGGTAATAAAACCGGATGGCGATATGATAGATAAACAACATTTAAATGCGAAATTACTATCTTCGCCGTAAATAGTAGCTTTAAAACAACTTGTAAATGAAAATAGCTGTAGTTGGCACAGGGTACGTAGGATTAGTAACCGGTACCTGCCTTGCCGAAACCGGGAACCATGTAGCCTGTGTGGATATTAATGTAAAAAAAGTAGCGGCCATGCAACAGGGTGAGTTGCCGATATACGAACCCGGACTGGAACTTTTGTTCCACCGTAATATTAAACAGGGCCGCCTTTCTTTTACTACCAATCTGGCTGAGGCTATTGCCGAAGCCCAGATTATATTTTTAGCGTTGCCTACCCCTCCGGGCGGAGACGGCGCGGCCGACCTGAGCTACGTGTTGGGCGCGGCAAAGGATATCGCTCTTTTGCTAAAAGAGTATAAAGTTATTGTAACCAAATCAACCGTTCCGGTTGGTACGGCGGATAGGCTGACGGCTGTTTTAAAAGCCAATACCGACGTTGAGTTCGCGGTAGTATCCAACCCCGAATTTTTACGTGAAGGCGTAGCTGTGGAAGATTTTATGAAACCCGACCGTGTAGTTGTAGGCACAATTGATGAGCGCGCGCGTAAGCTGATGGGCGAATTATATAGCCCTTACGTACGCCAGGGTAACCCTGTTATTTTTATGGATGAACGTTCGTCCGAGCTTACAAAATATGCGGCCAACTCTTTCCTGGCTACCAAAATCTCCTTCATGAACGAGATTGCCAACCTGTGCGAAATGGTAGGCGCGGATGTAGATATGGTGCGCCGCGGAATAGGCGCCGATAACCGGATAGGCAAGCGCTTCCTTTTCTCGGGCATTGGTTACGGCGGTAGTTGTTTCCCTAAGGATGTACAGGCTTTGGCCAAATCGGCTGAAGAGCATCAGTACGATTTTAAAATACTGAACGCGGTAATGGATGTAAATACCATTCAGAAAAAACTGCTGGTAAAAAAACTGAAGGCCTATTTTAAAGGAGATTTAAAAGGCAAACATTTCGCGCTATGGGGGCTTGCCTTTAAGCCGGAAACAGACGACATACGCGAAGCCCCGGCTTTATATATTATTGAGGAGCTGTTAAAAGAAGGTGCAACCATAGCTGCTTTTGATCCGGAAGCCATGAACAATGTGAAAGGCTTATTAGGAGATAAGATTACTTACGGAGAAAACCAATATGATATGCTGAAAAATGCTGACGCGCTGCTTATTGTAACCGAATGGTCGCTGTTCAGAACACCGGATTTTGATATAGTGGAAGAACAGTTAAGGAACAAGGTGATATTTGATGGCCGCAATTTGTACGATCTGCAAAAAATGATTGACTGCGGATTTTATTACAACAGCATAGGCAGAAAAATTATCAGTTAAGAAATGGCAGAACGAAAACGCATATTAATTACCGGTGCCGCGGGCTTTTTAGGCTCGCACCTGTGCGACAGGTTTATTAAGGAAGATTACCATGTAATAGCCATGGATAACCTGATCACCGGCGACCTCCGAAACATCGAACATCTTTTTAAACTCGAAAATTTTGAGTTCTATAATCACGATGTTTCCAAATTTGTGTTTGTGCCAGGCGAGCTGCACTATATACTGCACTTTGCATCGCCGGCCAGCCCTATCGATTATTTAAAAATACCGATACAAACGCTGAAGGTAGGGTCATTAGGTACTCATAACTTATTAGGGTTAGCCCGCAGTAAAGGCGCGCGAATGCTTATCGCGTCGACATCTGAAGTTTACGGCGACCCGAATATTAACCCGCAACCCGAAGAATACTGGGGCAATGTTAACCCCGTTGGCCCGCGCGGCGTGTATGATGAAGCCAAACGCTTCCAGGAAGCCATAACAATGGCATACCATACCTTTCATAATGTGGAAACCCGCATCGTACGTATATTTAATACCTACGGCCCCCGTATGCGGCTAAACGACGGGCGCGTACTGCCGGCATTTATTGGTCAGGCTTTGCGCGGCGAACCGCTTACCGTTTTTGGCGATGGTTCGCAAACGCGCTCATTTTGTTACGTTGATGACCTGATAGAGGGTATTCATCGTTTACTTTTTAGCGATTATGCGCAACCGATGAATATTGGTAACCCTGACGAGATTACTATCCGCGAGTTTGGCGAAGAGATAATTAAGCTTACCGGTACCGACCAGGAACTGATCAGTTTACCCTTGCCGACAGATGACCCGAAACAGCGCCGCCCGGATATTACCAAGGCAAAAAGCATTTTGGGTTGGGAACCCAAAGTTTCCCGCAGCGAAGGTTTAAAGATCACCTATGAATACTTTAAATCGCTGCCCGAGAAAGAAATACAGCATAAAGATTTTACCTACTATAATAAACACTGATGGCAAAAATATTAGTGACCGGAGGGCTGGGCTTTATAGGATCGCATACCGTTGTTGAATTGGTTAACGCGGGCTATGAACCTGTCATCGTCGATGATCTGTCCAATTCGCAACTGGCCATTCTGGATCAGCTGACCAAGATCATCGGCTATAAGCCTGCTTTTCATCAGGTCGATCTTTCGTTAGAGGCCGATGTTCAGCAACTGGTGCTTGCCGAGCCAGGCATTGAGGGCATTATACACTTTGCGGCGTTTAAAGCTGTGGGCGAATCTGTTAGGGAGCCGTTAAAATACTATCGTAATAATTTTTATTCGTTAATTAACCTGCTTGGCGCTTACCAGGCCAAACCTGTCAGCTTTGTATTTTCATCAAGCTGTACTGTTTATGGCCAGCCCGATAAGCTGCCGGTTGATGAAGCTGCCCCGGTAAAAGCGGCCCAATCGCCTTATGGCAATACCAAGCAAATTGCCGAGGAGATATTGCAGGATGTAGTAGCCGCCGGTAGTAAATTTAAAGTAATTGCCTTAAGATATTTTAATCCGGTTGGCGCGCACGAAACCGCGCTGATTGGCGAGTTGCCTATTGGCGTACCGCAAAACCTGGTGCCGTTTATCACACAATCGGCCATTGGCAAACGCGGCAAAATAACCGTTTACGGCGATGATTATAATACGCCCGATGGTAGCTGTATCCGCGATTATATCCACGTGGTTGACCTGGCGAAAGCTCATGTGGCAGCGTTAAAATTAATGTCGAAGAACGACTTTGAGGGCTATGATGTATTTAACCTTGGCACCGGCACCGGCACTTCTGTACTGGAGATAATCCACGCCTTTGAGCGGTCCACCGGCGTTAAATTGGAATATGCTATTGGTCCGCGCCGCGGCGGCGATGTGGAGCAGGTATGGGGCGATGTTACCAAATCGACCCAAAAACTGAATTGGAAAACCGAACTGGGGATTGATGCCATGATGGCCTCGGCCTGGGAGTGGGAAAAATATATAGCAGAAAATCCTTTAAATTAATTATGGCGATTAAAAAGATCATTATTACAGGTGGAGCGGGCTTTATTGGCTCGCATGTGGTGCGCCGTTTTGTAACACAGCATCCGGAGTATCATATTATTAACCTGGATAAGCTTACCTACGCCGGTAACCTGGCTAATTTGCGCGATATTGAGCATGCCCCTAATTACGAATTTGTAAAAGGAGATATAGTTGACGCGGCTTTTGTAGAGCGTTTATTCGAATCCTATCAGCCCGACGCTGTAATACACCTGGCGGCCGAATCGCATGTGGACCGCTCCATTACCAACCCGCTGGAGTTTGTAATGACCAACGTAATTGGCACCGTTAACTTGCTAAACGCGGCCAAAAAACACTGGCAGGGACGCTATGAAAGCACCCGTTTTTATCATGTATCAACCGATGAGGTATATGGTACGCTGGGCGAAGAGGGGATGTTTACCGAGCAGACCGGATACGATCCGCATTCGCCCTATTCGGCCTCCAAAGCAAGCTCCGACCATTTTGTACGCGCTTACCAGGATACTTATGGCCTTAACACGGTTATCTCCAACTGTTCCAATAACTACGGCTCCTATCATTTTCCCGAGAAACTGATCCCCTTAGCTATCCATAACATTAAACAAATGAAACCGATACCCGTATACGGTAAAGGCGAAAACGTGCGCGACTGGCTGTGGGTAGAAGATCATGCCCGGGCAATTGATGTAATATTCCACAAAGCCCAGCCGGGTACCACCTATAATATTGGCGGGCATAACGAATGGAAAAATATCGACCTCATCAGGCTTTTATGTCGCATACTGGATAAAAAACTGGGCAGGCGGGAAGGTGAATCGGAGCAACTGATCACCTTTGTAACCGACAGGGCCGGGCACGACCTGCGTTATGCCATTGATGCTACCAAGCTTAAAAATGAATTAGGCTGGGTGCCAAGTATCACTTTTGAAGATGGCCTGGAAAAAACGGTTGACTGGTACCTGGCTAATGAGGATTGGCTGAACGACGTAACATCGGGCCATTACCAGCAATATTATAATGAGCAATACGCTGACAGATAAATATGTTTGGGCTATTCGGTAAAAAATCACACTTAAAAAAAGAGGCCACTTTTAATTACAGTAAAATACAGGTGGATATGCATTCGCATGTATTGCCTGGAATTGACGATGGCGCGCAGAACCCCGAGCAATCTGTTTTCCTGGTGAAGAAAATGATGGAGGTGGGCATTAAAAAAATAATTGCCACCCCCCATGTCATGATTGACTATTATCGTAATACGCCCGAAACTATCAATGCCGCGCTTGCGGTATTAAAGCAGGAATTAGCTAAACAGCAGATAGATATTGTTATTGAGGCCGCTGCCGAGCATTATTTTGATGAAACGTTTGAAGAACGGGTAGATACCGGTAACCTGATGCTGATGGGTGATAATTATGTGCTTTTCGAATTCTCGTTCATCAACAAGCCGCTTAACACGATCACGGTGCTGCAAAAAATGAAAGATAAAGGGTATACGCCCATCCTGGCACACCCCGAAAGGTATCCTTATATTTCCATTGATGAATTAAAAAACCTGCGCAGCTGGGGATGTAATTTACAGTTGAACACCATATCGCTAACGGGCTATTATGGCTCGCAGGCTAAAAAAACGGCGGAGGAACTGGTAGATAACCAGATGATTGATTTTATATCAAGCGACATGCACCACCCGCGCCATGCCGAAGCGCTGAAAAAAGCCCTGCTTACACCATACCTGGAAAAACTGATGGTGGATTATCCCCTGAAAAACATTATGCTGGCGTAGGAATGTGCAGATGTGCGAATAGGCCGATATGCAAATGAAAAGCTTAAGCAAATTTAAAAATTTGTTACCCCGGGCCTGGCGAAGGGATAGTTGTTTGCCCCTTGTCTGTAAAGCATAAATTCACATCATACCGAACTTGTTTCGGCACCTCATCATAGGTCAATAGGATAGGTTATCTGCTCATGTAATCCTGAAACAAGTTCAGGAAGATAGGTTTAGTTCTTCTTTTCAAGCATTCGCACGTTCGCTACTCATACCTTAAGGCCTCAACCGGGTCGAGCTTTGAAGCTTTTTTAGCCGGGTAAAAGCCCGAGAGCAATCCAATGGTTGTGCAAAGTATAATAGCGCAAAACAGCCACAGCCAGGGTATCACAAATGTTCCGCTAATATTTACGGCAATAAGATTACCCGCGCCCATGCCTAAAATAATACCCACTATCCCGCCCAGCAAACAAATTACAATGGCCTCAATTAAAAACTGCTTGCGTATAATGGCCGGGGTTGCGCCGATAGCTTTACGTACCCCAATTTCGCGCGTACGCTCGGTAACCGATACCAGCATAATATTCATTAAGCCGATAGCCGCGCCTAACAGCGTAATAATGCCAATACCAAACCCGGCTGCCTGTATCGCGTTTAAATTGCCCGACAGCTCCTGTTGAATGGAATCGCTGCGGGATATTTCAAAGTTTTCATCCTGCCCTACTCTTAAGCCCCTTATGTTCCGGAACAGCGAGGTGGCTTCGCCTATAGTGGCATCCTGCGCGCCAGGCATGTCTACCATTACGGAAATAGTATAACTTGGATTAGTGTTGGTACTGATCTGTTTTGCTTTAAACAGCGGTATGATACACAACTGATCGCCGCCAAAGCCCGAGCTTGAGCCCTTGGTTTTACATAAACCAATTACCCTGAACTTATTGGCACCCAGTAATATGGTTTGATTAATAGGATCGGCATCCTTAAACAGCCGTGTTTTAATCTCGTCGCCGATAATTACTACGCTGGCGCCATGTTCCAGTTCCGATTGCGAGAAATTCCGGCCCGAGGCCAGTTTAAAACCTCCCGTTTGCAGATAATTTTCATCCGCTCCTAAAATGGAGATATTGGGATTGGTTTTTTGATCGCCCAGTTTAATGGTAGCCGCGGAAGACGCGTAAGTATTTACCGATACGATGGCCGGTACTTTGAATAACTTCTTGAAACGTACAGCCTGGTCATAAGTAATGGACGCATAGGCTTTGGGCCGGCCCCCGCCGCCGAAACGGATACCTGTACCACGATTACGGATGGTAAAGGAATTGGCCCCCATTTGCGCAAAGGTATCGTTGGTATACTGCCTTATCCCCTCAATAGCGGTTAAAATACCTACCAGCGCGGTAATGCCAATAGCGATAATCAGCGCGGTGAGCGATGTGCGTAAGCGGTTACCGCCTATGGCTTGCAGCGCAATAGCTACGTTCTCTCTGAAACTTGTTTTTACCGCCATTTAATAAAGATACTCAAATACCTGCTTTTGACTGCATACCTGCCGGTTTGTTACAGGATATTAATATTAACTTATACCACGAATCTGTCCGGTTATATTCGTATGGATTATCAAGCTTTACGCTTTTTGTAAAAAACCGATCAGCTTTTCCACGGCCCTGGCCCGGTGACTGATGCTATTCTTTTGCTCCAGGCTCATCTCGGCAAAGGTAATCCCGTAACCATCTGGCTGAAATATCGGGTCGTAACCAAACCCTTCCGCGCCGGCTGTTTCCTGGCGGATAGTGCCTTCTGCTATACCTTCAAAAAAATATTCCTCTCCCTTCCACAACAAGGATATTACGGTACGGAAACGGGCCCTGCGGTTGGTTTGGTTTTGCATAGCGGCCAGCACTTTAGCCATATTGGCCGCGTGGTTGCCATGCCCGCCGGCATAACGCGCGGAGTATACGCCGGGCTCGCCGTTTAAGGCATCAATTTCCAACCCGCTGTCGTCGCCAAAGCAATCCAGCTGGTATTTGTTAAAAATGTAATGGCTTTTTATTGAGGCGTTTTGCCGAAAGGTTGTGCCTGTTTCTTCAATATCATCGGTACAGCCAATATCATCCAGCGTCAGCAGCGTTATATTATCGCCGGTTTTAGCGGAAACTTCTTCCAGCTTGTGGCGGTTATTGGTGGCAAAAACTAATTGGCGGGTCATATAGTTTATAATACTTTCATTTGTTCCCAAAAGGCTTTGGTGTTATCCTTGTTGCCCATCATCTCGTTAAAGGCAAAGCTGTAAAGCGTATCGCATTCGCCCAGTTTTGTGAGTTGGTTAAGCGGCGGGGCTGCCAGTTCTTGCGGCAGCGCGCTTTCGCCCAATATCAGCATTTTTTTAGGGGTGAAAAATGTCATCAGGTCTTCAAACCTGCAGTTGGCTGCTTTATTTAAATTCAGTATGGCTATATCATCCAAACTTAATTCTTTACGCTTCAGTGCGCTTTCCAGCGCGGAAAGATGTGCCGGTTCCATAGCCTCATGACCGGAGTAATGTACAAGCACCAGGAATTTGTTTTGATATCTGCCGGTATAGTTAAAAGTAATTACCGGCGCCGCCACCGTTTCGGTTATCGGAAAATGCGCTGCCGCCTCCCGGGCCGGTTTGTTAAATAGCGCTTTGTCCTGCGGCAGCAGATATACATTATCGGCAAAAATGTAGGGCAGGGCAAGCGGATCTTCGATAATCATATTTAACAAAATTTAACCAAAAATAGTTAAAGCATCTGATGCTTTATCAGCATATTCGCAGTATAATGTATAATAATGAGTAATTGACATGGTTATAGCTTCATAATCAAATAATTTTACGAAATTCGGGGTCTTAAATTAAGCCGTGGCTTAATGTTTTTACATAAGGGAAGATACATGAGAAAGTTTGGCATAGTAGTTTTTAGTTTATTATTAATCACATCATTTGCCCGTGCGCAACGGGTGTTAGATAAAGTAGCGGCAGTAGTAGGTAATGGCATTATTTTACAATCGGATATTGAATCGGCATACGCGCGATATCTTTTAGAAGGCGCTAAACCCAATCCGCTTGTTAAATGCCAGCTAATGCAAACACTGGTTACCCAAAAGCTACTTGCGCAGCAGGCGGTTATTGACAGCGTAACGGTTAAGGATGAAGAGGTGGACGATGAATTGGACCGCAGGATGCGCGGTATGGTTCAAAGGGCTGGTGGCCAGGAAAGGTTGGAGCAATTTCTGGGCCGTTCAATAATTCAGTATAAAGATGAAACCCGGCCCGAGATAAGGGAACAGATGGTGGCCCGCCAGATGCAGCAAAAAATTACCGAAAAAGTAAATGTAACCCCACAGGATGTCCAAAAGTTTTTTGATGTGATGGCCAAGGATTCTCTGCCCTATTACAACAAAGAGGTTGAGGTAGGTGAAATAGTTTTTAACCCCAAATTGAACAAGGAGGAAAAACAGGAATCGCGCGATAAGCTTGAAGCACTGCGTGTACGTATTAAAGCCGGGGAGGATTTTGGCCGTATGGCGAAATTATATTCCGAAGACGGCGCCGCGGCAGATGGGGGCGACCTGGGCTTTTTTGATCGTACAGTAATGGCCAAAGAGTTTACCGCGATGGTTTTTAAAATGAAGGCAGGAGAAATTTCGCCGGTGTTCGAAACCGATTTTGGGTTTCACATTGCGCAGGTGCTGGAACGCCGGGGCGAACAGGTGCATGCGCGTCATATCGTTATCGTGCCCAAAATAACCCAGGCCAGTTTGGACCGCGCCAAAGCCAAAGCCGATAGTATTTATACACTGATTAATCATAACAGTAAAATTGATTTTTCCACCGCGGCCTCTATTTATTCCGACGATAAGGAAACCAAATTTAACGGCGGCATGATGCTTAATTATGATAATGTGCAAAGCCGCAGTACCCATATCCCAACTGATAAGCTCGACCCGCAGATTGCACTGGTAGTGGACACCATGAAGGTGGGAGAATTATCAAAACCGGTACTTGTTACTGACCAAAACAATAAAAAAAGCTATGTGATATTATACCTGAAATCGGTTACGGATGCCCACAAAGCAAGCATGGCGCAGGATTTCCCTAAGATAAAGGAACTGGCCTATGCCGATAAAACCGACCGTACTGTAAGCGAATGGTTTGAAAATAAGCGCAAGAGTACTTACATTAGGATAGGCGATGAATATCAATCGTGCCCGCAAATAAAAAACTGGACAACAAGTAGCACAGCACAAGTTAACCCTTAAACACATATTGTATGCAACACCGCTCAGACGTAGAAGCCGCTGACGCTTTAAAGCAGGCTTACCACCAGATCAGAAATGAAATTGGTAAGGTTATTATCGGTCAGGACGATGTTGTAAAATCGGTGTTAATATCCATATTCAGTAACGGTCATTGTTTATTAGTTGGTGTACCGGGGCTGGCTAAAACCCTATTGGTGCAAACCGTTGCCCAGGTGCTCGATCTGAACTTTAACCGGATTCAGTTTACACCCGACCTGATGCCTTCGGATATTATTGGCTCGGAAATACTGGGCGAGGACAGGAACTTTAAATTTATACGCGGGCCTATATTTGCCAACATTATTTTGGCGGATGAAATTAACCGCACCCCACCTAAAACACAGGCCGCTTTATTAGAGGCCATGCAGGAGAAAGCGGTTACCACCGCCGGCGTTACCCATAAGCTGACACAGCCATTTTTTGTACTGGCTACACAAAACCCTATTGAGCAGGAAGGCACATACCCGCTGCCCGAAGCGCAGCTGGATCGTTTTATGTTTAATGTATGGTTGGACTATCCAACGTTTCAGGAAGAATTACTGGTAGTAAAAAACACCACCAGTACCTTAAAAAGCGAAGTGAATAAAATATTAAACGCCGATCAGATCATTTATTTCCAGCAACTGGTACGCAATATCCCCGTAACCGACCATGTGCTGGAATATGCGGTGAAACTGGCTGCCAAAACAAGGCCCCAGGGCAATATGGCTACACCCGATGTAAAAAGACTGCTTAACTGGGGCGCGGGCCCGCGCGCCTCGCAATTCCTGGTGCTGGGGGCTAAATGCCATGCCGTAATTAATGGCAAATACTCGCCGGATATTGAAGATGTACAAGCCGTAGCCAAGCCTATTTTAAGGCACCGTATTGTACGCAGTTACCACGCCGAAGCCGAAGGCCTAACTGCCGATCACATTATTGAGCAGTTGTTTTAAACGACACCCATTTTACTATCTTAACGTGAGTTTGGAATAACCCGTCATTTGCTCGTTTAAAGCCTCACCTAAACGGCGAAGCCCTCATGAATGCCTCTGAAAACGATTAAAACATGAATAATCCTCTACAAAGGCTACCGTGTACGACCAAGGTATACAACTATAAACGGGCTACGTTAAAAAAGGATTGTTCCGCTTTTCATACCCTATGGTAGTTTCGGGGCCATGACCAGGGTAAACCGTACAAGCATCCGGTAAAGTAAACAGCTTTTCGTGAATGTTGGTTATCAGCAGTTCATGATCGCCGCCGGGCAGATCTGTACGGCCGATACTGTTCCTGAACAGCACATCGCCACCTACCAGGAAATTGCTTTTCCGGTCATAAAAGCACAGATGTGCCGGCGAATGTCCGGGTGCGAAGATCAACTCGAATGTGGTTTGCCCAAAGCTTACAGTACCGCTCCCGGGCAGGTAAACATCGGGCAGGGGCGAAAGGTCGTAATGCAGTCCCATTTCCTGGGTCCATGCGGGGGCGGCCATCAGTACTTCCAGCTCTCCTTTATGGAACCGGGGCTTTAATCCGTAATTATCAAAAACAAATTTGTTGCCAAAAACGTGGTCATAATGGCAATGCGTATTCAGCAGCAATGTTGGCTTTAACTGATTTGTGTTAATAAAATTCACTATCGCGTTCTGGTCGAACGCGGTATACATACCCGGGTCGATAATAGCGCACTCGCCGCTGCTATCATATACAATATAAGTGTTCTCGCCAATCAGGCTGTTGGTAAATGCTTTTATATTAGCCATATTCTAAACGTGTACATGTGCGGATATGCAGATGTGCGGATTACGGAATTAAAAAAATCGGATATTATCATTTGCATATCTGCATATTTCGGCATCTGCACATCCGCCCTATTTCCACCTGAAACTTTTAATCATTACGTCCATATCCTTCTTTACAAAGTCGAGCACGGGCTGTATGGAATCAATGCGGGGCTCAACATTAAAATACAAAGCGCCGCGCAGATAGTTTCGGGCGCTGTCGGTTAAATAAAACTGAGCCGATGAGGCCGTATTGCCATTAATAGTATAATAAATACCGTAAATTTTATAAACATCGTTGTGTATGGTTCCCTCGTCAATGGCGGTAGCCTTCACCGTATGTTCAAATGCCAGTTTATGGGAATCTTCAGACAAGCGGTCGAACATTTTTTTGGATGTCACCAACTCATAGCTTAAATGCAGTGTGCCATTAAACTGCGGAAACTGCATATTGAGCCAGCAGGGTTTGGCCCCCTTTTTTTTATCGGGCTCAATTACCGCGTACAAGGGGTACCGGAATGTAAACGGACAGCCGCCCTCATACTCCTGGTAAGCTTTTTCAGGAAATTTAATACGATAAAAACCCCGGGGCTTGGGCGAGTAATCATGATTGCCGCCACAGGCGCACAACAAACCAAGCAATATCAGCAGTAAGCTAAACCTCATATATTGATCTCGGTAGAATTCCATATCTCCCACGATTTTTCGGCCTGTAGCACCAGCATTTCGTAGCCGTTTTTTGTGGCAGCGCCCACATCGTGCCCCCTTTTCAGGAAAAGCGTTTGTTCGGGGTTGTAGATCAGGTCGTAAAGCAAATGATGCGCCGTGATATATTCGTACGGAATAGGCGGGCACTCCTGCACATTGGGCGATGTGCCCAGTGGCGTGGTATTAATAATAATTGTATGCTCGGCCATCAGTTCGGCTGTAAGTTCCGAAAACAATATGCTGTGCCGGTCGCGCCTGCGGGTAACCAGGGTATAAGGGATCTCCAGCTTATCCAGCACGCACTTAACAGCCCTGGCAGCCCCGCCGTTACCCAGCAGCAAGGCTTTTTTATGCTGAGGCTTTAATAATGGTTTTATAGAGTGTTCAAAGCCATAAACATCAGTATTAAAGCCTTCCAGTTTAAAATCATGATCTTTTATACCTACCTCGCCCGAGAAAGCCGCGAGTACGGGGCTTTCCGCCGAAATGCGGATGCAGTTGATGGCGCCTACCGATTTAGCCTCCTCGCTGATCCAATCCATATAGCGCACAACGCCTATTTTATGCGGAACAGTAACGTTTAACCCGCATAATTTAGGATGGGCGCGCAACAGTTCGGGGAAATCGCTTAAGTTGCTTAGCTCGTACAAATTATAAACATGATTTGCTATTTTTTCATTCTTGAATTTCTCTGTAAAGTATTTTTTGGAGAAAGAATGCGAAAGCGGATAACCGATAAGCCCATACTGTTTCATGCTGTAATATTAAGAAAAACAAATAAACGGTTAAAAAAGGAAACGACTTGAAAGAAATTATATTAAATGAATCAGGCGGTCGTTCTCGTGCTTAAAAAAATAGCCGGCTTAAGAATTGGGATCCCCTTCAAAAGGATCTGATATAAGCAAGTCCTGATCTCCCGATATAATGCAGTGGGCAGAGGCAGGGGCGGATAACGCTAAGGAAAGAAACATGTTATCTTTAGGATCTCTGCAAACGGTTACTTTTCTGTAACACTGGGGCGCTGTTTACTTAAAAACCCCGTCCAGCCAGGAGTTAAAGTTTCGGCCTTCTGTTTTACTGAAGCATCGGCCTGTTCAAAAGCACGGGCTACTTTAGGGGGCACAATTAGCGCAATAGTTTTCATAATTATTAAAAACACGAAACATGGCCGAATACCAAATTGTCCCTGCTCTTTTTACAAGTTCAAAAAATGATCAAATGTATCGCTTCTTAAGCCTAAACGGATAGTTTCAAGCGGGACCATATCTGCCGGGGCAATGTTACCCAGGTTTACGTTAGCCCCTAACAGTTTAATAAACCACACCTGTTGCGCTTTTTGCGGAGCTTCCCAGATGATAGATTCTTCGGGGATCTGTGTCAGTATCTCATCCACCAATCCCTGGCGCACCTCGCCCGAATCGCGGTAGATGCCTACATTTCCGCTTTCGCGTGCTTCGGCTATCACCTTCCACGCTCCGGCTTCCAATTCGGTTTTCATTAATTGTATCCACTTGTAGGGGGCAAATATCTTTTGTACGTCTTTTGATCCTACTTCAGATATTACCGTAGCCAGGCCCTTTAGCTTGTGAATATATTCGCATTTCACGTCGTGCGGAATGGTAATAGATCCGTCAGATACTTCTACATATTTCAGCTGATATTTATCTATCAGGCGGCAATAATCATCAAACTGGTTGCGAACAATAAACGCTTCAAACAGCGTCCCACCAAAATAAACCGGTATGTCGGCATTATGATATAAATTCACCTTTTCGCTCAGGTTGGGGGTAACGTACGATGTGCCCCAGCCTAATTTTACTATATCGGTATTGCCCCCGGCTACTTCAATAAAATCATCCACCTGGCGCAGGCTTAAACCTTTATCCATTACCATGGTCATGCCGCTGTTGCGCGGTTTTTGTGTCCGTGCAGGCAATTCGTTTATCATATAATTCATAGGTTATAAGCTATAACTAAAAGTTCTAATGCGACAAATTTAAAAATTATCTTTTAAATGATGAAGGTATTTGCAGCGTTAAATGAATATACTGCTGATCGGCTGCCGGGTCAAAATTCTATTACATGTAAGCTTTAATCGCTTATAAATGTCAATATAACATAAATAATATGATATACTTGTATTAGCAATTATAAACCATTATGACCAGGAATTTAAAAAAAACTTGTTTAGTTATTCTAACATTCTTTGCGGCCGGGATTGCTGCACAGGCGCAGTATATACAACCGGGTGCGCCATATATTGATATTTCGCACGCGCCGGCGCCTTTATTTGATGACCCAATATGGCATGGGGCAACCGATCCGTTTGTGATATGGAACACCGCGAAAAAGCAATGGTACATGTATTACACCCAGCGCCGCGGTACTATGCCATCGCCTAACGGTGTTGATTGGGTACACGGCTCGGCTATCGCCATCGCTACCTCCAAAAATGGGGTGGACTGGATATACGGTGGAACTATTAAGGGCGACCATGACCTGACCGAACCCTTGAAGGCCGCCGGGTTAGGCCCCGAGCCTGGGATAACATGGTGGGCGCCCTGCTTTTTATATGAAGGCAAAACGCTCCACATGTTTGTGGTAAGGGTTGATGGTGTATATACCAGCTGGACCGGCAAACGCAATATTGTGCATTTTACCAGTAAGGATGGTGTAAACTGGAAGTTTGTTAATGTTTGTACTCTTAAATCGGAGCGTGTTATTGACCCTACGGTTTACAAAATCAAGGATACCTGGTATATGGTTTATAAAGACGAGGCAGCAGGGTCACACACCTTCCGTTCTGAAAGCAAGGATCTGAGTAACTGGAGCAACCCCGTACAGGCCGATGCCGATGGCAGCCAGGAAGCCCCTTTTGTTTTCCGCTGGAAAGATAGCTACTGGCTGATTGTTGATGCCAAGGGCGGACTGCGCATATATAAATCGCCTGATGGATTGAACAACTGGGAGTACAATTCAACTGTGCTTACCCCTAACGAAGGCGGAACGCGTGCTAAAGATGCCTCTGTTGGGCATCACCCCGGCATGGTAATACAAAAGGCAGCCGACGGGACTGAACAATGCATTATGTACTATTTTACCCAGCAGCGTAACTTAACCTGGATCCAGGTTGGCGAACTGGAACTGGGCGCGGATGGTAAAGTATTTTGCAACCGGAACAAGTATGCGGCTACAACGCCGGCGACGAAGTAGAAATTTGAAGCCACGAGTTATAAAATCAGGGGCCTGTAAGGGATTTCTATGACGTTCTTTTTATTTTTAAGCAGCTTCTAATGGCACATAAGCATTTTTGACCTTACTGCTACCGACATTAAACCCTTACAGGGTTTTATCATAAGATGTGGGTACACAGCAGGGCCCATAGGGGCGAAAGCTTTGTAGAAAAATTAAACCAAGGTTCCAGAGTACCATAGGTACTCAACAAATGGGGTTCAACAGCTAACGGAGTTGTCAGACAATGGGCCTTTTGTTCTACAAAGCTTTAACCGCTACGAGGTTCATTTCCTTAAATAAGGACATTGCTCAACTCGTCATTGATAGCGCATAGAGAGATGAAAAAAGATATTTACTTTAACTGCTGCTCCACCTGCATAATGGCCGCTGAGAATTCATCGGCACGGTTTACCCAGGTGTTTTGGGAGGCGGTTTGCAGGCGTTCGTGTTTTTTGGCGGGGGTATCGTTCTCAATCTCATCCAGGCAATGTTCCAGAAATGTTTCTTTGGTATCGCCGATGCTAATAAGCTGCTCAAACTCAATCATATCACCAAAGCCGGTGCTGATCACCGGGAGCCCGGCGGCCAGGTACTCGTTAATCTTCATCGGGTATATTCCTTTGGTAAAGGTATTCTTGATAAAAGGAATAATTCCGGCCGAAAATGTTTTCAAATAAGCGGGCAACTCTTCCGGTAATTTCGGGCCTTCGATGCTTACGTTAGGATGTTTCTTTAAAATAGCCAGTCCCTTTTGGCTCAGGATGCGCCCTACAAATACAAACCGTGTTTGGGGCAAACAGGTGAACAGGTAGTGCAACATATCGTAATCCAACCGGTCATCAATGGTGCCGATATAGCCAATAATTTGCTCATCGGGCCTGCCCTCATGAAAGCCCTGGCGGAAAAGCGAAATGTTAACGGCATTTTTAACCACAAAACAAGTGGCGCATTGCTTCACCTTGCTTTCAAACAAACCCCGCGAAGTCACAATAACGCCGTCTATTATTTTCATAAAAGCTTCTTCAAGCCAAATGCCATGCTTTTTTAACCAGGCGTTCCCACCGCGTATCTCGTCATAACAATGATAGATCAGCGTTTTTTCGCCGTATCGCCTGCCATTAACAAGCCCGATACTTGGATTAAAAGCTACAATGTGGATCAGATCTTCCTCCATATCTAACTTTTTCAACGCTTTTTTTACGCTGTTACGCACCACCCAGGCATTAAAGTTGAGTCCCGATTGATAAAAAAAACCTTTTGGTAAAAAATTAATAGTAAGGCCCAGGGGCGGGGTGAGTATATATAATTCGGCGCCTTCGGCAAGGGTAGTTTTAACCAGTCGCTCGCGTAAGCCCAGCGCTTTTTTCAGGTCCACCTTTTTTTTACCCCTTAAACCCGAAAAAACATCAGCAATGGTATAAGGACTGTTTACAAATAACAGCTTGTTCCTGGTACTTAATATTTTCATTAGCTCCACAGTGGGTTTAATATAATTACCACCCCACTCTGTGCTACTCATGCACAGGATGTTTCTATTGCTGATCATCTTCTCAAAAATAATAACCCGGCGACATATTATTTAATTAAAAAAATAATAGTTTAATAGAGGGGATAAGCCCCAACCAACCCTCCCCGAAGGGAGGGCTTTAATAAAAAAAGATGTGTCTTTAACATTGGATGCCTTCTTTGCGGTTTAAAATTATTCCCCACTATAAGCCCTCCCTTCGGGGGGGGTTAGGTGAGGCTCCTATTCATCCAGCTAATCACCGCCTTAATTTCTGTATAACTGTAATCACTTCCCAATATCTCTTTTAAGGGCGACAGGGGTTGCTGCCCATAGCTTTCCACCACATCCTGTATGGCAGGTATCTTTTTGGCTGGTACAAATTCCGTAACTGCTATTTCGCCGGTTTGTATAAAGTAGCACAGGTGCCCCTCAATGGTTATGGGCGACAGCTCGCGCAGGGCGACAATTTCGGCAATGCTTTTGCCTGCTTTGTACAGATTAAAACTTTCTACCCGGGTATGGTTGGTTGTGGGTGCTTTCGTTTTGCGTTCGCGCTTGGCGGGCCGGCTTTTTATTTTGGAGGATAGCCCCAGTTCATTGCAGTAGTTGATAATGGCTTTCAGGAAAGCATCGCCGTAACGTGCCAGCTTTACCTCGCCAAAGCCGGAGATATAGGGTAATTCGTCCACACTTTGCGGCAGGTAGGTAGCCAATTCCAGTAGGGTAGCATCGGAGAGGATGATATAGGGGGGTACGTTTTCCGCAGTGGCAATATTGGTACGGATTTCCTTCAATCTGCGTAAAAGATTAGCCTCATGCGGCAGATTTTCCAATTTCTGCTCCTCAATGGTTTGGGAAAGCGTAAGTTCCACTGTCTGCTGCCCTTTCAGCACGGCCTCGCTTTTGCCGGTTAACTTCAATATAGGGTACTGGTCATCAGTAACCTGCAAATAGCCCAGGGCTACCAGCTCGCGCAGGTAACGCTGCCAGTCGGCTTTGCTGATGTCCGCCCCGGCTCCGTAAGTTTTCAGCAGTTTATGTTCAGCCCGCATTTTCTCGTTTTTGGAGCCGCGCAGCAGGTCTATCACATAACCGCTGCCAAAGCGTTCCTTTAAACGGGCAACAGCCGACAGGGCCTTTTGGGCGATGAGCGTACCGTCAAACTTCTGGTAATCGCTCAGGCAAACATCGCATGAGTCGCAACCGTTTGCAAATTCCTCGTTAAAATAATTGAGCAGGTATTTGCGGCGGCAGGTTTGCAGCTGGCAGTATTTCACCATGTCGTCCAGCTTTTTCAGCATAATACGGCTTTGTTCAGGGTTGTCCTCCACGCGGGCAAAACTTTGCAGCTTAAACGCGTCGCCCGGCGAAAAGAGCAGCAGGGCTGCCGATGCCAGGCCATCGCGCCCGGCCCTGCCGGTTTCCTGGTAGTAGCCTTCTATATTTTTAGGCAGATCCATATGCACCACGTACCGCACGTTTGATTTGTTGATCCCCATGCCGAAAGCGATGGTAGCTACTATAATACGCACCTCATCGCGCAAAAAAGCTTCCTGGTTACGGGCTTTGGTTTCGTGGTTAAGGCCCGCATGGTAAGCCTCGGCCAAATAGCCTTCCTTTTTTAGCTGTGCGGCCAGGCCCTCGGTTGATTGCCGCGAAAGGCAATAAATGATACCCGATTCCTCCTTGCGGTCATCCAGGAAAGCCAATAGCTGGTTAAAGCTGTTCCTTTTGGGGGCGACGGTATAATTAATATTGGCCCGGTTAAATGATGATATGAACTGCGCGGGCTGATGCAGCGCCAGTTTTTCAAGTATATCCTTGCGGGTCAGCTGGTCGGCTGTAGCGGTAAGGGCGATAACCGGGATATTGGGGAAAGTGGTTTTTAACCCGGCCAGCATCAGGTATTCGGGCCGAAAATCATGCCCCCAGTGCGAAATGCAGTGCGCCTCATCAATAGCGATGAGCGAAACCTGGAGCGATTGTAAAAAATCCGTCAGCCTGCTTTCCGATTTAAACAGCCGCTCGGGGGCCAGGTACAGTAGTTTGATCTGGTTGTTTTTCAGTCGACTGATGATGTCCTGCTGCTCGCCGCTGCTTTGGGTGGAGTTTAAATAGGCCGCGGGGATGCCGGTAACGTTCAGCGCATCAACCTGGTCCTTCATCAGCGCGATGAGCGGCGAAATTACGATGGTTAAACCCTCCAGCAATACCGCGGGCAATTGATAGCACAGGGATTTGCCGCCGCCCGTAGGCATGAGCACCATGGCATCGCCTTTGTTTAAAATATGCTGAATAATGGCTTCCTGCTGATGGCGGAACTGGCTGTAGCCATAATACTTTTGAAGGGCCTGTACGGGTGTCATTCCGGATAAATATAGGGGATTTAAGGGGAATAGTAGCGTTAAAATAGTAATAAAGGTGTATAAAGAAACGGTGTCCGCTCAATAGTCGCGGAGGCTGTTACTTTTGGCTTGATCCAAAAGTAACCAAAAGATCAAGACATCAGAGAGGCTTCTTTGCCGCACGAGCCTTTGCCCTGCAAATCAAACAGAACCATGGGCTGCATTATGTTGCCCTGCTACGCACTCACATATATTTCGCAGGTATCTCAACCGAAGATGGGAGTAAAAATATAACAGTTGAAAAATGTTATTAAATTAGCCAATACCAATGATAAAAAAACTATACCCCTTGCTGGTTTTGATGGCATGCTTTTATGCGGTGGACGCCCAAAAGCTGCAATCGCCGTCTGAATTTCTGGGCTACCGGCTGGGTACAAGGTTTACTTATCATTACCGCATCCTGGAGTATTTTAAATATGTGGCGCAAGCCTCCAAAAATGTAAAGTTACAATCGTACGGAACCAGCACCGAAGGCCGCCCGCTGACGGTGGCTTTTATAGGCTCTGCCGAGAATATTAACCACCTGGAGGAAATCCGTAAATACAACCGTTCCTTAACCGGGCTGGATAAAAGCGCGCCTATTGCCGATCCGCCGGTGGTGGTATGGCTGAGCTATAATGTACACGGCAACGAGCCGGCATCCGGCGAGGCGGCCATGCAAACGTTGTATGACATTGTTAACCCGGTTAATGTGCATATTAAAGGCTGGCTGAAAAATACCCTTGTGGTAATTGACCCCTGTTTAAACCCCGATGGGCGGGAGCGTTATATTAATTACTATAACCAGGTTGGCGGCGTCGTACCGGATAACAGCCCGTTATCCCGGGAACATTTGGAACCCTGGCCCGGCGGGCGAACCAATCATTATTATTTTGATTTAAACCGCGATTGGGCCTGGCAGGTACAAAAGGAAAGCCAGGAACGTGTAGGTCTGTACAACCAATGGCTGCCCCAGGTCCATGTGGATTTCCACGAGCAGAATTATAACAGCCCTTATTACTTTGCCCCGGCAGCCGAGCCTTTTCACCGCCTGATTACCCCCTGGCAGCGGGAGTTTCAAACCATTATAGGGAAAAACAACGCCAAGTACTTTGACCAAAGCGGATGGATGTATTTTACCCGCGAGGAATTTGATTTGCTTTACCCGTCGTACGGGGATACCTATCCGATGTATAACGGGGCCATTGGCATGACCTATGAACAGGGCGGCATTAACGGCGGCTTAACTATACTTACCCAAAATGGCGACACACTTACGCTGGCCGACCGGATAGCGCACCACACTTCCAACGGCTTAAGTACTATTGAAACGGCCTCGCAAAATGCGCCGAAGCTGCTGGCCGAGTATAAAAAGTTTTTTGATAATAGCCGTAATAACCCGCCGGGGGAATATAAAACCTATGTGATAAAAAACGAGGGCCCCGACAAAATGAACGCCCTGGCCAAAATGCTGGACAGGAACCAGATCCGATACAGCTTTGGCTTAACCGCCACCGCCACAGGTTATGATTATTTTAACGGGCAAGCAGAAAGCTTTGCTATAAAAGCTAACGACATGGTGATTAACACCGCGCAGCCAAAATCGGTATTGTTGAATGTGTTGTTCGAACCCAAAACATTTATGGCCGATTCCAATACTTACGATATAACCGCATGGTCGTTACCTTATATCTATGGCTTAACATCCTACGGCCTTACCACGCCGTTAAAGGTAGTTAATGCCGAAAAGAGCGCGATAGCGGCAACGCCTGCTGTAGTACAAAAAACTACCCCGGCTTACGCTTATGTTTCCGCCTGGCAATCAGTGGAAGACGCCCGCTTTTTGGCGGCGCTGCTGAAAAAAAATATCCGGGTACGGGTTGCCGAAGATCCTTTTGAGAGCGGCGGAAAGCAGTTCAGCGCCGGGTCGCTCATTATTACCCGGGCCGGTAACAATAATGCCGGGTTTGATCGGTCAGTCAGGCAAATGGCCTTACAGTTTAAGCGCGAGCTTACGGCTTTGTCTACGGGTTTAATGGATAAGGGTTCGGATATTGGGTCGAAGGAAGTACATGTGATCAGCAAGCCCCGGATATTGCTTTTGAGCGATGAGGGTACATCATACGAAGCCGTAGGCGAAATATGGTACTATTTTGAACAGCAGATCAATTACCCGGTAACCCTTGTGCGTTATCAGGACCTGAACCGCGTGAAACTGACCGATTATGATATACTGATAGTACCTGATGGCAGTTATCCATCGCTCCCGACTGATAAACTGGGTGCCTGGGTAAGGGATGGCGGCAAACTGATTGTGATGCAAAACGCTATTGACCTGCTGGTGAATAAAAAAGGCTTTGCTATTAAGCCCAAAAATGACAGGGATGATAATGCGGTAAAAACTAAAACGCAAGGCCTTAAAATATATAGCGAACGCGCGCACGAGGCCATAAAATTAACGGTGCCGGGCGCTATCTATAAACTAAAGCTGGATAATACGCACCCTTTAGGCTATGGCCTGCCCGATTTTTATTATACCTTAAAGCTGGACGACCATATTTATAATTACCTGGGCGATGGCAGCTGGAACATCGGCACTATTAAAAAGGATGCTTATGTAGCCGGCTTTGTAGGCGAGGATATCAAACAAAAAATAAGCGACGGCATGCTGTTGGGTGTGCAATACCTGGGCGACGGCGCGATAGTTTACCTGGTGGATGATCCCCTGTTCCGCGGGTTTTGGGAAAACGGTAAGCTGCTGTTCAGCAACGCGGTGTTTATGGTTAGCCCCCCGGCCCCCTAAAAGGGGAGTTTGGAACTTGGATAATAAACTACAAATGTTAGTTCCACTTTACTAATGCAAAAAAATAATATTTATCTCTATTGTAACCTTTTGCTGTTCCTGGCAATATAATGGATAAATAGTGGGACTATAAATACCTTGCCGATCAGTAGTTTATCCTAACCATGTTTGTTTAAATCCAAATCATGAACACTAAATTAATGTTATCATTGCTGGCACTGGTTGCCGTTCCCTTAATACTCCATGCCCAAAAATTACCAAAAATACAAGAAGGCGGTTTTCACGCCCCGGCTTATGTTAAAATTGACGGGCAGCCTGTAGAATGGAACAAATTTCAGGCATATAATACAAGTACACGAACATTTTATACTATAGCTAATGATAGCGACCGGCTTTACTTGGCTATACATGTGGCAGATTATTACACCATGCAAAAGCTGCTGCAGGGAGGCGTTACGTTGTCGGTGTTAAATAATGATAAAAAATTGGAACAAGGTGCTATAGCTATTACTTTTCCGTTTCTCTCGCAGGCTATTGCCGGAGGTGCTTTGATCCGAATAAAAGATACGGCCACAAATATGCAAGAGAGATTGGTAAGCATTAATAATCAACTTACCACTAACGCAACGGAGATACGAGTTACCGGGGTGAGTGGGATTACCGACACGATAATTTCGGTATATAATGAATATGGAATAAAAGCGGCCATTGCATTCGATATGAATCGTGAGCTAACCTATGAACTTTCGGTTCCGCTTAAATATTTGAAGGAACGGATCGATAATTCAGGCCGATTAAAGTACAATGTTAAAATTAATGGAATTAAACGCTCATTGCGAATTACTATGGGTGATAGGGAAATTGATCCGAATTCTACAGAAGGGCGCCAGCTTACGGCGCAATTATCAGACCCCAACAGGCAGAATATCATAGGAGTAATCGGCTCGGCCGGCGTCACTCGGGCTACCGGCTCATTCGCTGAATTGATGAACGCGACCGATTTTACAGGTAATTATGTGCTCGCCAAATGAGCTTCCAGGTTAATATTATAAAGAAAATGACATAACTGTTAAGGAGTGCATCCACGAGGCTTCTTAAGGGGCGGGGGGGGCTAATTCCCCCCTTTTACCCTTCCTTTTTCTTCATCGGCGCCGGTTTGGTGTTTGCGGGCTTTAATTTTATTGTTGCCAAAGCTATAGGTAAAGGTTAGCCGGGTTATCCGTGTTTCGCGTTTCTGGATAATGTCAATATCATTGCTCTGGTAATGGCTGCTCACATCATTCCGGCGGATGTTAAGGAAGTCGCTTACAGATAATTTTATGCTTGCCTTTTTGTTGGCAAAAGTATGGCTGATACCTGCATCGGCCGAGTATTGGGGCTTTACAGAATAAAGTCCATAAGTTAATACCGACTGGTAATTGGCAGTTAACTCGGCCTTATAATTGTTAATAGGCGTAAATGTTTGCGTGGTTTTTATTTCAAAAGCGTTCTGACCGCGGTCAAGGTTGCTGCCTTCCAGGTTTTTTGATTTAAAGCCCAGGTAAAAACCATTTGCATTAACATTACCTTCCCACCATTTGGTAACGGTATAAGGCGTATAAATATTAATAGAATAGGAATTCTGGATCTGCAGGTTTAGGTTGGTGATAAAAGCGATCTTGGTGGCGGGATCGGTACCGGGCACTTCTGTTATTACATCGGTAGTGTGGCTGTAACCAAGCGTTACGATCAGGTTTTTGTTATAGGTATAATTCAGTTCAAAGTTATCAGTGTATTGTGGCCTCAGAAAAGGATTGCCCTTAACGTAAGTATAGGGGTCGAGGTTAAAAATGAACGGATTCAGATTGTCATACTGCGGGCGGTCAATCCGCCGGCCGTAGGTAAAGCCTATTTCATTTTTGCTATCCAGCGTTTGCGTAATAAAAACGCTCGGGAACAGGTTAAAATAATGCCTGCCTATGGTTTGAATTACACCGGCAGAGTCGCCTTTAGCTCTGGACGCGGTATATTCGGCCCTTAAACCCAACTCTATGGAGGTGTGTTTATAGTCCTTAGTGAAATTTATGTAGCCGGCATTTACCTTTTCATCATAAATAAAATGGTTGGCGCTTAAATAGTTATCGGTTGCCGCCAGCTTTTGTTGCAAGTCATTATCCGATTTTACATTACTGAACTTCAGTCCCGATTCAAATTTTAACGATTTATTGATCGGGTTTACATAATCAACTTTAGCGGTACGTATATCAATAACCGATGGCGTGTGATTACCCAGATAGGCCTGCGGGCGCTGCGGGCCGCCGTCGGGTAAAAAGAAATCGGTGACAAACCGGGAGGTTGAGTTATTATTAAACTTAGAATAATCCATATCGGCGCTTAATTGCTGACCGGCGGTATCAATTTTAAATACATCATTCAAATTGACGGCAAAGTTGCGATAGGTTTGGTCCATCCTGGCAACAGTATGCAGCGATGAGTCGATCCTGTTGAAATCCGGCCCTATTAAAGTTTGGTTATCGTTGGTGTTGTTTTCGCCATTCAGGTAACCGTTAACTACAAAACCGATCGTATTTTTTGCAGACAGGTCATAATCGGCCCCGAAACGGTAGCTGTTATTATGGTGCGTATCGCGCAAATTACTGTGTTGGTTAAAATAAGTTGTTCCGTCAGCCGGGCCAGTAATAACCCGCTTTATCAGAAGGTCCTGACTGTGGCTGCCGTCATCGTGGCTAAAAGTACCGAACAGGTTGAGGTTGCCCTGCTTGTGGTTTAATGATAAGCTTTCGTTATCCTTTCCGGCAACTCCGTAGCCTGCACCCATAGTTATGGTGCCGTTTGTGCCGGTTTGCTTATTCTTTTTTAGCTTGATATTAATAATGCCTGAATTTCCCGCCGCGTCATATTTAGCAGATGGATTGGTAATAATTTCAATGGTAGAAATAGTAGTGCCGTCTGTTGAGCGTAACAGCGTGGCCAGCTGCGCGGCCGACAGATAGGTTAACTTATCATTAATCATAACGGTTACCCCTTTTTTGCCTTTCAGGCTGATGTTATCGTCCTTATCAACGGTTACTCCCGGCGCGCGTTCCAATATCTCCATGGCCGAGTTGCCCGCGGCAAGCACGCTGTTTTCAACGTTCATTACCGTGCGGTCCGGTTTATGTTCAATCAGCGGTTTGCTTGATTGTATGCTTACTGTCTGCAATGTTTTTGCAGCCGGCTGCATGGTAATTTCAGGCGCCTGTAAGGTAGTGGCATCATTGCTTACAGTAAAGGGCCTGCTGAACGCCATAGTGTAGCCAACAACGGTACTTTTAATAAGGTACGTACCCGGCGCTATACGGTCAAACCGGTAGGTCCCGGCATCACTGCTCAACGCGCCTTTAACAACGGAGGAGTCTTGAGCATTTAAAAGGCCAACGGTGGCAAACTCCATTGGCTTGTGCTGCTCGTTAAATATAACGCCGGTTATTTTGACCGGAGATTTTGTGGTTTGAGCGAAGCCGGTTATTGTTTGAAACAATATTAAAAAAAACGGCAGATTATATTTGTAACAGATAGTTTTCATTTGAGTTGCGTGCAAAATTAGCAATAAGTATCCCCGAAGATTTTACCTCTTCTGTTAAAAAGCGTTAAATCAAGGTATTAACCAATTATATGGTCATCAACCGGGGGTGTTTATTGATAAGATGCCTGCAAAGAGAAATGGTTACAGCTTTATTGAAAAAAAACTGCCGCAGGCAATAATTTTGACGCAACATCCTTTAAAAACGAGAAATGAAATTCCTGCCGGATAGTGGCCTGGCGGGCTATCGCAATGTTAGTTACAGGTACAGTTTTGCTTGCTTTGTTGTTTAAATAAGTTTTGCAGGCAGCTATAATCACCCCGCTCATGAGCAGCGGGGTGATGTATTTTAAAGATGATCTCATGGCTTTTCAATCAAAGCGTCGGGTTTGGCTACAAGCGTATCCACGTTGCATTGCAATCCATTATCAGTCATAATAAATGTGGCAGATTTTGGATGCTTATCTTTATTCAGGAGGCCACAGTCGTAAACGCTTATACCGTCCAGGTAACGCTCAACGTGTCTCTCAATCACAAGTTTAGCATTCAAGGGCATTTTCAGAACAAGTGTGGCTTTCTGGTCGCGCCATAATGTATTAGGCATGCGCTCGATATGCCGGTCGAAGATCAACACGGAATCCTGTTGTATAAAGCGATAAAAAATATTGTGCGCGTTCATCAGTGCGTCGGTATAATCGCGGCCTTTAGCCGTAAAGTATTCATTTAATGCAGGCTGTAACGCATCGCTCCGCTCAATAATGATCTTTAAACGATCGGACGGATAGTTCCCAGCTATATCATCATCAAATTGTTTCCCATCATCCACAATGGTTTGTCCAATAAAATTATGCTTAAAATCCAGGCGCGCGCTATCATCTTTGCTTAAATATCTTACATCATTTAGCTTTAAATAATAGGTTTGGCTGGCATTTGGTTTAATGTTAACAATTTGATTGATCTTGCCCTCTGCCCGGAAATCAGCAGCTATTTTAAAACTGTAATATAGCACGGAAGCAAATGCAGTTAGCCAGATAATGAAAATAATAGCCCCGGCAGGGCGATTAATAGCCGTGCGCTTAAGCAATATACCGGCACTGAGTAATATGATCACTAATAACGGGATCTGTAGCACCAGGAAACCCGCCATAACAAACGGGAAGGTGTACCCATAATCAATCATGCTAAAAGGGAACAAATGATTTAAGCCATTATCGCCATGAATAAGAAAGCTATAAATACTAACCAATAAGCCAACGGTAAGCCCAATACCGCCCAATATAAGCGCTACCCCAATCAGCTTTAACAATATACGGCCACTACTACGTAAAAAGTTACCCAGATGCTCAAAGAAACCGCCTGCAAAATCCCGGGTTTTATAAATAAGCGGGCGAATTTCTTTACGCAGGTTGGCTGCATGGCCCCCCGCGCTTTTTAGCTCGTCTTCAAAATTCTGTTTAAAACCATGAAGGTCAAGGCGCTCGCCTTTCATGGCCATCCGGTCGGCGCGGGTAATGGCCTTGGGGATAATTATCCATAATATAATATAAAGAAGTAACCCGGTCCCGAAAAAAAAGAAAGTAAAGAAAAATAACAGCCGTATCCATACCGGCTGGATATTAAAATAATTAGCAATGCCAGCGCATACGCCGCCGGCCAGTTGATCTTCGCCATCGCGGAATAACCGGCGGTTGATGTTATGATATTTAGGTGTATTGTGCCGGGCGGTTCCCTCATCTTCTTCCTGGGCCGAAGCAAAATCGGCTACGGTGCCCATTTTGCCTATAACGGCGTTTACATCCTGCTCAATAATAACCTGTTTGTTTTCGGCATTCAATACCTCGCTAAACATTTCGGCAATACGGTTTTCAATGTCGGTAGTGATCTCCAGGCTGTCTGCCGAATCCATAAAATGTCTTTTTACATCGGTCATGTACTTTTTAAGCACTTCATAGGCATCTTCTTCAATGTGAAAAATTATGCCGTTTATATTGATGATAATTGTTTTGTTCATGATGTTATATAATTTAGGTGTTAGGGTTATCTCGTCCTTCAATAGAGGTTTGCACAGCGTAAGCCAGTTCGCGCCAGGTGGTATCCAACAGTTCCAGCACAATTTTGCCTTCGGGCGATAGGGTGTAATATTTGCGCGGCGGACCGGAAGCCGACTCGACCCAGTTATAGGTAAGCAGGCCGTTATTTTTTAAACGGGTGAGTAAAGGATACAGCGTACCCTCAACAACAAGCAGTTGGGCTTTTTTTAATTCGGCAATGATATCCGAAGCATATATTTCGCCCTTAGCAATAATGGAAAGGATGCAATACTCAAGTATGCCTTTCCGCATTTGGGTTTGGGTGTTCTCTACAATCATAATACAAAGATATATGTAAAAGATTGTATTATGCAATACATAGTACTAAAAATATTTTATTTATATTTATATATACATACTTATTGGTAAGTTTTGCCTTTTTTTTAACATTTTTTAACAAAATATTTCTTCTTAATATAACTTAACTCTATTTTTATAATTAATTAACTATTAACGGATCTTATTTATTGACAAAATGAAAAAATTTTTACTTTTTTATTTGTGCTTACTTGTGTGCTGTGCGACACAGGCTATTGCGCAAAATCGTACGGTTACAGGTACGGTTACAGCAAAGGAAGATGGCCTACCCATCCCCGGCGTATCAGTAAGGGTAAAAGGCACCACCACAGGTGCACCAACTGATGTGAATGGTAAATTCTCGTTAGATGCAGCATCCGATGCTACATTAGTATTTAGTTTTATTGGATATACAACCCTGGAAGTGCCGGTTAGCGGGCGTTCAAACATCCAGGTATCGCTTACCGCCAGCACCAGTCAGCTTGGCGAAGTAATTGTAACCGGTGCGTTAGGTATTACCCGTACGCGTAACCAGCAATCCTACGCCGCGCAGGAAGTAACCGGTGAGGAGGTAAATAAAACCCGCGGCGTAAATTTTGTTGACGGTTTGCAAGGCAAGGTTGCCGGTTTAGAGATAAGGCAGAATAATAGTTTGGGCGCTTCAACAAACGTAGTGTTGCGTGGTTACAAATCTATTTATGGTAATAACCAGGCGCTTTTTGTAATTGATGGTGTGCCAATTGATAATGCCATGAACAATGCGAAGGACCTTACAAACAGTAAGGACCAGTCTGTAGGCGGCGGCGGTTATGACTATGGCAGCCCCGTATCAGATATTAATCCTGATGATATTGAAAATGTAACCGTATTAAAAGGCGCCGGCGCGACTGCGCTATACGGCTCAAGAGGCAGTAATGGCGTTATTTTAATAACTACCAAAAAAGCGCATAAAGGATTAGGGATTGTAGTAAACAGCAGCATTAAGGTAAGTGAGGTAGATAAATCCACCTTCCCTAAATATCAGCATGAGTATGGCGCGGGTTATGGCCAGTTCTATAGCGATGATTCCGGCTACTTCTTTAACTTTGATGTAAACGGCGATGGAACGCCAGATCTGGTTACTCCAACAACAGAGGACGCTTCCTTTGGCGCCAAATTCGATCCTAATTTATTGGTTTATCAGTGGGACGCGTTCGATGTTACTTCTCCTAATTACCTGAAAGCTACCCCCTGGGTTGCCGCTAAACACGATCCGGTAACCTTTTTCCGTAAACCTGTTTCAACCAATCAAAGTATAATAATTACTAACGGGGGCGACAATGGATCATTTAAGTTAGGTTACACCAAAAATATTGAGAATGGCATTATACCAAACAGCCAGATCAATAAAAACGCGTTTGACCTTGGCGCAACTTATAATGTTACCCCTAAATTAACCGTAGGCGGCAGTATAAATTTTTACAATACCGCTACAGTTGGCCGCAGCGGCACAGGTTATGACGGTACTAATTCTGATGCGCGTAACGTAATGACCAACTTCAGGGAATGGTGGGAAACCAACGTGGATATACAGGACCTGAAAGCAGCTTATGACCGGACCGGGAAGAATACAACCTGGAACTATGCAGATCCTGAAGGCAAAAACTTTGGCGCCATATTCTGGAATAACCCGTACTGGGTGGTAGACCACAACTATGAGTCGGATACCCGTAATCGTTACCTGGGCAATGTGAATGTTAATTATAAACCAACCACATGGTTAAATATTACCGGTCGCACCTCATTGGATACATACTCGGCATTACGCGAAGAACGTTATGACCTTACAAGTATTGGCGTTCCTTATTATACCCGGGGCAATGTTCTTTATTCAGAAACCAATTATGATTTGCTGGCTAACGTAGATAAAGACCTTTCGCCCGATTTTAATTTCAAGGCCTTATTAGGTGGGAACATCCGCAGAGATTATAGCAGCCTTATTACCGCTACCACCAACGGCGGTTTGGCGTTGCCTGGTTTATATGCGTTAACAAACACCAAAAATTCATTAAATCCTCCTGAAGAATCGCAAACTTTACGCCAGGTGAACGGTATTTTTGCAGGTACAACCCTTACCTGGAGAAAAATGCTGACGTTGGACGCGACCATCAGAAGAGACCAATCATCTACCTTACCTGCAGCAAATAATACTTACTACTATCCATCAGTGTCAGGCGGGTTTGTTTTCTCTGAACTATTGAAAAATTATACCTGGTTGTCATACGGTAAGTTAAGGGCCAGCTGGGCCAGCGTAGGTGCTGACGCGCCTCCGCTTAGCATTCAAGACACCTATGTAGTTAATCCGGCAATAAACGGTGTCGCGCAATCGGCGGTTGCCCACACCAGGAACAACCCCGACCTTAAACCGGAACTTACCCATAGTTCAGAAGTGGGTTTGGAATTAAGTTTCTTTCATAACCGCTTAGGCCTGGACGCGACCTATTACAACACCAACACATTTAACGAAATTTTACCGGTAAACGTTTCAACATCTACAGGTTACGATTACAGGTATCTGAATGCCGGTTCTGTCAGAAACCGGGGCATCGAACTTTCATTAACCGGTACGCCTTTGGTTACCAATGATTTTACCTGGCGGACTACAGTGAATTTTACCCGTGCCCGCAGCAAGGTTACCAGCCTGTTTAAAGATGCAAATGGCCAGGAAGCCAAAAACCTGGTTTTGGGCACTTTCCAGAACGGCGAAACACTTAACGCGCCCCTGGGCGAAGCATTTAGTATAATCAGGGGAACTGATTATGTTTATGACGATAAAGGCAATAAGGTGGTTGGAAGCAACGGTCAGTATCTTGTTAGTGCTACCTCAAATAATGATATAGGTAATACCAATCCAAGCTGGACAGGAAGCATCAACAATAACTTTACTTACAAAAACTTTAATTTAAGTTTCCTGATCGACGTTCGAGAAGGTGGTGATGTGTTTTCATCAGACATGGCCTATGGCTTAGCTACAGGCCTATACCCCGAAACATCTTATATTAATGATTTGGGTAACCCGGTACGTAATACCATTGCTAACGGAGGAGGCTTTATCAGGCCAGGCGTAACTGCTACCGGCGAACCTAATACCAAAAGGGTGAGTGCGGTTGATTATTCAGCCTTTGGTTACTACCGTTTGCCAATGAAGGCGTTTGTATATGACGCCAGCTATGTGAAACTGAGGGAAGCGGTTATAGGCTATACCTTGCCGCAGGGCGCTTTAGGTAAACTGGGTCCGATAAAAGAAGTTACCTTCCAGCTAATCGGAACAAACTTATGGATCATTCACAAGAACATGCCTTATTCAGATCCTGAAGACAACGTTTCAGCGGGTAATTTACAGGGAATACAAGCCGGGGCTTATCCGACAACCCGTTCCTTCTCATTTAATTTAAAACTACGTTTCTAATCCCAAACAGATATGAAAAAGACAGCATTCATCTTTGTACTCGCGACGCTATTATCGGCTTGTACAAAAGATCTGACCTCATTAAATAACGACCCAAAAAACCCTTTGGAGGTTACATCCGCTTCGCTTTTTACGCAAGGGCAAAGGCAGATGTGCAATGTATTGACATCTTCAAACGTTAATATAAATGTATTCCGGTTAATTGAACAGCAATGGCAGGAAACCACTTATACCGATGAGTCAAATTATGACTTTGTAACCCGCCAGATACCAGACGAATTCTGGAGGGAATTTTACGCATTATCGCTTGTCAATCTGGAAAGGGCCAAAAAGGTGGTCCCTACCGATGTTACGGACCCCAAAGTGCAGAAGAACGATATAGCTATCGCGGATATACTGGAAGTTTATGATTATTATTATCTGCTTACTACTTATGGAAATATTCCATATTCCCAGGCGCTGGATATTAATAATGTATTTCCGAAGTTCGATGATGCCAAAACCGTTTATAACGATTTATTAGCCCGTTTAGATGCCGATATTGCCGCTCTGGATCCTTCAGTTGGCAGTTATGAAAACGGCGCGGATGTATTTTATAACGGCGATGTAGTTAGCTGGCAAAAATTCGCGAATACCTTTAAATTGAAAATGGGTATAACTATTGCCGATTCGGACCCGACTAAAGCACAAACGGTTATCACATCGGCTGTTGCCGGGCCAGGAGGCTTATTTACTTCAAACGAAGATAATGCCACATTCAAATACGTAGCTTCGCCGCCAAATACTAACCCGGTGTGGGTTGACCTGGTGCAAAGCGGAAGGCAGGATTTTGTAGCGGCTACCACCGTGTTATCCTATATGCATGCCGATACCACAAGTACCGGCGCGCAGGACCCCCTTAGGGACCCAAGGCTCCCATATTACTTCACCACCAATTCGGATGGCTATTATTTTGGCGGCGACGTTGGTGAAAGCGCGAGCCCTTTTAATGCCTATTCCAAACCGTCTGGCCCCGCACTGGATAAAAGTTCCATCGGTAAAGTAACAAACGCTGATTTCCCGGCTTTAATGTTAGACTATGCCGAAACAGAATTTAACCTGGCCGAAGCAGCAGCAAGAGGCTGGATTGGCGGTAGTGCCGCTACGCATTATAATAATGGCATTCTGGCTTCCATGGATTACTGGGGAGTGGCTCAGGCCGACGCAACTGCTTACACGCTTTTGCCAAACGTGTTGTATACGGGAGGTGCATTGCCGGTACAATTGCAACAAATAGCTTTGCAAAAATACCTCGCATTATATAATCGGGGCGTTGATGCATGGATAGAAACCAGGAGGTTGGATTACCCGGTATTAACACCCGGCCCGGACGCGAACAGCGATTTCCCGGTACGATTTACTTATCCGATTAATGAGCAGAACATTAATGAAGATAATTATAACCAGGCATCAACTGCCATTGGTGGTGATGACTTAACTACCAAGCTTTTCTTCGATGTTAATTAATTAACAGCAATAAGTTTGAATATAAAAAGAGCCTTAACGGATAACCCGGTAAGGCTCTTTTTTATGGCGTTAAAATCTATTTTTTATCCACACTATATTTGCCCGGCCCAACAAATAAAAGCCCGGCAAACACAATAGCATCCTCAATAGCATGCGAGGCGCCCCCCAGGCCCTGGCCCTGACCAAAATGAAAAAGGGAAGCTACCACCAGGTTAATGATGAGTAGTAAACAAACCGGGCGAAAAGCTAAGCCCAATATCAGCATAAACCCGCCGAAGGTTTCTACAATGGCAGCCATCAGCCCCCAAAATGCGGGTAAAAAAGTAATGCCTGCATACCTGGTAGCCGCGCCTACGCCTTCCCAGCCTTTTACGCCGCCGGCCAGCTTAGGGAAGCCGTGGTAAATAAACATTAGGCCCAGGCCCAGGCGAATAATCAATAATCCGAAATTTTTGTAGTTCCCTAACTTGCTGAAAAGTGCCATAATTTATAATAGTTTATATGTATGATGTGCTTACGTTATGTTCGTTTACCAATAGCTCCATATCCCGGCCAAATATCAAAGCATGGTTATCAGGAATATGCCCCGCCGGGAAATCAAAACAAACCGGGTAATTATACTCGCCTACCAGGTTCATTACAATTTGCGGTACGGTGAAGCCAAAAGGGATATCATTATCCTTCATATCACTAAAGGCCCCTATCATTAACCCAGCCAGCCGGCTAAGCTTACCGGCACGCTTAAGCGTATAAAGCATGCGGTCAATACTGTAATAATATTCGCCCACATCCTCAATAAATAAAATTTTACCGGCATAATCCATATCCGATACCGACCCTAAGGCCGCAACAAGCAAGGTTAAATTTCCGCCGATAACAGGTGCCGTTACTTTCCCTGCACGGTTTAAGCTATGCGAATTAAAATGATAAGCCAGCGTTTCGCCAAACAAAGCCTTACGTAATGTTTGTAACGATTGGGAAGAAGCGTCGGGGATATTTACCGGCATTTGCCCGTGAATACTTTGCAGCCCGTAATTGTTGTGTACATGGCTATGCAACAAGGTAATGTCGCTAAACCCAACCAGCCATTTTGGATGCTGCAGTAAATTGCTAAAATCAATCCGGTCAATTATACGTACGGTGCCATAACCGCCCCGGGCCGCTATAATGGCTTTTATACTATCATCGTCAATAAAACGCTGCAAATCCTTTGCGCGCAATTCATCATCGCCGGCAAATTGGTGATAGGAGGCGTTCAGCGTTGCGCCAATAATAACCTCCAAGCCCCACGTTTGCAGCAAATTAAGGGCCGCGTCCATAGGCCGGGGCAACTTTTTGGCCGGGCAGGTAATAGCAATACGGTCGCCTTTTTTAAGGTATGGGATGTTGATCATATCAGTCCGAAAAGTCCGAAAGTCCAGGAAGTCCGAAAGTTCAGTACACCCAAATATAAAACAAGAATCCGAAAATGGGTTGTATTGCTGATAAGCTAACTCCTAACTTTCGAACTTTCCAGACTTTCGGACTTCCCGACTAAAGAGTATCTTTGCCAATTATGTCGCAAATCAATAATTTTAAAAGATATACCATTACCTCGGCGCTGCCCTATGCTAACGGCCCCCTGCATATCGGGCACCTGGCCGGCGCATATATTCCTGCTGATATTTTTGTACGCTACCTGCGTTTAAAGAAAAAGGACGTGGTTTATATCTGCGGGTCGGATGAGCATGGCGCGGCTATCACCATTAAAGCAAAAAAAGAAGGGACTACCCCCCAAGCTATTATTGATAAATACCATCACCAGATAAAAGATAGCTTTGAACAGTTCGGTATATCATTCGATATTTATCACCGCACCTCGTCGCCCATTCATCACGATCTGTCGCAGGAGTTTTTTCTGAACCTGTATGAAAAAGGCGAGTTTGTAGAAAAATATTCCGAACAGTATTTTGACGAAGATTATCAGCAATTCCTGGCCGACCGGTATATTACCGGCACCTGCCCCAACTGCCATAACGAAAACGCTTATGGCGACCAATGCGAGCGCTGCGGCACCTCGCTTAACCCTACCGACCTGATTAACCCGGTATCAACCTTAAGCGGTAAAACCCCTGTGTTGCGGCCAACCAAACATTGGTATTTACCGCTGGATAAATATCAGCCCTGGCTGGAAAGCTGGATTGATACCAAGGAAGGCGACTGGAAAGTAAACGTGTTCGGGCAATGTAAATCCTGGTTAAAATCGGGCTTACAGCCCCGCTCCATGACGCGCGACCTGGATTGGGGCATTGATGTGCCGTTGGAAGAAGCCAAAGGCAAAAAATTATATGTATGGATGGATGCGCCTATAGGGTACATATCGGCCACCAAACAATGGGCGCAGGATAAGGGTAAAGACTGGCAGCTGTACTGGAAAAAACAGGCAAACGAGGCGGATGATACCTGCCTGCTGCATTTTATAGGCAAGGACAATATTGTTTTTCATTGCATTATTTTCCCCTCCATTCTACATGCGCACGGCGAATATGTATTGCCCCAGAATGTGCCGGCCAACGAGTTTTTGAACCTGGAAGGCGATAAGCTGTCTACCTCCCGCAACCACGCGGTTTGGCTGCATGAGTACCTGGAAGAATTTCCCGGCAAGCAGGACGAACTGCGTTATGTGCTTACCTCCATATTGCCCGAAACCAGCGACAGCGAGTTTACCTGGAAGGATTACCAGGCCCGCGTAAACAATGAGCTGGTAGCCATATTAGGCAACTTTGTGAACCGGGTAATGATACTGATGCACAAGTTTTTTGACGGCAAGGTACAGGGCGGCGCTCAACTGGCAGATGAAGGATTGCATGCAGAGATAGGTAATTTATATGATGAAATGGGCCGCAGCCTGGATACTTACAAATTTCGCCAGGGCTTGCAGGCGGTGATGGACATGGCACGTTTGGGCAATCGTTACCTGACTGAAAAGGAGCCCTGGAAAAGCATCAAGACCGACGAAGAAGGCGCACGCCAGGCTTTGCATAACAGCCTGGTACTGATAGGGCATATTGCAGGGGCTTTACAGCCATTTTTGCCGGGTACCGCCAAAAAGATATTAGCCATGCTAAACTGGCCTGCCGATACCATCGCTTTTGACGAACCCGTAATATTTGCCGACGGGCATCAGTTAGGCGCGGCTTCGCTTTTATTTGAAAAGGTGGAAGATGAAGTGATTGACCGCCAGATTGCCAAGCTACAAGCAAAAAGGCAGGAAGCCGCCGCGCAGCCAGCGCCCGAAATTACACCGGCCAAAGAAACTATCAATTACGATACTTTCGCCAGCATGGATATCAGGGTAGGCACCATATTGACCGCCGAAAAAGTAGCCAAAACCAAGAAACTATTAAAGCTGACCATTGATACCGGCATTGATCAGCGCACCGTAGTATCGGGCATTGCCGAGCATTTTGAGCCCGAGGCCATTATTGGCAGGCAGGTAAGCATACTGGTTAACCTGGAACCGCGCGAAATAAAAGGCATCACCTCGCAAGGCATGATCCTGATGGCCGAGAACGCCGAAGGCGTGTTAAGCTTTATATCGCCCGGCGATGGCATGCACAACGGATCGGTGGTCCGGTAGATGTGCAGATGCGTGTATATGCAGATGTGCAGATTGGGTTATTAAATTTAGAATTTAGCCTTTAGATAATCATCGATAATTCGCACATTTGCACATCTGCATATTTGCACATTTATCCGGTCCCGTAGTTCAACGGATAGAATAGGAGTTTCCTAAACTCTAGATATGAGTTCGATTCTCGTCGGGACCACAAACTTTCACCGAAATCCGCGAAATTTCCCGTAATTTTTGCGGATTTTCTTTTTTACGTAGTGTAAAAATCTTGTTGCGCCCGCTCAAATGTACCCGCTAAACAAAAACATTTGCCGATTTTGGGCGTTAAAAATAAACTTGTCGCCGGGCTGCCGTCCATTTCCAACACTACGCGGTCATGGTATTTGTTAACCACATCTGTGATTAATTTCGCTGTGATAAAATAATTGATGATTGAAACAATGAAAGTTAACTTATTAAATCTATCTATTGGTGTTTTCATAATAGCCTTATCTTTATCCGTTAATGGCGCATTTGCACAGAAAGCAAAAAAAGTACAGGACGAGAGCGTTTGGATGCCCGCGTTAAAAGTTGATGGGAAACCCAACGATTGGCACACGCCGTTGCAGGCCGAAAACAGAACCACCGGCCTGGCCTATACCCTGGCTAATGACGACCGTAACCTATACCTGATGGTACAGGCAAATGACAGGAAGAGCAACACCAAAATTATGCTGGGCGGCATAAATTTCGCCGTAAATACCGATGATGACAAGGATCTTGATGGGGCTTTTAATATTACTTTCCCCGTAGTTAATAGTATTGACGTAGATATAAGAGGGGCTACCCGGGTTTCCAGAGAAGAACGGGGCATTAGTGCCAGAGAGCGCGACTCCATGGAGATGGCAGCAGGCAACGCTCAGCTGGATACGCTAAAGTACATATCGGTCGATGGGTTTAAAAACATTACCGATAGCGTGGTTTCCATTTATAACACCTATGGCCTAAAAGCGGCGGCTCGTTTTGACGAAGAAGGACACTATTCGTATGAATTGGCCATCCCTTTAAAACTGCTTGGGCTGTCGCCGGCCGATCCGCAGGAGTTTGCTTACAATATCAGGGTAAATGGCGCCGAACAGGGAAATTACAATCGCGGCTACGGCCGCAGGCGGAGAAATTTCGGCCGGGGAAATATGGATATGCTGGATTTTGTAAGCCCTACCGACTTTTGGGGTAAATACACCCTTGCGCAGCGCACGACTAATCAACCCGGTTTAAGTAGAAAATGACTTGGCCGTAAGCGTCAACACTAATATTCCAAGCCTTCAGATAAAATCTGAAGGCTTTTTTGTTGCTCAAAATTTCAATAGGAATTGTCGCGTCGCTGGTTCCAGGGCAGTTGTCGCTTTATTCCCGTCAATGGTCTATTCCATTCTTTTATAGTCGTTTAAGTGGCTTCATTTGGGGCATGCAATAATATAAACAATATTTAATCACCCCTGAAATTTAAACGAAATGAAAAAGATCGCATTGTAGGTAATTGTCTTCTAAAAAGGCGGCTGCACAGATGCCTCCTGCAATTTTTTATTACTTTTGCGGTTATTGTAAATCAGCACAATGAGCGAAGAAAGATCATTAAACTTTTTAGAGGAAATTGTTGAAGAGGATATCAGCGCCGGTAAAAACGGTGGCCGTGTATACACCCGTTTCCCGCCCGAACCTAACGGTTACCTGCATATCGGTCATGCCAAATCCATCTGCCTGAATTTTGGCCTGGCCGCCAAATATAATGGGAGCACCAACCTGCGCTTTGATGATACCAACCCGGTTACCGAGGATACCGAGTACGTAGAAAGCATTAAAGCCGATGTGCGCTGGCTGGGTTTTGAATGGGCTAATGAGCTTTTCACCTCCGATTATTTCGATACTATCTACAATTTCGCGCTTACGCTGATCCGTAAAGGCTTGGCCTATGTGGATGACAGCACCCCGGAAGAAATAGCGGCCCAGAAAGGCACCCCGACAGAACCAGGTACGCCTAATATTTACCGCAGCCGCGGCATTGAAGAAAACCTGGAGCTTTTTGAAGCCATGAAGGCCGGTAAATATCCCGATGGCGCTAAGGTGCTGCGGGCCAAAGCCGACCTGGCATCGCCAAATATGCACATGCGCGACCCGATCATGTATCGTATTAAACACGCGCGCCATCACCGTACCGGCGATAAATGGTGTATATACCCCATGTATGATTTTGCCCACGGGCAATCGGACGCGATTGAAAAAATTACCCATTCCATTTGCACTTTAGAGTTTGTGCCCCACCGCCCTTTATACGATTGGTTTATTGAGCAGCTGGATATTTTCCCATCACACCAGTATGAGTTTGCCCGCCTCAACATGACCTATACGGTAATGAGCAAGCGCAAGCTGCTGCAACTGGTTAACGACAAACACGTAGAAGATTGGGACGACCCACGCATGCCCACTATCAGCGGTATGCGCCGCCGAGGCTACCCTGCCGCCGCCATCCGCGAGTTTTGCGACCGGATTGGCGTAGCCAAACGCGAGAACATGATTGACCTGAGCCTGTTAGAGTTCTGCGTCCGTGAAATACTGAATAAAACCGCCTGGCGCCGTATGGCAGTGCTTGATCCGGTAAAGCTGGTGATCACTGATTATCCCGAAGGCAAAACCGAAATGATGTTTGGCGAAAACAACCCCGAGGTTGAAGGCGGAGAAGGTGGCCGGGAAATGCCTTTCAGCAGGGAGTTATGGATAGAACGCGAGGACTTTATGGAAGAACCCGCCAAGAAATTCTTCCGCCTGGGTGTAGGGCTGATGGTTAGGTTAAAGAATGCCTATATTATTAAAGGCGAAAGTTTTGTAAAAAATGCCGATGGCAATATTACCGAAATTCATTGCACCCACCTGCCCGAATCAAAATCGGGGGGCGACCATAGCGGGGTTAATGTTAAAGGCACCATCCACTGGGTGAGTGTACCGCATGCGGCCACTGCCGAAGTACGCCAATACGACCGGCTGTTTAAGGTAGAAGATCCATCAAACGAGGATAATGACTTTAAAGAGTACCTGAACCCGGATAGCCTGCAGATTATCACAGCCTACGTGGAACCCGACCTGGCCACCGCCGAACCGGGCAGAGGCTATCAGTTCATCCGCAAGGGATACTTTACGCTTGACAAACATTCCACCCTCGAAAAGCCGGTATTTAACCGTACCGTTACGCTGAAGGACGGGTGGAAGAAGTAAGGTGAAAGGTGAATCGAAGCTTTGCTTCGATTCACTATAAAAAAAATTTGTCATTGCGAGGAGCGGAGCGACGTGGCAATCCCCTCTTATGTATTTCAAGCTACGGGATTATTAATGTTATGTTTATTATTTATGGCATTTCAAACTACGGGATTATTAATGATATGTTTGTTTTTTATGGCATTAATGAGCTCCCTCCGGTCGGTTGTCCACGCCTCCTTCGTCGGCCCGCAATGACATATCTTTTTTATTGTAATGAAAGGAAAAACCTTTCGCCTTTGACCTTTCAGCTTTGACCTAAAAAGACATTGCGGATGCTACTGATACTTCTTGCCAATATTATACAATATATTCAAATCCAGTTGGGTTAATTGCGGCGATACATCCGTTTGTACAAAATGGCGTTTAAAGGCCACAATGGCGGCGGTTGAATCTGAGGTATCATAACCTATCAGGCGGAGGGCGGTTATATGGTCATAATTATATGGGGGTATCTCCAACACATCATCACTCCAATAACCAAAACCATGTTGTGCCAGTATTTTCCATGGGAATAGCGGGCCGGGATCGGGCTTACGTTTAGGGGCCCAGTCCTGGTGCCCTATAAAATTAGCCTGCGGAATATTATAAGCCTTTTTTAACCGGGCCAGCAATACCAGCAGACTGTTGATTTGGGTGTCGGTATATGGTTCGGTACCATTATTATCAATTTCAATGCCAATGGAGCAGCTGTTCATGTCGGTAATGCTACCCCATTTGCCCAGGCCGGCCTGATTGGCGCGCAGGTAATCATTCACCATGTGGTAAACAGTGCCATTTTTAGCTATTACGTAATGCGCGCTGGTTTCAGTTGTTTTAACAGTAAATGTTTTTATCGTTTGCTGGACGGAATCCTGAGCGGTGTAGTGGATAATTACATAATTGGGCCGCCGTATCCCGAAGTTCACGGTACCCACCCAACCCGACGGCACCAGGTTCCCGGTGCTATCCATCAGCATAGCCGGTTGCGTAAGTTTTATAATATTGGCAAATGAATCAACCTGGTGCTCATAAACTTTATTGGTCGCATCATAAGGCCCTATAATGTGCGCTATCGAATCTACCTTTTTGTCGTCAACCTTAGTGATCAGCGCGTAATGCCTGGGAGAGCAGGCCGCTGCAACAACTAACAAAAGCAGGCATAAGCGGGGAATTATTTTCATGAAGCAGTGTTAAAACACAAGTTTAAGTAAATAGCAGGGGAATTCACAATCACCTCAAAAAAACGTCATTAAGTTCCCTCCGGTTGGTTGTCCACGCCCCGCTCGCAATGATGTTTTTACTATTCCCAACAAAAAAGGACATGATTTTGGTCATGTCCTTCGTTTACTTCGGGCTTTCAGCTGTTACCTCTCTTAATACCTGTAGTAATCCGCTTTAAACGGACCATTTACCGGTACGCCGATATAATCGGCCTGGTCCTGGTCAAGCTCTTCCAGTTCGACACCAATTTTAGCCAGGTGCAAACGGGCTACTTTTTCGTCCAGGTGTTTAGGCAGGGTGTACACCTTGTTCTCGTATTTATCAGCATTTTTCCACAGCTCCAGTTGTGCAAGGGTTTGGTTGGTGAAGGAGTTGCTCATTACAAAGCTTGGGTGACCGGTAGCGCAGCCTAAGTTTACCAAACGGCCTTCGGCTAAAACAATCACATCTTTACCTTCAATGGTATATTTATCAACCTGTGGTTTAATTTCAACCTTGGTATTACCATAGGCGCCGTTTAACCAGGCCATGTCAATCTCGTTATCAAAATGCCCGATGTTGCATACAATAGCTTTGTCTTTCAACGCGCGGAAATGCTGCTCGCGTACAATGTTCATGTTACCGGTAGCTGTTACCACAATATCAGCCTCGGCAATAGCGGTTGAAAGTTTCTTTACTTCAAAGCCTTCCATAGCAGCCTGTAAAGCACAAATCGGATCGATCTCGGTAACAATAACACGTACACCGGCATTACGTAAGGAGTCAGCAGAACCTTTACCAACATCGCCATAACCGCAAACAACGCCTACTTTACCGGCCATCATTACGTCGGTAGCGCGGCGGATAGCATCTACTAACGATTCGCGGCAACCATACTTGTTATCAAATTTTGATTTGGTAACCGAATCATTAATATTGATAGCAGGGATTGGCAAAGTGCCATTCTTCATACGCTCGTATAAACGGTGCACACCGGTGGTAGTTTCTTCAGACAGGCCTTTAATACCTGCTACCAGTTCAGGGTAACGGTCAAAAACCATATTGGTTAAATCGCCGCCATCATCCAGTATCATGTTTAGTGGCTTGCGGTCTTCGCCAAAAAATAAGGTTTGCTCAATGCACCAATCAAAATCAGGTTCGCTTAAACCTTTCCAGGCGTAAACAGATACGCCCGCGGCGGCAATAGCTGCAGCAGCATGATCCTGGGTAGAAAAGATATTGCATGACGACCAGGTAACCTCGGCGCCTAAAGCAACCAGTGTTTCAATTAATACGGCGGTTTGGATGGTCATGTGCAGGCAGCCTGCAATACGCGCGCCTTTTAACGGCTGTGATGGGCCGTATTCGGCACGCAGCGACATTAATCCGGGCATTTCGGCTTCAGCCAGCTCAATTTCCTTGCGGCCCCATTCAGCCAGCGAAAAATCTTTTACTTTGTATTTAGTGTAAGTAGTTTCTACTGAAGATGACATATCTTTTATTTTTAGAGTGCAAAGGTAACTAATAATTATCTTTTTAAGCAAAAAACGTTAGGGGCCTCACGCCGACAGTACTGAGCGGAAAGGGAGAGGGGGAAATAACAGAACGAAGTTTGATTAAGCGTCCTTACCCTGTACCATGGCAAGGTTGCCGTTGTAAAAACCACCTGTTTCTACTTGTAGGGTTTGGGTTTTAATATCTCCGGTTATTTTGCCGGTAGGTTTTATTTCGAGCGAGTTGGTTACAATATTGCCGGTTACAGCGCCATAGATCAGCATTTCCTTGGTAATTACATTGCCATTTATGATCCCTTTTTCGCCTAATATCAAACCTTCTTCAATAGTAACGTCGCCATTTATCTGGCCATCAACCCGTACAAAAGCAGGGGCTTTAAAGTTACCATCGAGCACGCTGCCTTCACTGATCAACGTAGATATGGATTGCATATCCAACGCAATTTTTTCTTTCTTGGAAAAAAGGGCCATATTGGTATTGGAATGTTATTTATTAAGCGTTAAAAAATTTACCGGATTAACGGCCTTACCGTTCTTGCGGATTTCATAATGTAAATGGTTGCCGGTTGAACGCCCGGTTGAACCTACCTCACCTACTTTTTGCCCTACAGTTACCTGCTGGCCAACCTTTACCGTAATGCGCGATAAATGCCCATACAAGGTTTCAAAATGATTGGCATGAGCCACACGTACGCAATTGCCATAACCGCCGTACCAACCGGCAAATACAACTTTACCGTCGGCGGTGCAATGGGCCGCGTCGCCGCGGTGCCCTTTAAAATCAATACCCGGATGAAATTCAGCATCGGCAGAGTTAAAAGGATTGCTCCGGTAACCGAAGAAAGAAGTTAAGGAACTGATACGCGGATAACCCATCGGAGTATAGGCAACAGCATGTACCAGGCGCGAAAGATATTCATTGTATAATGAGTATTTTTCATTATCGCTTAGTTTCGCGCTTTCAATATGGGTATCTCCACCGACATTTTTGGTAGAAAACCCGCGCAAGCCGCGCTTTTTAAGGTACCCATTTATTTTTTGCAGCTTGCCTTCAATGGATTCTATATAGGATTGGGCGTTATCCTGCGAGGTAACCGAAGGAACGGCCCCTTTTAATTTGATGATCTGTGCCAGTAACTTATTTTTATCGGCCTCTTGCTGCTGATTTTTGTTATTCAGATAGAAAACGGAAGCTGTAAGAGCAACAAGTGCCACGATAATGCTCAAAGCATAATGCCTGATACGGCTGATATGTTTAGTTTTAATCTGTAAGGTTTTGGTGCTTTGGCTACCTTTATTTACAATTATTACAGTACTTACATCAGAAGGTTTAACGCTCATTTTAATTATTACAAAGGAAATAGGATTCGCAATATAGCTAATAGCCATTTAAAAACAATGGAAACTTAACTCGAATAAAATGAATTGCTCATTATTATTTGGTTAAATTAAATTAAATTTAAATCACAAATAGCTGAAAAACAATGCCTTATTTACCACTTGCGGCCATTGGAACAACTATTATAAATTTAGTTCAGACTTAGGTACTGCACCGGGTTTACCGGCTTGCCGTTCCGGCGCACCTCATAATGCAGGTGCGGGCCTGTTGAACGGCCGGTTGAGCCCACCTTGCCTATTACATCGCCAACGTTTACCCGTTGCCCCACCCTTACGCTGATACGCGACAGGTGGCCATATACGGTTTCAAGATGATTAATGTGCCTTATGCGTACGCAGTTGCCATAGCCACCTGCCCGCCCGGCAAATTCAACGGTACCATTGGCGGTGCATTTTACCGGGTCGCCGGCTTTTCCCCTAAAGTCAACCCCGGGGTGAAATTCGCTTTCACCGCCATCAAACGGATTGCCGCGATAACCAAAGAACGAAGTAAAAGCGCTAATGCGGGGATACCCCATAGGCATATAGGCTACATTTTTTACCAGTTTTGTTAAATAATTATCGTAGCTGGAATAAATACGTTCGCCCGCGGCCCGCGCTTCAGTTGGATTGCCGGCTCCGGTTTTAATGCGTTTAAAGCTAAACCCATGCAAGCCGCGCTTACTCAAATAGTTATTGATCTTTTGTAACTTTTGCTCAATGCTTTCAATATAATTCAGGGCCTCGACATCGCTGCCTTGTTGCCGGGTATTTATTACTTCAATGGAATCCTCATCCTGCCCCAATTGCTGATGCAGAGAACTGATCTGCGCCTGCAACTCGGCACGCTCACTGGCCTGCTCCTGGTTTCTCCGGTTCAGCCCGGTAAGTACAAACAGTAAAGCTATAATGGTAAAAGCAGCCAGCGCGACTGTAATTTTAAGGCGTTTAAAACTGCTGGCTTTTAGTTGAATAGTTGCTGTATTGGGTGTGGTGTTGGTTTTTTTGAATAAAAATCTCCTGCTCAAATCTGTTCCTCCAAATTCAATAATTTAATAAAGGGTAAAACTTTAATCCGATCCGCTTGTTCAGCGCGGGTACAGTTTTAACGAAAGTCAGGTTAATGTTATTATTTTGACCGGAAAAAAATTAATGGCATAGAATTGGTATTTTTGTTTATTGTAAAATTTGAATATAAAAACTATTAAGATATGTACCCTGAATATTTAGTTACCCCCATGCGGGAAGACCTGACCAAAGCAGGCTTTACAGAATTAAAGGACGCCGACGCGGTAACACAGGCCATTGAAAGCGAAGGAACCGTTTTTGTAATGGTAAACTCCGTTTGCGGCTGCGCCGCCGCCAACGCGCGCCCCGCTGCCCGTATCGCTGCCGCCAATGCCAAACATCCGGATAAACTGGTAACCGTTTTTGCCGGTATGGAAAAAGACGCTGTTGATAAAGCGCGTAACTATATGCTGCCTTATCCTCCATCGTCACCAGCCATGGCTTTATTTAAGGATGGCAAGTTGGTGCATATTATTGAACGCCATCAAATTGAAGGCCGTCCCGCGCAAATGATAGCTGATAACCTGATCGGCGCTTTTGAGCAGTATTGCTGAAGGTAGAGATTAGTTGATCAGAGAATTAGTTCTGATTTATAAGACTGGTGTATTTAACACCGGTCTTTTTTATGAGATTATTCTTCTGTTAATGCCTGATTAATCAATTTTTCTACTAATCTCTGATCAACTAATCTCTAATCACTACCTTAGCATTTTAACCAGCAATAACAGTATGAGAAGAGTTTACCTTGCGGGCCTGCTGGGCAGCATACTTATTTTAATCACGGCAGTTATGCCCGTATGCGCGCAAAACACCAATATCCCCAAACAATACCACGCTACATCAACAAAAATAAACGACCTGGTGCATACCCGGCTCGATGTCCGGTTCGATTATAAAAAACGTTATATGTACGGCAAGGAGTGGGTAACACTCAAGCCTCATTTTTATCCTACCGATTCATTACGGCTGGATGCCAAAGGCATGGATATTAATAACATTTCGTTAATCAAGGCCGGTAAAAATATTCCGCTTAAATATACTTATGATGATAGCTTAACGCTGAATATCCAGCTGAATAAAACCTATCAAAATAATGAATCCTACACGCTTTATATTGATTATACTTCGAAACCCAACGAATTAAAGGCGCACGGCAGCGCCGCTATTAACGATGCCCGGGGATTATACTTTATTAACCCCGACGGCACCGAAAAAGGGAAGCCTACACAAATATGGACACAGGGCGAAACCGAAAGCTCATCGGCCTGGTTCCCAACTATTGATAAACCGAACCAGAAAACCACCGAGGAGATCAGCATGACGGTGCCATCAAAATATGTTACGCTGTCTAACGGTAAATTGATATCGCAAAGAAAAAATACCGATGGTACCCGTACCGATACCTGGAAAATGGATTTGCCGCACTCGCCTTACCTGTTTATGATGGCCGTTGGCGATTTTAAAATATATCATGATAAATGGCGTGGTAAACCTGTTGATTATTACCTGGAACCTAAATACGCTCCCTATGCAAAGGACATTTTTGGCATGACGCCTGAAATTATAGAGTTTTATTCCAAAACCCTGGGCATCGACTATCCATGGAATAAATATGCCCAGATTGTAGTGCGCGATTATGTGAGCGGCGCCATGGAAAACACCACCGCCACCCTGCATGGCGAATACGTACAGGAAACTAAACGCGAATTATTGGACGCCTATTATGATTTTGGCCGCAGCACCATAGCGCATGAGTTGTTTCACCAATGGTTCGGCGATTATGTGACTACCGAAAGCTGGAGCAATTTAACGGTAAATGAATCATTCGCCGATTTTAGCGAGACCCTTTGGGCCGAGCATAAATATGGTCAGGATGCCGGCGATGCCCATTTTTACGATGATATGCAAAACTACCTGGGCGACCCAGCCAATACCGGTAAAAACCTGGTGCGCTTTTATTATAACGATAAGGAAGATGTATTTGACGCGGTAACTTATCAAAAGGGCGGCAGCATATTAAACATGCTGCGCAGTTATTTAGGGAATGCCGCTTTTTATAAGGGACTTAACATTTATCTGAAAAACAATGCCTTTAAAAATGCCGAGGCACAGCAATTACGATTGGCGCTTGAAGAAGCCAGCGGCCGCGACCTGAACTGGTTTTTTAACCAATGGTATTACGGCTCGGGGCACCCGGTACTTAATATTACCTACAAATGGGACGAAGCCAGTAAAACCGAAACAGTTTTTATTAAACAGGAACAACGGGGTAACGGCTTTGATTTGCCTATAGCCATTGATGTTTACGCCGGTGGTAAAAAAGAACGACACCAGGTATGGGTGCGCAGCAAGGCCGATTCGGTTAGCTTTAAGGTGGCTGTTAAACCCGACCTGGTAAATGTGGATGCTGATAAAAAAACCGTTTGCCAGAAAACGGATAACAAGCCTTTAAACGAATTTGTATTCCAATATTTTAACGCGCCTTTATATATTGACCGCCTCGAAGCCATTAACGCCGCCGCCAAGCGCCAGCACGACAAAGGCGCCCAAAAGGTATTGATAGCCGCCCTGAAAGATAAATATTATGAATTGCGGATTAATGCCATTAAGTCGCTTGATTTAATGAATGACGATATACTGCGGGCCGCCCAACCGGTACTGAAATCATTAGCGCAAACCGATGTAAATACGCTGGTACGCTCGGCCGCTATTGACGCGCTGGCTAAATTGAAACTGCAGGGTAATATGGCCTTGTTTAAGGCGGCTATTGCCAATCCATCATACGCTATAGAAGGCTCGGCGCTAAAAGCGATAGGCCTGTTAAGCCCGGCCGAGGGCATGCGCCTTGCCAAAGGATTAGAAAAAGACAGTGAAGCCGGCTTATCAGCCGCCATTATTAATTTATATGTAGATAACGGCAGTGATACGGAATGGCCTTACGTTTATGAACATTATAATGATCTGCCCATTCAAACCAAGGCGGGACTGTTAACCAGATATGTAACGCTGGTAAGCCGCATCAATAATACCGATTACGTACAGCAAGGCATCAAAACAGTTAAAGATCTGGCCATACAATACAAGGCGCAAGGCATAGCACCCCGTTTAGTGCAAATGTTGAACGAGATTAAGCAACAACGCTTAGCTAAAGGCGACAATACCTCGGCACAGGCGGTTGAACAGGCCGTAAAGGAGATTGGGAATTAACAACCATTACGTCATTGCCTTTCAAAAATTCTATGACATGTGGGTGTAAAAGAGAAGAGGCTGTCTCAAAAGTAAAACCATCAACAGCGTACGATATTTAATTTGGCGCTTATCAAACAGATAGCTCCTTAAACAGAAAAACGGGTAATTTTCGATTTGAAAATTACCCGTTTTAGCTTAATACAAGACTTGCCCAAAATTTAATTTGGCTGGCGTTTCAAAAAATTGATTTATGATACAGCCCCTTCTCTTTTTAATAATAGGAATACCTAAAACCGCCTGCGGCGTTCGCCACGGTCCTCACGGCGTTTGCCGGAGAAATCGCGGAAACCACCGCCGCCTTCGCGACGGTCGCCGCTGCCGGCAGGCCTTTCCCTACGCTCGCCGCCATTATTGCCGCCGCGATATCCACCACCACTATAACCTCTTCTTTCGCCGCGTGGCGCTCCGCCGTCACGACGTTCACTGGTGCCTTCGCCTGATATTTCTATACGTACTTCGCGGCCCTGGAAGTCAGCGCCTTTAAAGCCGGTTTGTACTTTTTCAACATCTTCATGCGGTACTTCAAAGAAGGAGTACACACCTTTAACATCAATTTTGCCTACCGTACGACCAACAATTTTGGTTTGATTACAGATATATCCTAACAGGTCGCCGCGGGTAAACCCGTCAACAGATCCCAGGTTGATGAACAAACGGGTAAATTCACCGCGTCCGCCGGCACTGCCGCCACGTGCAAAGCGATCGCCGCCATCCGGCCTGTCTCTGCCAAAGCTTCTGTCATCGGCCGGGGCATTCAAATCGGGCGCGTTTTTGTAATATTCCAGGAAGCTGTTAAACTCCAGGGAAGCAAAACGCTTGATGATATCTTCCTTGCTCAGGTCGACAAACTCGTCCATAATACGCGGAATGTATTGCTCAATCTGCTGCTCGTTCACAGTTACATTATGTACTTTGTGAATTAAAGCGAACAGTTGTTTTTCGCAAACGTCAAAACCGGTTGGTATTTCAGCCTTCACGAATTTTTTACCAATTACACGCTCAATCTGGCGAATTTTACCTAACTCCTTAGAGTTAATGATAGCGATAGATACCCCTGTTTTACCTGCACGCGCGGTACGGCCGCTACGGTGGGTGTAATTCTCAATTTCATCAGGTAAGGAATAGTTAATAACGTGCGTAACGTCGTTAACGTCAATACCACGGGCGGCCACATCGGTTGCTATCAGCAATTGGAGGCTGCGTTCGCGGTAACGCTTCATTACCTTATCGCGTTGTTGCTGGGAAAGGTCGCCGTGCAGGGAATCGGCATTATAGCCGTCCTTGATCAGCGCTTCAGCTATTTCCTGCGTTTCAATTTTGGTACGGCAAAATACGATACCGAAAATTTCGGGATTAAAATCAACAATACGTTTAAAAGCGGCATATTTATCACGGGCACGTACTACATAATATTCGTGCTCAATGTTGGCGTTGCCGGTATTTTTTTCGCCCATGGTTAACTCAAAAGGGTTTTCCATGTATCTTTTAGCTATGCGGCGAACCTCGCTGGGCATAGTGGCCGAAAACAGCCATGTTTTCTTTTCATCGGGCGTGGTTGACAGGATATTGTCTATATCTTCCTGAAAGCCCATATTGAGCATTTCATCAGCTTCATCCAATACTACAAACTGCACCTGCGAAAAATCAATAGCCTTACGGTTAATAATATCTAACATACGGCCAGGTGTAGCCACAACAATTTGTACGCCGCGTTTAATCTGGCGTAATTGATCTGAAATACTCGCGCCACCATAAACAGCCACAACGTGTACGTTGCTCATGTTTTTGGCGTAATTCTTCAGGTCGTTGGTGATTTGTAAACAAAGTTCACGTGTAGGGCACAGTATAAGTGCTTGCGGATAATTCTCTTCGAAGTCCAACAATTCTAATAATGGCAGGCCAAAGGCAGCAGTTTTACCGGTCCCGGTTTGGGCTAATCCGACAAAATCGTTGCTGCCTGTTAACAATACCGGAATTGACTGTTCCTGGATTGGCGTAGGATTTTCAAATCCTAACTCAGAGATGGCATTAACAATATCATGACGGATTCCCAGATTACTAAATGGGTTCATGAATTTAAATAACGAATTTGGCAACATCGCCAAATCGGGCGCAAAGGTACAGTTATTTATTGGATTTTCAAAGGATTGACTGGCTTATATTGATGTTGCTGTGTAAATGATGGTTATGTGGGTTAACGCACTAATGGTTATGGGTTTGGTTTAAACAATTTGCGTTAGGGATAGCAGCGGATACCGGCCTTGTGGCTAAGGCAGTTTTTTAATAGAGTAACTGATTAGTGATTAGTTTTGAATTCGGTAACTAATCTCTAATCAACTAATCTCTATATTTATCCCATGCGAAACCCCGAAGACAATCCCTGGAAAATTACCGCTGAGAAAACGATATACGATAACCCCTGGATAGGATTAACGGAATACCAGGTGATCAATCCATCGGGCAATCCGGGTATATATGGGAAGGTGCATTTTAAAAATATCGCCATAGGCGTTGTGCCATTGGATGAGCAATTGAACACCTACCTGGTAGGGCAATACCGCTTTGCTACCGGCGCATACAGTTGGGAAATCCCGGAAGGGGGCGGCCCTTTGGGTATCGATCCGCTCGATTCGGCCAAACGCGAACTGCTGGAAGAAACCGGACTGAAAGCCAGCAACTGGCACGAGATCCAGCGAATGCACTTGTCAAACTCGGTAAGCGATGAATTATGCATTATATATGTAGCCCGCGGACTGGAACAGCACGACGCGGAGCCCGAAGAAACCGAGCAGTTGGTTGTACGGAAGGTTGCGTTCAGTGAAGTATACCAGATGGCTTGCCGGGGCGAGATTTTGGATTCGGTAACTATAGGCGCGGTATTGAAGGTACAGCTGATGCTAACAGAGGGGGAAATTTGAGCAGGCACCAACCTCCATAACGTCATCGCGAACCGACGAAGGAGGCGTGGCGATCCCCAGCATACAGCGTCGATCAGTACATTGGGGACTGCCACGCTACGCAATGACGTGGTGCTTTTATTATTTACCTTAACCCCTGAAATTTCTATTTTTGCTTCTGCTTATGAGAAAACTTTTAGGATACCTGCTTACTCCGCTGCATTACATCGCTTTCGGGTTATCGCTCGTGATATTTCAGCCTATACAATGGATCTGTTATAATCTATTTGGCTACAAAGCCCATAAAGCAGTGGTAGATGTGCTTAACTTGTTCCTTACCGGCAGCTATTATTTGTTGGGTAACACGGTTACCTTTATTAATAAACAAAACCTGCCTGCGGGCCGGCCTGTCATATTTGTAGCTAACCACCAAAGCACTTATGATATACCTCCGCTTATCTATTATCTGCGTAGGTATCATGCCAAATTCATCTCAAAAATCGAACTGACCAGGAACATCCCCTCCATATCCTACAACCTTAAGGTTGGCGGGGGCGCTAATATTGACAGGGGTAATCCACGGCAGGCCATCACCGAATTAAGCAACCTGGGTACGCGCATGAAGGAAAAGAACTGGAGCACAGTTATATTTCCCGAAGGTACCCGTTCAAAAGACGGACAGGTTAAAGCTTTCCAGGCGGCAGGCATAGCCACCATCCTTAAAAAGTGCCCCGACGCGCTGCTGGTTCCCATCGCCATCAGCAACTCGTGGAAAATGGTGCGACATGGCCTTTACCCCTTAGGTACCTTTATAGCCATGCGTTGGGAAGTGTTAACTCCTATCGAACCCAATGGCGCCCCCGCTGCCGACCTGGTATTGCTGGCCGAAAATCAAATAAAGAAAAGCCTGGGACAGTTTCATGATTAGGTTGATTAATACCTCTTTGTAAAAAATTAATTGTAATAAATACAATTATTAGGCCTGCGCTGTATATTAGCTATTATAAATTATAAACGCCTTCCTTTATACATTCCTCAATGGCAACACTGATCCGTATCCGGCTTTTAACCGCTATGCTGTGTTTTATTATTATTACTAAAGCCTCGGCCCAGCATTTTAACCCGGTAGTGCCGGATAATATTGCCGATCCGTCTATAGTAATGTTTAACCATACTTTTTACCTGTATGGCACTACCGATGTTAATCACGGCCTTTCAATGGCTGGTCCGCCGGTGGTATGGAAATCAACCGATTTTGTAAACTGGAGCTTTGCCGGCACCCTGATTAATGGCATCGACTGGAAAAAAGCTTATACCTATACCGATAGCAAAGGGGCCGCTAAAACAGGCTACTTCCGTTACTGGGCGCCGGGTAAGGTGTTGCAAAAAGAAGGCAAATATTATCTGTTCGTCACTATTGTTAAGCCCGATGAAACCAATGGCACTTACGTGCTAACGGCCAATAAGCCCGAAGGGCCTTTTAATTTCACCAACGGTAAGGGCCTGTACTTTAACCAGCCTGATAGTATTCAGTATGACGCGCACCCGGTAGCGCCCGATATTGACGGCGATCCGTTTGTTGATGACGATGGCAGCGCCTATCTTTTTTGGCGCAGGCGCAAGGCCGCCAAACTCAGCGACGATTGGCTGAGCCTGGCCGGCAAGCCTATAAACGTGCCTACTGGTCATGACGGCTATTCAGAAGGGCCGCTGATGTTTAAGCGTAACGGCATTTACTATTATCTGTATACGCTTTCGGGCAGCGCCAATTATTGCTATGGCTACATGATGAGCCGCAAAGGGCCATTAGGGCCGTTTGAGGCGCCTCCGGCGGGTCAGGATATTGTGATACAATCCAATCTGGACGCGGGAGTTTGGGGTACGGGGCATGGCAACGTGCTGCACCTGCCCGGTACCGACGATTATATTTTTGTTTACCTTGAATTTGTGGAGGGCAGTACCACCCGCCAGGTATTTGCCAACCGGATCCACTTTAATGCCGATGGCACTATTCAACCGGTAAAAGCCGACCTGAACGGCGTGGGTTATATCGGCAAAAACAGCCAGAAACACGTTAACAGGGCGGCTACCGCGAAAGCTACTGCTTCCAGCTCAAAAGCCGACAGGATAGTAAACGCCCGGATAGAAACCAACCCGGCGGCTATTAAAAACGTTAACGGGTCGAGATTTACCGGTCCTACGGTGAAAGCGGTTTCGCGCACATTTACCTATCAGCCGCGAAATGTTACCGACGCTAATAACGGCACCCGTTGGGTAGCCGCGGCTGACGATCAATCGCCCTGGCTGATGCTTGACCTGGGGAAAATCCAGAAAATAAAAACCTGCGAAATGTATTTCTCGCTGCCATCAATGGGCCAAACCTGGATGCTGGAGAAATCGGCAGATGGCACAACCTGGCACACCGTTAAAAGCCAGGGTACAATGGTAATGGCTTCGCCGCAAGTAGCAAACAACATCGGCAAAGCCCGTTATTTAAGGCTTCACATCCTGAAGGGAATGGCCGGTTTATGGGAAATGAAGGTGTATTAGGCACGGAGGTTAAAAACTGCTACTCCTTTTTACGCGGCGCATCATCCGTACTTAATGTGTAAGATGGCGCCGAAGCGTCCCAAGCCTGCTGCAACCTGTCGGCATCTGAGGCATCGTCATTCCCGGTGCCGGGCGTAATATCGTCAAACCCGTTTGAATGGATGTCTTTCTGGCTTTGCTGATCATCTGACGCGGAATTATCCGTATCGTCGGGCGGGATATTATTGTTGGGTATGATCATGGTTTTATAGTTTTATGTTTATAGCAACAGCTGTCACCGGGTGGTTGTTTTAAATAACGGCATGACTATCCATAATAAATATTACATGCAGTCCATTTGATATTGCTATATTACCTTACCAATTATAATGCGGGCATACAGCCCAACATAGCATAATTGTTACTATCCGGTCAGGATACAGCAGGACGGCTATGTATGGGTAATGTTTGACATTTACTTAGCCAATTAGTTAAACCGGACAAATCCGCTTTATTTTTATTATTTAAGCCCTTTTATGATGAAGAAGCTGTTATTGATCGCCCTGTTATTTTTATCCCAATTATCGTTCGCTACTGATTACTACGTAGCGGTTAACGGTAACGATGCCAATCCGGGCAGCAAAAGCAAACCTTTTGCCACTATACAAAAAGCGCAATCGGTAGTAAACCCCGGCGAAACGGTTTTTATCCGCGGAGGCACTTATCACATGACCGAGGCACAGATAGCCCGCACAGCCGGCAATTATGCCTGCGTTACCTATCTGGACAAAAGCGGCGAGCCCAACAAATATATTAACTACTTTGCCTATAAAGGCGAAACCCCCGTGTTTGAATATTCGGCCGTAAAACCTGCTAATAAGCGCGTAGCGGCCTTTTATGTAGTAGGTTCCTATATTCATTTTAAAGGCTTTGAGGTAACCGGCGTACAGGTAACCATTAAAACCCACACCCAGTCGGAGTGCTTCGAGAACCGCGGCAACAACAACATTTACGAGCAGCTGAAGATGCACGACAGCATGGCTATTGGCCTTTATCTTATAGCAGGCGGCAATAACCTGATCCTGAACTGCGACGCTTACCGCAACTGGGATTACTTCTCCGAGAACGGCCGTGGCGGCAATAGCGACGGCTTCGGCAGCCATCCGGCGGCGGGCGGCAAAAACAACATATTCAGGGGGTGCCGCTCATGGTTTAACAGCGACGATGGTTACGATTGCATTAACGCGCACGAAGCTACCATGTTTGATCATTGCTGGGCGTTTTATAACGGTTTTAATAAAGATTTTCAAATTGAAGGCGATGGCAACGGCTTTAAGGCGGGCGGTTACGCGCGCCGCCCTGCCAGCCAGGTGCCTGCAATTGTACCGCAAAATACCGTGCAATTTTGCCTTGCCGTGCGCAATAAAGCAAGGGGGTTTGCCGCTAACTATCATATCAACGGCAACTTTTGGTACAATAATACCGCTTACAAAAACGCGGTTAATTTTGATTTTACCAACCGCATCCGCGAAGAGATTTATGGCGATGTACCCGGCTATAACCATAAATTGCGTAACAACCTGGGTTTTAACGGCGGTAAAGAAATGGTAATGCTGGATACCCTTAAAAGCGATGCCGCCAACAACTACTGGAACCTTAAACTGACAGCCACCGCGGATGATTTTTTAAGTTTGGACGAAGCCCAGCTGATTGCCCCGCGCAAAGCCGACGGCAGCCTGCCCGATATTACTTTTATGCACCTGAAACCTAACAGCCAGTTTGTAGATAAAGGCCAGGATATCGGCTTCCCTTTTAAAGGCAAGGCGCCGGATCTGGGCTGTTTTGAATCGGGGAAATAATATTGACATCCATAAATAAACCTAAAATGAGAATGAATACCGTAAATGCTTTAAAATTCAGCGCCGCACTCGCTTTCCTGATGTGCTTTGGCGTTGTTTTAACCCATGCGCAGCAAACCGTACCATTAAAATGGCTGAATGCTGTCCCTACCCGAACTACCGGCGTTAGCTGGGGCGTGCCCTGGCCGCAGGGCCAGGTTAAAAAAACGGCCGCTTTTGTACTGTCTAAAGCGGATGGCGGCACCATCCCCGTACAAAGCTGGTCAATGGCCTATTGGCCGGATGGTTCTGTAAAATGGACCGGCCTGGCAGCCGTAGCCGATTCGGGCGTGCAGAATATGTCATTAAAAGTAATTACCGCGAAAGAACAGCCTGCCGTAACATCACCATTAAAGGTAACTGACGATGGGCAAACCATTCATATCAATACCGGTGTTATGCAATGTACCGTTGCTAAAAGCGGGAATATGGTTGTTCCATCAATTAGCGTGGGTGGCAAGGATGTCGCGACCGACGGCCAGTTAACCTGCCTTTTGCAAAACCGTGCCGACGGCGATCCGGAAATGGAAAGCGCTATTACCAAACAAAAGTTTTTAGGTACCGTTGCTAAAGCGGTGGTTGAACAAAATGGTCCGCTCAGGGCTGTTGTACGTTTGGAGGGCCAGTTTAAAGCGGTAAACGGCAGTCGCAGTTTTTTACCGTTTATCGTGCGTTTATACTTCTATTCAGGAGTGCAAAATATCCGTATGGTGCATACGCTTATATTTAATGGCGACGATAAGAAAGACTTTATTAAAGGTTTGGGTTTAACATTTACCGTACCCTTCAGGGAAGAAGTTGAAAACCGCCATGTACGCTTCTCGGGCGAGGATAACGGCATATGGGCCGAGCCCGTGCAGCCGCTTAACGGCCGCAGCCCAAGCCCATATTCTTACGATCAGGCAGAAGGTAAACGTATACCCAGCGTAAAAGAAGCCCCTAACCAGAAAAGATTATATGATAACATGGCCAGCTGGAACGATTACAAGCTGGTACAGGGAAGCGCCGATGGCTTCAATATCCAAAAACGCACCAATGGCGCCAGCAGTTACCTGGATGTAGTGGGCGGAAAACGCGCTACCGGTTTAGCCTTTGTAGGCGATGCAAGCGGCGGTTTGGCGCTTTCGCTGAAAAACTTCTGGCAATCCTATCCGGCAGCTTTGGAAATAAAAGGCGCGCATACACCTAAGGCACAAATTAACATCTGGATGTGGTCGCCTTATAACGATGCCATGGATATGCGCCATTATGATACCACCGCTCATGACCTGCTGATCACCTATGAAGATGTGCAGCCTGGTTTCAGCACCCCTTATGGCGTGGCGCGTACCAGCGAGATCATGATTAACCCCTACTCGGCTATGCCAACAAACCAGCAGCTGGCCAACAACGTAACCGAAACTAATAATACTACTTTATTGGTTTCCACACCGCAATACCTGCACAGCGTTGGCGCGTTTGGTATATGGAGCCTTCCTGACCGCTCAACCAAAGGCAAAAACTGGATAGAAGACCAACTGGATAAGGCAATCGCATTTTATCAGCAGGAAATAGACCATCGCGAATGGTATGGTTTCTGGAATTACGGCGATGTAATGCACTCCTATGACGCCGCACGCCATAGCTGGAAATATGACATGGGCGGCTTTGCCTGGGATAACACCGAACTATCAACTGACTTATGGCTCTGGTACAGCTTCCTGCGAAGCGGCAGGCCGGATATTTATAAAATGGCCGAAGCCATGACCCGCCATACCAGCGAGGTGGATTGCTACCACTTAGGTAATATGGCCGGACTGGGCTCAAGGCATAATGTAAACCACTGGGGCGATGGTTCAAAGGAAGTGCGCGAAAGCCAGGCCGTATTGCGCCGCTGTTTCTATTACCTGACAACAGACGAACGCACCGGCGACATTATGCACGAAACAGCTATGAATGCCGACAGCGGACTGGCGCATGTGGATCCGCTGCGCGAGATTTTGCCAAAAAGCAAATACCCCACTCACGCCCGTTTCGGACCAGATTGGATAGCCCTGGTTGGCGACTGGATGACGGAGTGGGAACGTACCGGCGATGTTAAATGGAAAAACAAGATATTGGTTGGTGTAAGCGATTTTGCTAAAATGCCTCATGGGTTTTACTCGGGCAAAGGCAAGGACGCGGGTATGGGTTACGATCCTAAAACCAACCACATGTATCAGCTTGACCAAGGGGATATTGGCAGCCTTCACCTGGCAACTTTAATGGGGGGCATGGAAACGGCCTGGGAGTTAAGCCCGATATTAAAAAGCAAGGATTTTGACCGCTTGTATTTACAATATACTTCCTTATATGGCGCCCCGCTTGAAGAGCAAAAGGCTGTTTTTGGCGATGATGTAAAAAGTGTATTAGGCGAAAGCCAGAGCGATTATGCCCGCCAGCCCGCTTACGCTTATTACGTAACCAAAAATCCTAAATATGGCAAACGTGCCTGGGAATACTTTTTACCAAGCCAGCCTCGCGGCTTTGGCGGCGCTGGCAGACAAGGCGGCAGGGCTGGCGCGCCAGCCGGGGCGGCCCGGGGAGCGGCAGGCCGGTTTGCCGGCCGTGCCGGCGGACGTGTGCCGGGTGCTGGCCGTTTTGACTCGCAGGTGCTAAACGGGCCTATGGTTCTGAAACCGTTGAACGAGATCAGGAACGTATCAACCAACAGTACTGCGCAATGGTGCCTTAATGCCATTGAAATATTACAGTTGGCCGGCGACCAAATGCCTGAAAATAACCCGGCATGGGATACTAAATAAAAAATAAATATTATATCGTTATTACGAGCGATAGCGTAGTTTAATCCCCAATTTGCAAAAAAGATGATGCAGGTTGGGGATTGCCGCTTCACTACGCTTCTCCCGTAATGGCACAGAAACTATAACCGATGAAAAAGCTGCTTTACCTGTGTGTATTAATTACCGCTACCGGCTATGCCCAAACACCCGGCAGGCTCATTTATGCCGACGATTTTTCAAAGCCCCTTGACAATAAAACATGGGTAGCCGAAATTGAGCCGAAGCCAACCGGTGTATCAAAAGTTTATACAAAAAACAGCTCGCTTATACTCGATACCAAAGGGGGTGTTACCGTATGGCTGAACAAGGTATTACAAGGCAATATCCAGATTGAATATGACCGCCAGGTTTTGGTGGGTACCGGCAAAAACGACCGACTTTCGGATTTTAACCAATTCTGGATGGCCACCGACCCGCATAACCCGAACCTGTTTACCCGAAGCGGTAAATTTGAGGCTTATAATAACCTGCAGCTTTATTATGTAGGCATGGGCGGCAATACCAATAAAACCAACCGTTTCCGGAAATACCTGCTCAACGGCACTAAGCCGGTAATTAAGGAATATCTGGATGCCGCGCACTTATTGAAAGCTAATACGGTATATCATATCAAAACCATTGTAAACAAAGGCGTAACCAGCTTTTGGGTAAATGGCGAATGCTACTTTACCTATACAGACCCGGAACCATTAACCTCCGGCTATTTTGGTTTCCGCTCCACCTGGTCAAGGCAGGAAATAAAGAACCTGAAGATCTATCAGTTAAAAGATTAATCAAATATAAGATATAGCCTTTTGGTATTGAAGGAACGAAGCAATCAGCCTCGCCCTAAACGGCGAAGCCCTCATGAATACCTTTGAAAACGATTAAAACATGAATAATCCTTTTCCGGCAGCTACCTTGTGGACACATGTTACTGTTCACCATCTGCTCCTTTAGGAACAAAAGAATGGTAGCATTTAACAAAAACAGGGATTGCGCTCCGGTAGGCGCGCTACTTAACAGGCTTTACAATTGCTTATTTTAAGGGCAGTTAAACCATGTCCATGTCCTGATGGTAATGTACATTTTTTGATCATATTGCTACCGGCATTAAACCCTTTGAAGCTGTTTAAATTTGATTCATTAGCTATTATTATAAACATTAAACCATCGCGTCATTGACGTTCTTTATTGTTTTTAGACAGCTACTGAGGACGTATTTTTGTTTTACTTATTTTTTAGACGATTTAGCCCTGGGGTTAAAATCCAAGGCCAGGTTTACCCAATGGGCCAGCTGTTTTTGCGTGCGCAAATAATTTTCATCCACGTATAAATACCCCTTCATGTTAGTGCCCGATCTGGACATGGGGGTGCAGCCATCCTCCTCAATAACGGCATCATAAATTTCGGGGGCTACGCGTGCCAGCATTTTATCCTTCTTTACGGCAACGCATATTTTATCATCAACTAAAAAGCATAAACCGCCAAACATCTTTCTCTGCTCCACATTAGTAATTCGTTCGGCAATCAGCTCGCGTACACGGTTGGCCAGTTGTTCATGATAAGCCATAAAAAGGTATTTTTATGTAGATGAAACCAAATGTACTGTTTTGCTATTTAATTTAGCAACAGGGATTAGAAATTTTCATGAATATAGGTCATTATCCTTGTCAATTCAGCCCGAATAACGGCCGTGGGCTGATTAAAATTATTGTTCATAAAGCTAAATGCCAGGCGTTTGCCTGTACGTGTTAACAGGTAGCCGCTTTGGTTATAGTTATTGCTTACCGAACCTGTTTTGGCCCAGATAAACGGCTGGCCATTATCGGTCTGATAAACATCTTTCAATGTTCCTGACAGGCCTCCGGCGGGGAACAGGCTATGGAGTAGTTGCTCATCTTTCAACTCCGGCATTTTAATAAGCAGGCTGATCACATCGCGCGGGGTAATCAAATTATAACGCGACAGGCCCGAACCATCTACCCAGCGCGGCTTGTCGGGCAAATTGGCCAGGTAAGTTTTAAGGGAATAGTTAATTACCGAATCGGTATTTAAAACACCGAACCGGCTGGCTGAACATACCAGCAGCAATTGCTCGGCAATAAAATTATCGCTGGTTTGCAGCATCAGCTTGTATACCGAATCGGCTTTGGCATTGTAAATTGTTTTAACATCGGCAGGTACCGGAATATGCACTTCGCTTATTGTTTTTTTAAGGGTATCCTGCAAAAGCGCCAGGGTAAGCGAAGCTGATGTTTTCCACGGGATCTCCTGCTCAAAATTAGCGGGTACGGGCATGGGCGGATAAGTAAATGTGTTATTGGCCCAGTTGCGCTTTACGGTAAATACCAAAGGGCGATAGCCGCTATCGCATTTTAAAGAATCGCTGAAATAGGCCGGGCTAATTTTCAGGCTTCCATCTGCGCCTGCATAAATCCGGGCCAGGTTACCCGCTACCGGCAGTTCATTTATTTCGGCCTGGTAGTACTCGTTATAATCGTCCCAGGCCCAGCCGGTACCGTAAAAATTGTTTTGGTAACGGCCCGAAGAAAAATACAGGTGTTTATCGCTTTTACTTAAAAAATCAGCCGCCGCGTTTCCCTTCAGGGTATAGTGCAAAAATGAGGGATCGCCGGTGCCCCAGCAGATCAGCGAATCGCCGCGGATAACGTATTGTAAACCGGGGACAGCATCGCCCAGCATTTTAATACAGGTGTAAAAGGTAAGCAGTTTGGTATTTGAGGCAGGGGTAAAGTATTTATCGGCGTTAAGCTCATAAACCATCTGCTGTTTATCCATATCATACAGGGCGAAACCGGTAAAATGATCATTCATTATTTCCGATTGCTTAAACAGCTTCCTGATTTTTCTTTTCTTTATGGTTTGCGCCTGTACAGCGGTGCAGCTCAGCAGGTATGTTAAAACAAGTACAGCAAACAGTTTAAAGCGCATGAAACGGAGGAATTATTACCTTATTTAATTGTAAATTTATAGTGCAATTATAAACAGGTGCAATTTAATATAATCAAACGGTTTACTTATCCCAGTTGTTTTGGGCTATTGCTGCTTGCGCTATTGTGCCCGCTTAAAACAAAAGCCCAGTATTTTGATATTACAGGCGGTAAAAAACGGGTAAGCATCCCTTTTAAGCTGGTGCGCAACCTGGTGATTGTGCAGTTACGTATTAACAGCAAGGGGCCGTTTAATTTTGTAATGGACACCGGCGTAGGCGGCATGGTAATTACCGACCCGGATTTGCTTGATTCCATCGGTATTACAACAAAACGCAGTATTAAACTATACGGCCTGGGCGGGCAGGATTATGAGGCATACGTTATCCCTCATATACAGGTTAGAATGCCAAATATCAGCAGCTTTTTGATGCAGGCGGCGTTATTAAAAAATGATCCGTTCGGCCTTTCCGCTTACGCGGGGATGCCTGTACACGGCTTGCTTGGTTACGACTTTTTTAACAGCCTGGCCGTCCGGTTTAATTTTACCGACAGCACAATGGTAGTTTCGCGGCCGGAGAATATGCGCCTGTTAAAAAAAGGAATCAAGATCCCTATTACCATAGAAGATAAAAAGCCTTACCTGGTAGCCAATATTAAAATGCCCGACGGGAAAATGGTTGCCAGTAAATTGATTATTGATTTGGGGGCCGGCCACCCTTTGTCGCTTGAGCACCTGGTGCAGCAAAACGGCATGCCTGTTAATTTTGTAGCCGCTAATTTAGGGATGGGGCTTACCGGGCCGGTTAACGGGTATATTAGCCGGGTTGCTGAAATAGAATTGGGGAAATATAAACTAAAAAATGTAATTACATCTTTCCCCGACATGGCCTACCTGAAAACGCAGGTAAATGTTACCCCGCGAGATGGCAACCTGGGTATTGGTTTGCTTAAACGGTTTACTATAGTATTGGATTACGCCGGCAAAGCTATGTACATTAAACCCGGCCCCTATTTTAAACAACCGTTTGAGCACGATATGAGCGGTATGGAATATTATTTTGGCGGCGCCGATTTCGATCACCTGATTATCGGGCGGGTGGAGCCCGATTCGCCCGCCTATAACGTAGGTTTAATGCCCAACGATGAAATTACAAGCATTAATTTAAAGCCTGTTGGTAAAATGAGCATTGAAGAAATAGACGATATTTTCCGGTCAAAAGATGGCCGTAACCTGCTGCTGCATGTATCGCGCAATAAATCCTTCGATAGTATTATTCTTACGCTTAAAAGGCGCATATAAGCTGCGGCTACTTCAGCTGGCTAATATTTTCAAAAAAAGCGGATTGCAGATCAAGCAGGGATTTTACTTTCATTTTTTCGCCGTAGGTATCAAAACATAAAAACTGTGTATGTTCGGGATGGTCCCTCTTTTGTTTTTCGAAAAAATTAAAGGTTTCAAAAAAGTAATGGTTGGTAATAACATTGTTCTTGCGGTCAACCTGTGAGGCATTAAGCCTGAAACCTATTCCATCAATCCAACCGTGGATCTTTGAATGTAGCGATGCGCGCATGTTACTCATGGTTAATGTTTTATTAATTTTAACGAAAGCGAAATGGTATTGTTTAGGCTAATATTTTTTAACTTATAAACAATCGTCAATAAACTTTGTTAATAACGCTGATATATAGATAAATATATCTGCCAAATGGCCATACAACCCTTGTGCGTGTAAATATTTACATTGATATTTGTAGCATGTTAAAACTGTCGCGATACTTGTTATTGGCAAGCCTGTTAGCTGCCGTTTCGGTGTACTCCTGTAAAAAGGGCGCTGAAGGGGATAAAGGCGATACAGGGGCTACCGGCGTTGCTGGCGCTACCGGCGCTACCGGGCCCGGCGGGCCGCAAGGAGCGAATGGCAACACCGGTGTTACCGGCCCAACCGGAAGTATTGGCGCTACCGGCAATACCGGTTCTGTAGGTGCAACAGGGGCTACGGGCGCAACCGGCGCCGGCGCAACTGGGGCTACGGGCGCAACAGGGGCAACCGGCGCTTCCGGAACCCAGGCAGCAAGCTATATATTGGCAAACCGTTCGGTTATTTTAACCGGCAATACCCGTTTTGCTGTACAGGCTATAACACAGGATATTGTTGACAAAGGGGTAGTATTGGTTTATTTCAGAACTACCGGTTCGGCTGTATGGTATGCGCTGCCTTATGAAGAGGATAATCTTACCTTAAAATTAGTGGATCTGGGCGTAGGCTTTATTGATGTTAAGGCCAATTTTAACTCGGGCGGATTGGATTTCCGGGTGATCATTATAACAGGTACAACACTTAGTACGCTACAGATAACACATCCTGGCCTTAATATGCAGGATTATAATCAGGTGTCATCAGCATTGAACATCAAAAACTAAAAATTTATATTATTTTCATTACAAAGCCGGTATTACTGGCTTTTTTGGCAATAATATGTAACAATGCTATGAATATTAAAAATTTGAAGTAAAGAAATTGAACTTTTGCACCCTGATAGCAAAGGGTAGTGATAAATAAATACCATCGCCCCGGAATTATCGGCTTTTAAGAATTATGAAACGTATATTTTTATTTTTTTCTCTTGTATTCTCCCTTTTTGTTTGTGATTTAGCGACGGCCCAAAGCGGGCATACCATAAGCGGCCTGATAATCGACACTACCAAATTAAGCGTCCCCGGCGCCACGGTTAAAATAAAAACAGAAAAGGGCGACAGCACCATACGCGTAACCGGCATTGACGGTAAATTTGTTTTTACCGGCGTGCAGGCCACTAAATTAACACTTACGGTTACCTCTATAGGCTATGAAGGCATTGTTAAGCATTTTGTGCTTGGTAACGACACAAAGTCGTTAGAGTTAGGCAACGTTACATTAAAGTCGGAATCAAAATTGCTGAGCGGCGTAACCATTTTAGGGATAACCCCCGTTACTTTAAAAGAAGATACCACACAGTATAGCGCGGCAGCCTATAAAGTGCGCGAAAACGCGCCGGTTGAAGACCTGGTAAAAAAGCTGCCCGGTGTTGAGGTTGATAACGATGGTACCATCACAACCAAAGGCAAGGCTATTACAAAGATACGGATTAACGGGAAAGACGTTTTTGGCGGCGATTTACAAAGCATCACCAAAAACCTGCCTGCCGATGTAGTAGAAAACATCCAGATGATTGATGATTACGGCGATCAGGCTAATTTAACCGGGATTAAAACCGGCGAGCCTGACCAGATCATGAATATCACCATCAGGCAGGACAAAAATTATGGTTATTCATTAAATGCTACCGGCGGCGCGGGTAAAGATGCCTTGCCATCTCCGCAACCCAATAGCACACGTTATGAAGGCCTGGTTAACAGCTTTAGCTTTAACGGCAGCAGGCAAATCTCCATTTTGGGTAATTTGAATAATGTTAACGCCAATACGTTCGGGTTTGGCGGCCAGGGCGGCGGAGGCGGAGGCAATGCTGACGGTATAACCAATGTGCATACCGGCGGCATTAATTATCGCGACCAATGGGGGCCAAAGCTATCGGTTTATGGCAGCTATAGTGTAGCTGATAATACAACCAATACAGATAGATTTTCCACACAGGATAACTTTGGCTCGTTCACGGATATTACTACCAGTCACCAATCCGCTAACAGCGTTAACCACCGCTTTACCTGGAACATGGAGTATAAGCCGGATACCCTGAACTATCTGAAAATAATGCCCAATTATTCTTATTCAAACTCAACTACTCATTATAATGATGAGGTTGCAAGTATTAATTCGGGCGATACGCTTAAGCATTATACATCTAATTCGCTCAGCCATTCCAACTCGCCAAATTTTGGTACCACGGTATTATACAACCACCGTTTTAAGGCAAGCGGCCGCAATTTGAATGTGTATATTAGTGCTAATTCCAGCCATTCGGATCAGGATCAGAACCAAATGTATGATTATAGCATAAACCAGCCTACAATTAACCCCGACCGGTTAATCAATACCGGCAGCCGGATAACTTCCATTGGTACAAGCCTATCTTATCTGGAGCCCCTGTCAAAGGTGTCGTTCCTGGAGCTTAATTATGCTTTTAACCATTCACATACTACCAGTGAAAAAGAAACAGATACGCTGTCGGCCGCGGATGTTTATGAAATTTCCCCGCTTTTAAGCAATGATTACAACTATAATTTCACCACCAATAAAGTGGGCTTAAATTACCGTTTCATTGAGCAAAAGTATAATTATACTTTAGGTGTGGGTGTGCAGCCTGCCGTGCTGGATGGGTTTTCGCCAAGTAAAGGAACAGCTACGCATGTTTCTACCTTTAATATTATACCTACCGCCCGTTATATTTATAATTTTGCTAAAAACTCGTCATTCAGCGCTAACTATAATGGCTCAAGCGTTCAGCCTTCTTTTGATCAGTTGCAGCCTGTTACCGATTATTCTAACGATTCGCGTTATGTACAAGGTAATGCTTTCCTGAAACCATCGTTCCGGAACAATTTCTTTTTACGATATAACCGTTTTAGTTTTGAAACCGGCGATACATTTTTCCTGAACGCGCGATTCTCACAGGTAAATAACAGTATCGTATCAAACAGTAAAACTTACTCAAGCAATTATACCATTGATCCAAAGCTGGCAGGAAAGATACTTACAACCTATCAAAACGCGGATGGTTATTATACAGCCGATGGGCGTATATCTTACTCAAAACCGTGGGATGAACGTAAGTTTACGCTATCATTTAACGGCCGCGTTTCTTATACTAATGACATAGGTTATAACACCACCGTAGATGCGGCCGGCCTGGAAACTACACGCAAAAACATAAGCAAGAACCTGCAATACCGGCCAGGCCTTCGTTTTCGGGTAGATATAAACGATGTTATTGACGCGCAACTGAATTCCACTTATGCCATTAACCAAACAAATAATACCGACCCCCAATTGGGCGGTGTAAAGACACGACAATTGGAAGTTGATTTGAACGGCAAGAATTATTTTTGGAATGACTGGACCTTTAGCTATGATTTTAGCCATAATGTAAACTATGGCTACACTCAAAAAGTAACTAACCCTAATATTTTAAACCTGTATGTTGAACGCCGGTTCCTGAAAAACAATATGGCAACCATCCGTATATCAGGCAATGACCTGTTTAACCAAAATGCGGGATACTCAATTACAAATACCAGCAATTACCAAAATGAAAGCAGTGTAAACAGGCTTGGGCGTTATTTCCTGGTTACGCTTAACATTCGCCTGCAGAAATTTGCCGGTAAAGCGCCAAGCGGACCGGATGATCTTAATTCTGATGGCGGCGGCGGTCGTGGTCGTCGTGGTGGCGGGGGCGGTCGCGGCGGTCGTGGTGGCGGCAGCTATGGCGGCGGTTTCTAAGCAGCTTAAAAACATAAAAAAGGCGCCTCCGATTATGAGAGGCGCCTTTTGTTTATGATATATAGTGTACTTTTAAGCAAGTACTTTGTTAATCACTTTTTCCAGTTCATCCAGGTCAAAGGGTTTGGCCAGGTAGGTTTCGGCACCCGCGTGTTTGGCTAAAAGTTGTATATCGCTGTTGGCCGAAAAATAGATAACCGGGATGTGTTTCAGATCGTTGGTGCTTTTTAGCGTTTGTGTAGCAACAATTCCTCCTGCATCCGGTATCCAGTTATCCATCAGGATAACCGATGGAGTAATGGCCAATATCCTTTCGGTAATCTCATTACAATCCGTGTAGGTAAAAACTTCCCAGCCCTGTTGGGTTAATATATAGGAACAGATAGAAAGGATATCCTCATCGTCATCAAAAATGGCGATCCTTTTTCCGGGGTTACTCATTATATATATACGGTAGTTGCTTCTCAAAAATATATATATAAGACAAAGTTTGCAACTAAATGTTTGAGCACTATCACCTATATTTTTTTTAATCCTTTTAGCCGGTTAGGATCATAATGTAAGCCCGGTGTAAGCCAAAACAAAAGGATCACCCTGGAGTACCTGAAATTGAAGGGCGATAACAGCAGGGTAACCGCCAGTAATATGCTGACATACAACCACGGCGATTCGCTGCCCGTTAATACATAGGTGCCTACCGCGAAGGCCACCATTTGCGCTACATTCATGGCATAGCTTACAAACATGGCTACATAAAAATATCCCGGTTCAATTTCAAAGGTATAATTGCATTCGGGGCAGGTTTTGTTCATTTTTTGAGCCTTAAAACTGTACATACCGGTAGCAAACATATTGCCCTGGCGGCATTTGGGGCATTTGGCATGCAGCGCGGCGTTAAATGCGGAAGGGGCGGTATCTAAAGTTAAATTTTTCATGATGCTGGGTTATTAATCTGTTTTTTTCTGAATTCTTCGGGGGTTAGCCCGGTATATTTTTTAAAAAATTTGGTGAAATAAGAGTTATCGGCAAAATTGAGCCGGTAAGCTACTTCGGCTATGCCGAGGTCCAGGTTAATAAGCAGGCGCTTGGCTTCCAGAATAATCCGGTTGCGGATCAGCTCGCCTGCCGACAGGCCTAAAATATCGGCGCACAGCGCGTTTAAATGATTAGGCGTAATGTATAACAGGGCGGCATAATCCTTTGGCAGCTTTAAGCGCGTATAATTATCTTCAATCAGTTTCCTGAAATTTTTTAACAGCGTAAAATTATAGGGCGTTGTATGCTGATGCGGTTGTTTTTCGCCCATTCTGCCAATTAAAATAAAAAGCTGCAACATTAAGGCCCTTACCATATCGGCCCCCATATAAGCATGATTTTCGCTCTCGCTGAGCAATTGCTCCATCACTTGCCGAACGGCGCCACGATGTTTGGCCGGAATGTCAATTACAGACCTGGCCGCCTGCCCGGTAAAAAAAATAAACTGCGCTAAATAATCGGGCTTTAAAATAAGGGTGTTGATAAAGGAAACCGAAAAATTGATCACATATCCATCAGTATGCCCCTTAAAATTCCAGCTATGCACCTGCCCCGGTATCATAAAATAAATTTGCCAGGGCTTTACTTCAAAATGTTCAAAATCTATGGTGTGGCTGCCACCGCCTTCTGTAAATAATACCAAATGGTAAAAATTATGCTTATGTGCCAGGTGAAGATTTTTATGTACTTGTAAATAAGGCGAAAAGCGACTGATCATGATATCCTCCTGCTCAAAGCCTGATAAGGTGCCTATATCGTAAACCGGGAAATCGCTCTTTATCATAGCACAAATGTACGGTGCAAACTGGTTACGCTATGGTATATATTAAAGCGTTTATGGTATTATTTACTGATTTTAATAAAGCTATGGTATTTTTCATGGAAACAGCATCGGCCCCGGCTTGATTGTGTGAGATAGTTGATTGGAATTAATTCTTTTGTGACATACCCAACCACGACTATTTTTTTATAACTTCATCAGCAGGAACCTATTTTATGAGATTGTGAATAGTTTGATTAAAAGGTGTTCAAAATTCTTTTTACCTGTATTGTTTTTTGTTGCCACTTTGTTAGCTGCCGGTCCTGTTTTAGCCGAAGGCAGTAAGGATTTGGATGTAAATGGCGGCAGCCGGGCTTTTTTGGTTTCCACCGTCGAGACTGATGGGTCTTTTTTATTCCCAACGCTGGGCACCATGAAAGTTTATGCCAAAGCCGGAGAAATTATTAATGTAGGTTCGAGCGTGCAGGGTAATGGTTTTGGCACCATTAATTTGCGGGCACCCAATGGCAATACTTACACCAGTGGTAACTCAACCACGGTTGGTTTTATTGCTAATCACGATCAGGAAATGGCCGGTCCGCTGCCCGCTTCAGGTGGTTATACGCCTTATACCCGTATCGTTCAGGCCGAGGAGGAAGGTATATGGGAGGTGGATTTTGTTTCGCAAACCAATGGGTTAAACAACGAAAACCCAATACCGGTACCTGTGCCATCGGGCACAAACTGGACACAACCAAACGGCGAGTATATTACCGCCTTTGACATTACCGTAATGACGGCGGCAAGCACACCCTTAAAAGGCCGGGTTTATACTAATATATTTTTGGGCATGCTGGGTACTTTTGATGTAGGTTTTAATGGTATTTTTAACATATTAACTAAAGACGGGTATAAATATACATTGGATAATAACGGGCAGGCCGGTAATGGCTTCTCCTTTTTTGTAAATAATAAAGGTTTCAGAAAAAGCGATGGCACAGCATCTTACCAAAGTATAAACAATGCTGATAATGCCAATGTTCAGGACCCACGAGCGCCCGATACGCAAAGTGATATTACTTACAAGATATTTTTTAACGACCCATCGCCTGATCTTCCTGCCACAGCCAAAACACCAGGCGGCGGTACTACCTGGTTATTGGACCCCGTGGCTGCTCCTTCATCAGACCCTACCACATTAACCAATCCTGTATTTACCGGAACCGAGGGGACACCCGGCAAAGCCGGCACTGCTCCATTGGGGGGAGTTTTTGGCTTCACCGTAAACAGGAACGGCACTTATAAAGTAAGCATTGATATTGATCATGATGGCCTTTACAACAGCCCTGTTGATGTAAATCTTTCCGGCACTTCGGTTGCAGGCCCAAACCGGGTAACCTGGAACGGATTGGATGGGCGCGATAATAAAGTACCCATTGGCAACTATACAGCCAATATTACGATTGTTTTATTCGGGGGCGAAGTGCATTTCCCATTTTATGATGTCGAACGCAATGTAAACGGCATTAAGCTTACCCGTACCAATGGTTTCCTATCGCCTGATTTTAATATCTATTGGGACGATACACCCATTACTATTTTGGGCACGCCATCAAATCCTATTAAAACCACCGCGCCGGCTAATAGTTGGTTAAACGGGCATAAGTGGGGCAGCCCCGGCTCAGGATCAATTGATTTTGGTAACGAAAAGGGGGTGGATACATGGTCATTCATTACTGGCGATCCTATATCAACCACCGTAAATTTCCAGGTACAGCAAGCCGATTTAGAAGTTACAGGTATTGCCAATGGAAATGGCGGCTGCGTAGGACAAACGGTAAGTTATGTTATCCCTGTTAAAAACAATGGCCCCAATAATGTTACCGGCAGTAAATTCATTTTCAGCTTTCCGCCCGAATTAAAAGAGATAGTGGTTACTCATGCGCCCGCGACAGGTGCATCATCGGTTATTACCGAGGCAGTGGATACTGCCGCCTATACGGCAAAACTTAACCTCGATAACGGAGCAATAACTACTTTTACCATAACCGGTAAAGTAAGCGCCATGCCCGTGGGGGGCACTATTAGTGTAACCGCGGCCATATTGCGCGGATCTGATATGACAGATCCTGATGCTACTGATCCCGATTCCGCCGCGCCGTCAAACCCACAGGCGGAATGTAATTCAGCGCCATCGGGTACAGGCTGTAACAATATCCAAACCAATAGTATTACCATTTTGGCCCAACCAAATGCCGGGCCCGGTCAAAGCGTGTTTCAGCATGACGCGGCAACTTTAAAAACCGCCACGCCAGGTACCTGGGCGCAATTGGATGCTGTACCTGCCGTTGCAACGGTTACCACACCAACCCAACCCATTACTACGGTTACCGGGCTTAATGATGTAGGCATTTATCATTTCACACTTACCAATGCTAACGGCTGTATGGATACGGTGGCGGTTACCGTTGTACCTAAAAGTATTGATATTCCCAATATTTTTACCCCCAATGGCGATGGTAAAAATGATACCTTCAATATTCCGGATATCCAGTTATTTCCGGGCACGCAGTTAATTATCGTCAACCGCTGGGGTAATGAGGTGTACCGCTCCAATAATTACCAGAATACCTGGAACGGCGAAGGATTATCAGAGGGTACTTATTATTACGTGGTCAATAAAAAAGAGATTACAGGAAGTGTTACCACCTTTAAAGGATGGGTATTTTTAAAACGATAAGGATAATGAAGAGGAGCACCGGATACCTGTTTTTAATACTGCTAAGCTTTGGCTTTAAATGTTATGCACAGCAAGGGATACAGTTTAGTCAGTACGCTTTTACAGGTTTAACCGTTAACCCCGCCTATGCCGGCTATAAAGAAGATTTAACGCTGAACCTGGATAGCCGCCTGCAATGGACCGGGATTGAAGGCGCCCCGAAAACCGGCGCTATAGCTGTTGATGGTGTCACCAGCCCCGATAGCAAGAATATAGGCCTGGGCCTGGTATTTGTGGCCGATCAGTTAGGGCCGCAAACCACTTCATCGGCATATATTAATTACGCCTACCGCCTGCGCCTGGATGATAACGATACCAAAAGGCTCAGTTTTGGCATAGGCGCAGGGGCATCGCAGTACAGTGTCGATAACAGTAAGTTTAATGCTACCGATGGCTCCGACCCCGCTGTAGGCTCGGGCACTATAAGTAAGCTTACCCCCGATCTGCGCTTTGGTATTTATTACAATTCATCCTCTTTTTATGCAGGCGCGTCGGTTCTGAATTTATTAGCAGGTGCCGGGTTTAAAGACAATATAGCGGTTGTGCGCGAAGAACGCACCTTTTATTTCACCACCGGATATATGCTGCCTGTAACCCCAAGTCTGGACTGGAAACCATCCTTATTAGTAAAAGAAGATATGAAGGGCCCAACCAACCTGGATGTCAGTACCAATTTCCTGATCAATAAAATATGCTGGATAGGCGCTACTTACCGTACAGCCGTACCTATATGGAAAAAGGCAGCCTTGCAGAATAACCTGTCTACTCCCGACGCTTTGATAGGGCTGGCGCAGCTTTATATCAATGATCAGTTTCGCATTGGTTACTCTTACGATTTTAATATGACCAAACTGGCCACCTATCAAAACGGAACGCATGAGCTTTCCATAGGGATAACCTTCGGGCGGCGAAGAGAACGTGTATTAAGTCCGCGATATTTTTAGTTTTGTAATATGTTCAAATATTTACCCGGCCTTTTACTTATCCTGATCTTTCTCAGCCCTTTGCGTGCGCAGGACGGGCCAGGCAACAAAGGCCAGGCTAAAAGTTTGTTTATCCGTTATGAATACGCCAAAAGCCTGGCTATATATTTGCAACTGGCACAAAAAAAGAAACCCAAAGCTGATGTTATTGAGGGCGTGGCCGATTGCTACCGCCTGCTGAATAATTATACAGAAGCCGAACAATGGTATGCCCGCCTTATTACCATGCCCGGCGCGCGGGTAATTGATATTTATTATTATGCCGAGGCCTTGTTAAGGAACTTAAAACTGGATAAGGCCAAAGCGGAGTATAACCTGTATTTTGCTAAAAATGGTACCAGGGCGCAACTGGATTTCAAGTTGGCTACCTGCGATTCGGCCGCGGCATGGATGAAAAATCCGACCGCTTATAAAGTAACAGCCGAACCTAAAATGAATACACCCAACAGCGATTGGGGGGTAAACTATGCCGGCAAAACCGCCCTGGTATTTACATCGGACAGGAGAGTGGAGGATTTCAGCATTAAAAAGCCGAGAGACAAACACACGGGCGACTGGTTTAAAATGTTTAACTACGACCTGATTAATGAATTTACCGAGGAAATGAGGTTTGATAAGGGCGATAAGATCAATCTTAGTATTGATTATCATACCGGCCCCATGGTAATTAACGCCGGCGGCGACACAGCCTATATTACGGTTACCACACGCGAAAGTAAAAGCAAGATACCTACCGATCATAATACCGGCAATGAACATATTTACACCCGGCGACTGGAACTGGTCAGGGCTGTAAAACAGGGCGATAAGTGGGGCGGCATGGCCCGCTTCCCATATAATAATGTACGCTACTCCATAGGCCATGCCGCGCTGTCCAAAAACGGACAGTTGATTTATTTTACTTCGGATATGCCTGGCGGCCGTGGCGGGACGGATATATGGTATTGTGAAAAAATGGTTAACGGCAACTGGGGCAGGCCGGTTAACTGCGGCAGCAATATCAATACCCTGGCCAATGAAGCGTTTCCTTCTATCGGTGGTGATAATCAACTGTATTATTCATCCCGCGGATTACCCGGCATGGGAGGCTTTGATGTTTTTACGGCCAAAGGCGCAAGGGCCGATTGGAGCAAGCCTGTTAACCTGAAATACCCGGTAAACAGCACCAGCGATGATTTTTGCTTTGTAACCCGCGACGGCCTGAGCGGCTACTTGTCGTCAAACCGCGAAGGGGGCAAGGGCGACGATGATATTTACAGTTTTATAAATGATGGTAAAGCGCCCGTTAAACAGCCGCAGCAAAATGCGATAGCTGTAGTTAAGCCAACTATCATTCCGCCCGCGGTTGTAACAACCCCGCAACCGCAGCAACAGGCAGCGGTTAAACCACCGGTTACAAGGCCGGTTATGGCAACACCTCCCCCGGTAACCCCGCAAACGGCAATAACAGCTAAGCCTGCAGGTACATTGGTGCTGGAAGGCACTATTACCGACAGCGAAACCAACCAGGGTATTGATTCGGTAACGGTACTGCTGAAAAACACCCGCGGCGACATTGTTTTTGGCAGCCTGGTGAAGCTTAACCAAAGTTTTTCGTTCAAAGTAACCAGCGGACAGGCGTATACCCTGGAAGCCCGGAAGAAAGGATATTATCCGGCTACGCAAAAAATAAGCGCGAATGCCCCGCCTGTTACGGGCACCAATTTTAAGCTGCGAATGGAGCCGCTGGAAATAGGCAAAACTTTTGTGCTGCGAAATATTTATTATGACCTTAACCGGGCTAACATCCGTAAGGATGCCATGACAGAGCTGGATAAGCTGGTTGCCCTGATGAAGGAAAATCCGTCGCTTAAAATAGAACTATCGTCGCATACTGATTCCCGGGGCTCCGATTATTATAACATGCTGCTGTCGCAAGCCAGGGCAACATCGGCCGTGGCTTATATTAAACGCCGGGGCATAGCTGCCGACAGGATGGTGGCCAAAGGTTATGGCGAAACGCGCCTGCTTAACGGGTGCACCAATGGCGTGCCCTGCAGCGAGGAGGACCATCAGCAAAACCGGCGTACCGAGATTAAAGTGATCGGCGGCGACTTTAGCAAGTAAATTTTATATATATGCTAATACAAACCGGACAATTACGGAGTGAAGAATAATAAGAATGGTTTTTAATCGGACCGGCGTAGTTCAGCTAATAAGCCTATTCCAAACAAAAACTTCCGCATGTGCTTAATTCCATTATTTTTGCGGAAGTAGAACAGCAATACCTATATAAATAGTGGATAAAAAATTAGAGGTGTGCCTTACACCGGCCTTGTTGCATTTATACGATGTGCAGAATTATGTTGTAGTGATCATTGATATTTTCAGAGCTACCACATCCATTTGTTATGGCATTGAAAACGGCGCCGAAGCTATTATCCCCGTGGCCGAGGTGGAAGAATGCCTGGCTTATCAGCATAAAAACCCGGAATACCTGCTGGCCGCCGAGCGGAATGGCGAGGTAGTAGCGGGCTTTGATTTCGGTAATTCTCCTTTTTCATACACGGTTGATAAGGTAACCGGCAAAACCATTGTTTTAACCACCACCAATGGCACACAGGCGCTGTATTTATCGCGCGAAGCAAAACAGATAGTTATAGGGTCGTTTTTAAATATTACCTCGTTATGTAACTGGTTAAAAACCACCCACGAGCATATTTTGCTGGTATGCGCGGGCTGGAAATATAATTTTAACCTGGAGGATACCCTGTTTGCCGGCGCGGTGGTAGAACAGCTTAAAGAAACAGCGCGCTATCAACTTGATGATCCGGCTATTGCCGCTAACGACCTGTTTCAGTTAGGCAAACATGATATTAGTGAGTACTTAAAAAAAACCTCGCACAGCGAACGGTTAAAACAGCTTGGGATTGAAAAAGATATCGCGTTTTGCCTGAATACAGATACAGCCACAGCCATCCCGGTATTACAGGATAACAGGCTTGTCAGATTAATCGGGTAACAGGGCGACCTACACAACATCCATTTTTTTGCCGCTATCCGATTTAGAGGCAATACCCGAGCCATACACATACGATTTTTTGTTGCATGAACTGCACCTGTATCTCCGGATCGGGAGCCAGAATAATAGCGTTTTTACTAAAACCCCCCGGGTTGTGCGGTAACTTAATTGGCCCTTTTTGCATTTAGGGCATTTTCTTTGGAGATTTGGGGCTTCCATCGTTAGCTAATAATTAAGAGAAAGCATTAATACGAGTTAATTACCGATGGTAAATATAGCCCAAAGTTGTATAAAATGAAAAAGTTTCCCGGTTTTATTATCAATTAAGCAAGTACGCCAACCGCATTTGTTATAGCAAGAGACAATTTTTGCTTATTAGCCGGTTTCGGCATTAAGGCGGCAGGGCCGGTTTTTAACGCTTTATCAATAATTGCCATAGCAGAAATGGTCGATTGAAAGATAAAAGGAATATGTAAATAATTGTTGAGGTAATTAGCCAGATCTATCCCTGTTATCTGATCGTTAAATTCAATATCAGTTATAACCAGATCGGCGTTTGCTTCCGGCAGGCCTTCAATAGCGGCGGATGCCGATATTGCCGCGCCACATACCTTATGGCCAAGCTGATGTAATGTTTGTATTAGCATGGTGGCGATAAAAGGATCGGACTCAACAATGTAAATATTTAGTTTAAACATAATAATAAGTGACACAGATCAACTTAAAGGGCGTTATTTGCCATGTAAGTTTACTCCTTGTAGTTTTAAAATAGGTGTTGAAAACAAATAAACAGAAATGTTTGCTTATTGCCTATAGGTTAACAGTGGACAAATCCCGGACAAATGACAGGTTAATAAGCACAGACAGTTGCGTAATGGTTAAGTTGAAAATAAGGGAACAACACCATAACGGATACTAAATTTTAGCAAGCATTTCCTCAAAGCTGGTGTCGGCCGGTAGTTGCATTTTTTTGCGCAAACGCTGTTTGGCCTTTTTTATACCTTCAACGGTAATGCCCAGCATGTTTGCCATCTCCTTATTATTAAGGTTTAATTTAATGAGCGATAGCAGGCGCATATCAGTATCGGTTAAATGAGGGAAATTGCGGCGAAGTTTTAAAAAGAAACCCGTGTGTACCTTATTGAACAGCTTTTTAAATTCATTCCAGGTTTCATCAGTCATAATATGCGCCTGCATCAGCGTTTCCAGGTATTCGGCCCGCTCCTGGTTGGTGGAGTGCTCCTTAAATAATTCTATCTCTGCTTTAAACTGTTCAATTAGGGTATTGCTTTGTTTCAGGCTTTCTGTATATAGCTGCAGGGATGTTGTCGCGCTTTTCAACTCCTCGTCCACCTGTCGTTTTTTGGTTAATAGTATTTCCTTGTTTTTTTGGGTTTTTAAGCGATAGCGGTTAAATACCAGCATAAAAATCACAATCAGCAAAAACAATATAAAAATGATGGTATTTCTTTTAAAGGTTTCATTCTGAGCGCGTATTTCCAGGTTTATAAGCTGGGTATGATATTTTTTTACTTCCCATTGTAACCTGGCCCGCTCTACCGCAATCCTGTTGTCGCGCGCGGCTATACTATCGTTAACTATCTCATATTTTTCAGCATATGCTACAGCTTTCGCCGAGTTACCGGTTTTTTGATAAAGGATAGTTTGTTGTTTATACAGTTCCAGGTAATGGGGCAATAGATCATTCTTTGACTTTGCTATCAGCTGTTCTGCCGAATCGAGCCTGATACCCGCCTGTTTGTACCGCCCGGTAGCTAAATTAATAGCACTCATGCGTAATAACGCCGATGCGGAACTACCCGGTTCGCCAAATTTTTGACAGGTGATGTAAGCAGCAGACAGATAAGGCAAGGCTTTTTTATATTGTTCCTGCATAAAATATATCGAGCCGATATTACCTAAAGAAATGCCGATCATGGCGCTGTCTTTATGTGCCCGGGCAATCGTAAGCGATTGGTTAAAGTAGTATAATGATTTTGTGAACTGGTTATAGCTGCGGCAAATAAGGCCCATAGTGGTATTTAAACTGGTAAGCACCCTTTGATCCTTAACAGGACAGGCTAAAGCCGTTTCCAGTAACGAGGTGGCTTTGTCATAATTTTTCAATAGATAATAAAATCGGGCCTGTTCCGCTATGTACCGTGCAATGTGCGGAATACGATCAAAACCCACCTCTTTAAATTTATCATAAGCCTGCAAAAAATACAGGCAGGCTTTGCCGTATCGGTTAAACTTAAAATAAAACAACCCTTCTTTATGTAAATATATTCCCGTTTCAACAGGCATGAAATGGTCGGCTGCGTAAGCAATCGCTTTTTTATAATAAGTAATACTTAATGGGTTATAGCCGCGATGTACAGCATAATAATCGGCCCGTAGCTGGTATATGCAGCATTCCAACGATTGGTCCTTAAGCTGCCGTGCCAATTGCCGGACATTGTTCAACACTGCCATTGCCGTAGCCTTGTCCAAAAAGCGGCAGCTATCCCTGTAAATATTGATGGCTTTTCCTGTTCGGCTTTCATCGTGGGCGCGGGTAAGGCTTTTTTTAAAAGCAGCGAAAATTAAGGCCCCCCGCGGGTTAAGTCCAGCTTTCGCGAAGTTGGGCCTTAAAAAAATAAATAAAAGCAGTAATACTACCGCGCAATTATTAAAAACAGAAAAGTTGCTATTAAACCGGTAACTAATCAGGGTTAATTTCATACAACGGCTATATCTTACTACGCCCGAGTACTTTATACGTAAGTTTAGTTTAGTTTTATCTAAAAGATAAGATGTTTTATTAAAAGGATATATTAAGGTAGCCTTAAATAATAATTTAATTGGCAGTTATACCTTGTCTATCCTTATCCAGGGCATGCCGGCGGCCCTGGCTGCAGCTACGCCGGGGTTGCCATCTTCAAATACCAGGCAATCTTGCGGTTGTACCCCCAGTTTATCTGCTGCTAACAAAAAAGGGTCGGGGTAGGGTTTTCCGTTGGGGGTATCGCCGGCGCAAACCAGTACATCAACCAAATGCGTCAGGCCCAATACTTGTAAGGTTTTCTCGATAGCAGGCCTGCTCCCGCCTGATACCACGCCGATCTTGATTTTCCCGGCATGTGCTTTAAGGTGGTCGGTTACGTGTGCGATAGGTTTAATATGTTCAATATATTCCCCATAAAACAACTGGTATTTTAATGCCGCGAATTCATTGGGATCGAAACTGCTGCCGTAACGTTTATTGATCTCTTTTACTACCTCCGGAATAGGCCAGCCGGCCAGCTCATCAATCATGGCGCCATCTATATGTATGCCTTTATCGGCAGCTACACGGATGTAAGTATCGGTATGGGCCTGCATGTTGTCGGCCAGGGTGCCGTCGCAATCGTATAAAAAAGCTTTATAGTCGCCCTGGCTTAGTTCCAGCAGTTTATTCAATTTAGCGTTATCAACAAACATAGTATCAGCAAAAAATCAGATAGGATCGGGGGTGAAGTTAATGGGTTTGGCGGGGTCAAATAAAACATAGGCGCGCTTCCAGGGCTCATCGCCTATCATCCGCCATTCATGGCCGCTGCCGGTGGTATCCATAGCTATCAAAACTTCACCGGTATGCAGGGTGAACTCCTCGCCGGTAAACGTATTAAAATGCAGCGTGCCGCACAAGCAAAGCACATACTGTGTGGTAGGCGCGGTATGCCAGTGAAAAACGGTGTGCGGCGGCGTTTCCTGAAAGCGTATGGTTTGGCCATCGGTAAACAAGCCATCGGTTAAATAACCGCTTTGTACGTGCGAATGCCCATCGGCACCGGTATTGAGCAGGTATGCTTTTATCATCGCGGCAAAAGTAGGAAGTTTTTGTGATTAAAGCCGGGGCACCTGGATTATACGTTAATAAGGAGTGGGGTGATGAAGCAATCATCATTGCCCCGCCCTAAACGGCGAAGCCCTCATGAATACCTTTGAAAACGATTAAAAACATGAATAATCCCTCTCCAAAGTAGAGGGACTTCAGAAAGAAGCCTCCCCTTAGGGGAGATTTAGAGGGCCCCATTATTGAGCCACCCAAACGGTATCTACAAACCAGCCCTTACTGTCAAAAAAATTATTGACGGTTTTAAAACTGGCTTTTTTGGCGAATTGCGTAATTTGATCGGAGTTATACTTCTGCGATATCTCCATAAAAATATATTCATCTTTATTAAAATGGATCAGCTCGGTATCGGGGATATGCACATCCTGATCCTTTAAACTCACCAGGTAACTTTTGCACGAGCCGGTTTCGGGGTCGTACATGGCATAATGATGAAAGCTGCTGACATCAAAATCGGCACCCAGCTCGCGGTTAATACGGGTAAGCAGGTTCAGATTAAAATTTTTGGTGATGCCCTGGCTATCATTATAAGCAGCCAGGATAGTGTCGGGGTCCTTTTTCAGATCGAAACCCATAACTACCATATCGCCGGGGTTTAAATGCTTCCGCAACTCACCGCAAAAAGCAGCGGCGGCGGCAATGGGCATGTTGCCAATGTTGGCGCCCATAAACAATACTACCTTCCGGTTATTGGAAATAACGGCGGCTTTTTGCAGCATTTCAAAATATTCCCCGTTTAAGCCTTTTATCTTTAAGCCGGGCAGTGACAAAGGCAGCGTAGCATTCAGCGAAGCGATAACGTGGCTTGAAATATCAATAGGCAGATAAGTAAAGTTTGCCTTTTGCTGCAACAGTTTCTTTAGTAAATGGGTAGATTTGGTAGCATCGCCGGCGCCCAGTTCAATCAGGTCAAACGGCTGCCCGTCTTTCAGCATCGTGGTGGCTAAACCATCAGTTTGCCGGGTAAATATTTCCATCTCGCAATCGGTCAGATAATATTCCGGGCAGTTCATGATCTGTTGAAAAAGACGATCGCCTTCGGCATCGTAAAAATATTTGGATTGCAGTTGTTTAGGCTCCGATGTTAACCCGGTTACCACATCCTCCAAAAACCGGCTTTTAAATGTTTCCGGATGAGTTGATCTGATCTTCGTTAATGCTTGCATCGTGTTTTTCATAGGTTTTATTGGGCAAGGCGTATGCCGGTAAAATGCCATCGTAAATTGGGATGAAAAAAATTGCGGTAGGTAATACGGCTATGCCCCGGGGGCGTAACTTCCGATGCGCCGCGCAGCACCTTTTGGTTTACCATAAACTTACCATTGTATTCGCCAATAGCGCCCGGGGCCTTGCTGAAACCGGGATAAGGCAGGTAAGCGCTTTCCGTCCACTCCCAGCTTTTGCCCCATTTAAACTGTGTGGCAGCTACTTCCCATTCAAACTCCGTGGGCAGGCGCAGGCCCTTCCAGGCCGCATAGGCATAAGCCTCGTAATAACTGATATGGCCTACCGGCTGGTGCAAACCGAGCTTTTGCAGGCCATGATAGGTATAATTATGCCAGTCGCCATCAATTAAATGCCAGTAAAGCGGTGCTGTTATCTGATTGCAGTTTACCCAATCCCAACCCTGTGCATGCCAGTGGCGAAAATCCTGGTACCCGCCGGCGTTTATAAATTCCAGGTATTCGGCATTGGTTACCTGGTTGGGGCTAATCTCAAAAGCATTCAGGTATACTTTGTGGCGGTTCAGCTCATTATCAAAACAAAAACCGATGCCGTTATGGCCTATCTCATAAACGCCTTCGCTGATGCTGATGAACGGCGCGTCCAACTGCTCCACTTTTGGCGATACATAATTTGTTGAATAAGCCGGGAACAGGGGGTTATTACCCAATATGTATTTAATATCGTAATATAAAAGTTCCTGGTGCTGCTGCTCATGGTTAAAGCCCAGTACCAGTAATTCCTTAACATCAGGCGGTGGCTCGGCGCATAAAAAATCGGCCATGGCTTTATCCACATATTCCCGGTAACGGTAAACATCATGTACCGAAGGGCGGCTGAGGTTGCCCCTGTCCGTCCGGATCACCCTGGCTCCAACCGATTCATAATAGCTATTGAATACAAAATTGTAATCGGCATCAAACTCCTGGTAACCCATAAAATAAGGTTTCAGGATAAAAGTTTCAAAAAACCAAGTGGTATGCCCCAAGTGCCATTTGGGCGGACTGACATCGGCCACAGGCTGTACCACGTAGTCTTCCGTTTGCAGGGGGCTGCAAATTTGTTCGGTATGGCGGCGTATGTTTTGGTAACAGTCTAACAGGTCCATTTATTATTTTTTATCCAGGTAATGTTTCAGGTCTGATATGGTTTTAACAGCTAACTGACCTGACTGTTTTTGCCGCATCATTAAAGCGTAGGAATTATTAAAACCGATAGGTTGTAACCATTTAATGTTAAATCGCTTTTCAAACTCCTGCTTTACGTAAAAGTAGGTTTTGTTTTTATCGTGTTCAACGCTGTCAATCAATTTTACATTTGGCTGTAAAATCACCAGCAAGCCGGTACCCGTATATTCGGGATAAAGATCAATCTGGTTATTGGTTAAAGCATCAAAACAAATTTTGGTGCCGCCCAGTCCGGTTTTGGTGGCCACATTATAATCAGTATAGCCTTTAATAAGCATGCTATACATACTGGCTAAAATATATTGCTCACCAAATATTTTGGAGCCTATGCGCACGGTACCCTCATTCCCATCGCGGGATGGTTTATATAAACCCTGCGCTACCAGGAAATCTTTAGCTACCCGTTCGGGGCTTTGGTGCAGGTAATCGGTGCGGTAATTCAAATCGGTCATGACGGAGTCATTGATGTGGCCGGCCAGCAGGTTCAGCGTTTTTTCCAGTTCAGGAAATTTTTGCAAGGCGTCGTCGCGAACAATAGGCGCGGCGTAATATGGTGGAAAGATCCCTTTATCGTCCTTCAGCACTACCAGGTTAAATGCTTTCAGGCGCCCATCGGTGGAGTACCCGCTGATCACGTCCAGCTGTTTTTCATAAGCGGCCTTATACATCACCGCATCGCTGATAACGATAGTATGGATCTTTAGCCCGTACTTTTGGCGCAGGCCCAGGTTACCATCCTGCCGCCCCATAAATTCGGGGGTAAAGCCCGCGGTTAGCTTGCTTCCATAGGCCGAAGGAATAAGATAAAAAGAAGCGAGCATTAAAAGCAGCAGCGGCAGGATAGTAGTAGCACGCTTTATTTTTTTGAAGTTAAGCTTTTGCAATCGCGACAGCAAAAAATCAAAAATAATAGCCAGCAGCGCGGCCGGGATGGCCCCGGCCAGTATCATGTTAGTATTGTTAAGGGAGATGCCGCCGAAGATGAACTCGCCCAGGCCACCCGCGGCAATGTACGAGGCCAGCGTGGCTACACCTACATTAATTACCGTAGCGGTACGGATACCCGCCAGTATTACCGGCATGGCCAAAGGCAACTGCACCTTTAACAGTATTTGTTTTTTGCTCATACCCATAGCCGTGGCTGCTTCGGTTACAAAAGCATCAACCCCTAAAATGCCGGTATAAGTGTTACGAATAATAGGCAGCAGCGCGTAAATAAACAAAGCCACGATAGCCGGCTTGGCGCCAATGCCGAGCAAAGGGATCATGAAACCTAACAGGGCGATGCTGGGGATGGTTTGCAGCACCCCGGCCACACCCAATACCGCGCCTGAGAATTGTTTTTTGCGGGCGATAAAAATCCCCAAAGGCAAACCGATAATTACCGCGATAATCAGCGAAATAAAAGTGAGGCCGATATGTTGCAGCGTTTGGCTGGCCAATTTATCCGACTGCTGCACCATGAAGGCCCATAAGGATTGTTGTGGCTCGTTCATACGCTTTTACGGTTTTGATAACGGTTGAATGCCGACATCAGCTGCTCAAAATTTGTGGTTTTCAGCGGTCCTTTTTCCGCCTGTTGCAAATGAAGTGTGGCTCCTTTCTCTTTCAGCAGTTCCATGGCCGTCCATATATTGATATCCGTTGCCGATGTTTTCCGGTGTTGAGCATCGGCGCCGGGCAGTAAATCCCATACATCATTAAGGGTGATGGCCTTAAACTCCAGCTGCAGGCGCTGGCCCTGTAAAAAGTCCTCTACAAAAGCGTTGGCCGGGCTAAACAGTAATTGCGCCGGTGTGCCTATTTGCATAATGCGGCCCTTATCCATCAGGCAAATGCGGTTGCCCAGTTCAAAAGCTTCCTGCACATCGTGCGTAACCATAATGATGGTTTTGCGCTTCAGCTCGTCCAGTTCTTTAAACTCGGCCTGTATTTTGGTTCGGGTTATGTTATCCAGCGCGCCGAAAGGTTCATCCATTAATAATACCGGCGGGTTGGCCATCAGGGCGCGGGCCAGGCCCACCCGCTGCTGCTGCCCTCCGCTTAACTGGCCGGGGTACGCGCTTAATAAGGTATTAGGCAAATGGAGCTTTTCCAGCAATTCGCGCGTGCGGCTTTTGATCCGTTTATCATCCCACTGCATTAGTTTAGGCACCACCGCGATATTTTCGGCAATGGTATAATGCGGGAACAGGCCGATATTTTGTAGTACATAGCCTATGCCCCGGCGCAATAACTCGGGGGGCTGGCTCATAATATCCCTGTCGTCAATTTGTATATGGCCCCGGGTCGGTTCAATCAGGCGGTTCAGCATTTTCAGGGTGGTGGTTTTTCCGCAGCCACTTGTACCCAGCAAAATCAGGTTCTCCTGCTCGGCTACATCGAACGAAATTCCATCAACCGCCTTTACGCTACCATAATGTTTGCTGAGTCCCTGAACTTTGATCATTCCCAAAATGGTTTAATCCTCTATGGCCATAAACAGGTTATTTAACGATTCGGCATAAGTAGGGTGCGCGAACACGCAATAGCGGATGCGGTCGTACGTAATTCCGCCTTCCATAGCCATTTGCAGCACGGCCATTATCTCGCCGCCCTGTTCGCCCAAAATGGCAGCGCCCAATATTTTTTGGGTTTGGGCATCAACCACCGCCTTCATCATGCCCCGGGTTTCCCCCGTTTCAATAGCTCGGGCTACATGCTCCATAGGCAGGCAGGCCACTTTGATATTTAATCCCTGCTTTTTTGCCTCGCTTTCGGTAATGCCAACGCGGCCCAACTGCGGATCGGTGAACATGCAATAAGGCAGGGGGCGGTCATCAGTAGTTAAACGTTCGCCTTCAATCAAATTTCGATACACAATGGTATAATCATTATAAGCGATATGTGTAAACGCAGGCCCGCCATTTACATCGCCTAAGGCATAAATGCCCGGCACATTGGTCTCCAGTTTATTATTTACTTTAACAAAGCCTTTATCATCCACATGCACGCCTGTATTTTGCAGGTTAAGCACCTTGGTTTGCGGACTGCGGCCAACCGCTACCAGCACATGCGAGCAGGTAAGCTGATGGTCCTTTCCGTCATCCATTTTTATAGTGGCCACAATTTGTCCTTCGCTGTTTCTCCTTACTTTTTGAGCTTGCGCGTTGGTAAGGATCTTTACTTTTTCATCTTCCAGTATTTGCTGTACCGCCAGGGCTACATCTTCATCCTCGCGGGGCAGCAGCCGAGCCGATCTTTCCAGGATAGTTACCTTGCTGCCAAACCGTTTAAACATTTGCCCAAACTCCATCCCGATATAGTTGCCGCCGATCACCAGCAGATGTTCGGGTACACTATCCAGTTCCAGGATGCTGGTATTAGTGAGGTAATCAATATCCGTTAACCCCTCCACATCGGGAATAATAGCCTGGCCACCGGTATCGATAAATATCCAATCGGCTTTCAATTCCATTATTCCCCCGTTATTCAGGTTAACCGTAATGGTTTTAACTCCCGTAAAAGTGGCTTCGCCAAAAAGCAGGTCGAGCCCCGGTGTATCTTCCAAGCCCTGTTGCCCTCCCTTGCGCGATCGCATTACAATATCATCCTTACGCTTTTTGATTTGCGGCATATCTACCTTAAAACCATCGATGTGCACGCCCAGGTCGCCGCAGCGACCGCCCAGATAGGCCATGCGGGCCGAGGCCACCATCGCCTTGGTTGGGGTGCAGCCGTCGTTAACGCAGGTACCGCCAATAAATTTCTTTTCGATGATCACCGTTTTTTTGCCGGCCCCGGCCAGGTGTTTAGCTAAAGGCATACCCGCCTGCCCAGCGCCGATAACAATTGCGTCGTAATGCTTCATATCATTCGGTTATTTGTACGCCCTTCCAAAAAGCGATATGATCTTTAATATTCGCGGCCGCTTCGCTGGGTTCGGTGTAATACCAGGCGGCATCCGTATTTTCCAGGCCGTCCACCACCAGCGTATGGTAAGAGGCGATTCCTTTCCACGGGCAAATGGTATTGGTAGCGGAGGCTTGCAGAAACAAGGAGTTAACGCTATCCCGAGGGAAATAATGATTGCGCTCCACAACTACGGTATGGTCGCTTTCGGCAATTACCTGGTTATTCCAAATGGCTTTCATGTTGTTTGTCTGGTTGATTAAATAAAGTTACCTGGATTTTAAAGAACTGAGGCATTCTTTTTGTTTTCAATTTGTCAGTTTATGCACCTAAATAAGAGGGATGATAAATTTTTTCAAATTTTATTTTAAAAATCTGTTTTAAGGTATATCTTTGCAATCCCAAAACAGAGGGTAATATCTCTAATTTTGGCCCGTTCGTCTAGGGGTTAGGACAGGAGATTTTCATTCTTCAAACAGGGGTTCGATTCCCCTACGGGCTACAAAAATCAGTATTAAAACACATTAAAACCCTGCAAATCAAACGATTGCAGGGTTTTTTTATGCCGTCAAAACACCATATTATGCACCAAAACACAACAAAAAGGTGAGTAATTAGGTGAGTACAAAAAGGCAAAAATACTACTCACCAGTTTTATCATAAATAGTTCATTATCAACCTGTTCAATAATTGAACATCTTGTTTACTGATAGTTGCAAGCTTACTTTTGTTTCACTTTTTAAAGCTTGTTATTATGAAAACCAACTTCAATTTGCTTTTTTACTTAAAAAAGCCAAAAGCCTACCAAACAGGTGTCATGCCGGTTTATTTGCGCATCACTGTAAGTGGCAAACGTGCAGAAGTGTCCGCAGGACGGGATTGCCAACCCGACCGATGGAACACCGGCGCAGGACGTGCCATAGGCACAAAGGAAGAAACCAAAGCCCTAAACACCTATTTGGACAGCCTACAAAACAAGGTCAAAAATGCGCACCAACAATTAATTGATGCAAACCAAAGCATTACCGCAGAAAGTTTAAGAAACCAGTTTTCGGGTAAATCAGAAAAGAGCCGCTACCTGATGCAACTATTAGCGGAACATAATAAGAAAGTCGAAGCCCTGATCGGAAATGGTTTTGAAGCCAATACATTGAAAGGGTATAAAACAACCGAAAAACACCTGACAGGCTTCCTTCAAAAAGAGCATGACAAAACCGACATTGAAATTAGCCAATTAGACCACGCCTTTATTACCGGATTTGAATTTTACATCAAAACGGAATGTAAATGCAGCGGCGTATCAGCTGCCAAATATATCAAACACCTTAAAAAGATCGTCAACCATTGCCTGGCAAATGGATGGCTTAAACAAAATCCGTTTATCAATTACAAATCAACGGCTAAAGCAAAAGAGCGTACCTATCTAACGCAACAAGAACTCGATGCTATCCATATCAATAAAAAGATCACTGTTGAACGATTGCAGCAAGTCAGGGATATATTCGTTTTCTGCTGTTATACAGGCCTGTCCTATGCCGATGTAAAAAAATTAAAGCGGACTGAAATAGCTATTGGCATGGATAATGAAAAGTGGATATTTACCAGCCGTCAGAAAACAGATACATCTTCCAGGATACCCCTGCTTCCAGCAGCCTTACAGATATTAGACCACTACAAGGATCATCCGCAATGCGAGTGCAAAGGCTTATTGCTGCCGGTATTAAGCAATCAAAAGATGAACGCCTATTTGAAAGAAATAGCCGACCTCTCCGATGTTTTTAAAAATTTGACTTTCCACCTGGCGAGGCACACGTTTGCCACGACCGTTACCCTATCCAATAGCATACCGATAGAGACCGTCAGCAAAATGTTAGGTCACACCAACATTAAAACCACACAGCATTACGCTAAAGTATTGGATCTGAAGGTAAGCAACGACATGGCGCAACTTAAACAGAGATACGCAATACATTAATTAACCGATTATTCACTTTCAGTTGTTAAATATTGTACAATATTGGTATTTTGAAAAGTTCTGATTAGCTTTATGCTATGCAAGCAGCGCAAGATAATGGCCGCAGGGTGGTACTGGTTCAATGGAAGAAACTATCGGAAAATACGATTGAAGTATTTTCCAGCCTGAAAAACTTTTGTGAAAGCCACCCGGCATATAATTATAATACACTGAGCAATTACTTTTCCAAAAAGAAAACTGCATACGAGAACGAGGAGATCAGGCTGGAAAGAAAACCAGTGCAGGTAAAGTCCCCCAAACCCGATCTTCCAAAACGATTGTTTTGGGAGTTTGATTATGACAAGTTCGACTGGCAGCGAAGCTACCGCACGGTTATCGAACGTGTTATTGAATTTGGTATGCCCGAAGAATTAGAGATCATGATCAATTTTTATGGACGGGCAAGAGTGGTAAAGGCACTAAAGGCCGATATACCTTACCTGACCAATATGGGTGTAGAAACCGCATGTACTTATTTTCAGTTGAACAAAACTGAACTCAAATGTTACACAAAGAAACAGTCCACGAAAGAACATTGGATCTGATCCATCGCCTGATGAATGACGAAAACTTAAAGAATTTTCATTTAGTCGGCGGCACCGCCCTTGCATTAATGTTAGGCCATCGGATGTCGGTAGATATCGACCTCTTTACCACTACGGAGTTTGATGGGGACCAAACCTCAGAGTACCTCAAAGATAATTATAATGCGGTATTTAAAAGTTTTCACAATAATTATATCGCCGGTTATATTGAAGGGATTCAATTTGACATGCTGATACACAAATATCCCCATGTTTTGCCGCTGGTCAATGCGGAGGGGATCAGGATGTCAAGCCTTGAAGATATAGCTGCTATGAAAATAAATGCTATTGCTGGCAACGGATCACGGATCAAAGATTTTGTGGATATACATTACCTGTTAAAAGAAATGTCCTATGAACAGATGCTGGATGCCTATTCGGCAAAATATCCCAATATTGACGTTAAACAAGCCCGTATGTCGCTGCTTTATTTCGATGATATAGACTTCACTACGAAGGTGGTGTTGATGAAAGATGTCTTTAAATGGAATGAGGTGAAAAACAGCATCAAAAATGCCAGTGAGCAATATGACCGAACTTTAAAAAAGGCATTGAAGCCTGAAGAAAAAGTTGAAACAAAACAAAGACTCACCCGAAAAAAGGGTTTGGGTCCGTAGTAAGCCGCCCTCCCATACTCATTATTGTCATTACATTCCATATTCACCAGTCCGCGAAGGTAGCCCACCGCCGGGATAAAATTCAAGGGTATATAAACCCCGATGAAGAATCGGGGCCCTTGAGTTTTATCCCGGCTCGCGCTGTTTGGTGCTTAACTGTTAAATATGGCCTGCTTTGTTCAATAGCACTGGCGGGATTGCCACTACACAGAGGCCATACCACTTCTACAGATAATCTGATCATTTATACCCCTTTGTTACCGGCTGGTATACGGCAGCTTGTTTACTTCCTTAACAAGTTCCAAACCATCTGCATCAGGGTAATAAAGATCAAGGTAAGCCTTAAACGCCACAGTAATTTCCGTGCTTCGCCATTCCATCATCGTCAAACAAAGTTCCGGCCAGCGTTTTCTTTCACTCATAAAGCCAAATAAAGGCAAGTATGGCGGCGCATAGTCAAAACTATTTTTTACCAGTTTATCATATAACTCTTTGCGAAGTGATCGTTTAAAATCCCGCACGAGATTATAACTCACCACATGCTGGCCGCCGTGTTTTACCAGGTCGCCCAAGTGCGGCGACCCCTCATCCCAAAAGAAGGTAAATAGGTAATCACGAAAACCGCCTTCCGCCAAATCGCAAACGTCCTTGCTATAATAGGCATAAGCATCTTTAAATACCTCCAATGAAAAATCATCCCGGTGCTTATCGATAATAAAATCGATCACCTCATTTTCTTTACCAATGGCCAGTTCCAATTCCGGGCCTTTGTTACCTGCTCCCGGCACATCGAGAAAAAAACGCGGCTTAGAAAACAACTCGAAATAGTAACTCTTAAAAAAGATCGTTTTTCGCTCAAAAGTTACCTGCACATATAAGGGATAAGTCAGCTTTCCATGAAAGTCCACCTGCTTTAAACGGTCATTGAGGTATGTCTTGTAAGTTATCTTCATTTTTTTTTAAAAATATTTTTTAACACGTTTTGATCGCTTTCGATTTCCTCTTTCACAAACGCCAAAACCAATTGCCTACATACCCTATCAAAATTAATCAAATCGTATGAACCACCCCATTGGCAATTGCACCACAAATATACAGTTTGTTTTGACAAATTATAAAATATCAAAACATATAATTACCTTAGCCCCGTTAACCGGCCTAACCTATCCATTTTTTTATTTTTTTTAAGAGCAGGCCGTTGCTTAAGCGCAAGGGAGAACAAAATATTTAAACCATTTAACAGGAGGAGAACAGATGCAAGTAGAACTGATCAGTAAAGAAGATTTAAAAGTATTCAAAAGTGAACTCTTACAAGAGATCAAACAATTAATGCAGCCAGGACAAGGCCAAAGCAAACAATGGCTGAAAAGTAACGAGGTACGGAAGATGCTCAACATATCGCCCGGCACTTTGCAGAACCTGCGCATCAATGGTACGCTGCGCTTTAGCAAGATCGGCGGGATGATGTATTATAAGTTAGAGGACATCACTAAAGTATTGGAAGGAGGGTTTCAATGATACCAGCCACCATCCATAAAGAAATTGCCAATTATACCAAATGGATCAGGCGCATGGCAAAAGACCAGCGGCTACTGGCTACCCATATCAGTTTATATACCGCACTTTTTATTTGCTGGCAACGGCAGGGCTTCACCCAGCCCTTTGCCGTCTGCCGCCGAGAACTGATGGGGTTCAGCAAGATTGCTTCCGTTGCTACTTACCATAAGTGCATCAGGGAACTGGATAGCTACGGATATATCCGATATCAACCAAGCTTCCACCCGAAATTGGGAAGCCTTGTTTATTGGCCAGATGCCTTAGCACCCTGAGCCAGTTACTTTATAACTGTATAAACAACTATCGGGATATCCCGATACAAAATAACCAGCTATCTAACATCATCAACACCATGAAAATTCCTTCAATTTCTAAAACTTTTATAAATACGCTTATAAAAATAGTTTTTGTAATACAAAAACCCTATCAAAAGCTATAAAGAATAGCCCCTGTATTGCAGCAGGGGCATCTTTTCGATTTAACAAATGTCCTGGAGTGAAAACGGAAGGAGCGAGCGGGAGTCAGGCTACGCCATGACTCCTGCTCGCCCTGCGGGGCTAAAAGCGGTTTTTAGTATACCGAAAGTATATTTTACCCACTTGAAATAGTGTTAAAAGCCGTTTTTAGTATACTTCGCAGTATACCGAATTTGTAATGAACTGACTAACAATGATTAATTGAGATGAACAAGCAAACCGACCCGAATATCAAAACCATCCGTTTCCCGGTTACCGCTGACAGCCGATTGCAAAAAATGTGTGATAAATGCGGGCTGACCCGAATCGAATTTTTTACTGCGATGGTAGATTATTTCTATAAGAGCAAGAAAGACCCCCGCGACCTGAACGATGAGTTATTAAAAAAGGAACTGGTAAAACGAAGCGACAGTATAATCGGTTTTATAAGAACCCAGGAAAGCGAATTATTGTTGCCGCTCAAAAAAGATAATGAAAGGCAACTGAAACTACAGGCTACCCAGTTCGAGATCATAGACAAACAACTCTTACCATTTGTCCAAAAGCAAGAAGCTTTCAATAAGGAGGAGGTTAAATTGCTCAATGCGATCTGGCAGCAGTTAGCGACTAAGGA